>JAABUQ010002385.1_pt1 | contig 37368 bp, 35 predicted proteins | sample 5560001 | NCBI WGS metagenome assembly JAABUQ01 (sample SAMN10711888, study PRJNA513371) | rock metagenome | isolation source: Antarctica rocks | place: Antarctica: Victoria Land, Finger Mt nord | collected 2015-12-18 | reverse complement strand
AAGGTAGGGCCGGTGGAGCTCACGGGCGCGGGCGCTGTGGTGTTGTCGCAGTCAAGCGCAGCGTCGTAGCCGCGGGCCGCGGGGCTCTTACCGTCGCAGGCCTCGATGAACACGAGACCTATGGGGAAGTTGGTGGTCTTGACGTCCTGCCGGGTCGGGTTGCCGGCGGCGTTGACCGGGAAGGTGAAGCCGTTGGCGGGGGAGAGGAACGTGCCGACGGCGGCGAACGCCGGGCTGGCGCCGGTGATGGCCAGCGCTCCGGTGGCGGTCATGCCGACGGCGAGCGCGGCCATGGCCGTTACCGCCTTGCCCAGACCTGCTCTCCTGCTACGAACCATTCCGGACATCAGATCTCCTCGCATCGTCGGCGATAGGTCGCCGAGCCGCGCCATGACAAAGGAGCGTCACGCACCCGCGGACCATAGCGAGCGGAACTGAACACCAAGATCATCTGGATGGCCGGAGGCTGAACCAACGGTGAATGCTCTGCGAGGAAACGACTGCGAGATCCGGCCGAATAGACCGGATCCCGCAGTCACAGCATCTTGTTCAGGCCCTCTCCCACCGCTTGGGCGGCAGGAGGAGCTAAGTTTGTTAGTGCATCACTTGGCACGACGAGCCCGTGGCTCGCAGGGAGATGGGCACGGCAGTGAAGCCCGAGCCCGACTTGGCGGCGTTCTCTTCGCTGAACAGGTTGGTCCCGCTGAAGGGGTCAACCGGGTCTTGGGCACCGCTCTTGCGGCACAGGAAGCGGGTGAACTCCCGAACGGCGCCGCCGGTACCACCGGTGGCACCAATCACGTTCACATCGTCAACCGGACCCGCTGCACCATTCACCGTCGGTCCACCGGTCAGGTCGCAAGGGCCGGTGGGGGCACAGTCAGCCGCACTCTTCGCCGTCACGTGGTAGAGAGTGCGCGCGATCGGGTAGGTTAGGCCGAAGATTGAGCTGGTCGACGGGAACACGGAGTTGACGGAGTCAGGGCTGCCCGAGAACACCGTCCCGGGGGGGAAAGGTGCCGGTGGGGACGGCGCAGTGGTGGTGAAGTTGTTGTCGTAGGGGAACGCGGACAGCAGTCCGAAGGAGCCGAACCACAGCCAGTTGTTGGGGTCGTTGACCCCGCCCGCGGTGAAGCCACTCGTCTTCTCCACGTCCGCGAACAGCGGCTTCACGTCGTTCTCGAACGGCGGGACGTTGGTGGACAGCTGCCGGACGCAGTTTGAGTTCGGAGCGGGAGGGACAGTCGGGTAGGGGCTGGCCGACAGCTTAGTATTTACGTTGAAGCCTAGGAACGCGTTGAACGTCGCAAACGTACCCGAGGCAGGGTTCATGCCCCAAGGCACGATCGGCTGCGTGTCCCCGTTGCCGAGGACATCGCCCCACGTCCTGAACTGGCACATGTAGATCCCGATCAGCTGGTCCCGGTTCAGATTGATCCCACCATGGGAACCGAAGCCGAACACCTCGACCCCGTCCTCGGCAAAGCCCCAAAAGGTGTCACAGGTCAGCTCGTTACCCCCGGCGCAGTTGCCCCCGGTGATCTTGGGCGCCCGCGACGAGCGGGCGAAGTCGAGCGCTTGTCCAGGCGACGAAGCGCCAGCGTAGGGGTAGTTCTGTGCCACGTTGACTCCACCGATGACGGCGTCGGCGTTGAGCGAGGCGATACCTGAACTCGAGCCCGCGGGTGACGCCTGAGCAACGGTGTCACGCTCGAAGTTGGCGTTGACTTCGGTGGGCGCCACCGTCGACCGGCACTGGTTGATGGCCGGGGGGGGCGTGACGGCGTCGGTCTGGGCCACGCAGCCGGCGACGCTGGCCGTGTTGTACAGGTCGGAGATGGCGATCATCGCCTTGTAGGTGGTGTCGGAGCCGCCACCGGTGATGATCTGGGCGTTGAAGCCGTAGCCGTAGGGAGGCGCCGCGGAGGCGGCGGAGGCGGGAGCGACGGAGCCGACCGTGGCCAGGCTCAGGCCCGTGCCGGCCGTGGCCAGGGCTGCGAGTGTCTTTTTGAGTTTCATGATGAAGAGGTGATCCTTTCTGGAGTGAGGTCTCAGGCCGCGACGGAGCTGGTGCGGCGGCGACGGTTGATGAACAGGCCCCCGGCGAACAGGGCGGCGGCACCGAGGGGCAGGATCACGGCGAGGGGAACCTCAGGGGTGACGGGGCCGGGCCCGGTGTTGGGCAGGACATAGGTGATGTAGGCCTGATCCTGGGTGTTGGACGCGTTGTTGCTGGAAACCCGGATCTGGCAGTTGCTCCATGACGGCACCGACAGGTCAATCACGTTGCCGTTCTTGGTCATGGGCCCGATCGGCGTCACGCTCCCATCCGCCTTGGGTCCGGTCCCGGGCTTGACATCCTCGGGGGCCAAGCAGTTGTAGGTGCCAGATCCGCCCGCGCCGCGAAAGGCCATGGCGGCGCGGTCGGCATTGGCGGTGGTGAAGTTCTCCACGAAGGTAGGGCCGGTGGAGCTCACGGGCGCGGGCGCTGTGGTGTTGTCGCAGTCAAGCGCAGCGTCGTAGCCGCGGGCCGCGGGGCTCTTACCGTCGCAGGCCTCGATGAACACGAGGCCTATGGGGAAGTTGGTGGTCTTGACGTCCTGCCGGGTCGGGTTGCCGGCGGCGTTGACCGGGAAGGTGAAGCCGTTGGCGGGGGAGAGGAACTGGCCAACTGCGAAGGCGGGAGCGGCGGTGGCCAAAAGGGCCACACCCGTCCCGCCGAGTCCGACCAGGATACGAGTCGTGGGAATGCGCAAGTAAGAATTCTCCTTGTGGTGATGAGTCGGCTTGTGGTGATGAGTCGGCTTGTGGTGATGAGTCGGCTTGTGGTGATGAGTCGGCCGCATCTGAGGGCCGGATTCATTACGCCCTTAGTTCCGGTCCGGAAGCAAGGCCTCCGATGAGGTGTTCGCACAGGGTTGTATCGCCGTTCACCGGCCGCACAGCCACCCGTCGCTCTCGGTCCCCCGCCCCCGCCGGTGAAAGCCCGAAGATCTAGGACAGCGGTGAGCGCAGGACCGTGTCGCCCACCAACACGGCTGCGACGAGGGCGCCAAGCACCAGAGGTGTGGCGACGACCGCCAGCGATCTCGTGGCCCGACGGCGCCGGCCGAGCAGGATGACCGCCGCCAGAGCGAGTAGGCTGGTCGCCAGGCCCACGATGGGCCAGGTGAGCGCGGGCCCGGACGCCCCGGTGCCCGCCGTCGGGGGCGGACCAGGCGCCGGAAATTGACCGGCGGCACCGGACACAGCGGAGATCACCAGTCGGCGGCCGGTGGGTGCCGAGGTCACCAGGGTGAGGCGGAAGTCGTCGGAACGGGCGAAGGGCCGGCGGTCGGTGGCCGATACCGTGCGTACGGACATCACCTTGAAGAAGATGGCCTGCCCCGGTCCGTTGGCCGTCTTGGACTGCACGAAGACTCTGGCCCCCACGGCCAACTTGCCCAACGAGGAGAACGTACCCCCCCACCCACTGCGATGACCGAACACGATGCTGTTGCCCAGCTGGCCGGGTACCGGCGTCCCCGGCCGGTGCCCGGGTCCGGCTCGAAGCATCCCGGGTCCGTCACCTTGGACCACGATCACGTTGATGGCCTGATCGGGGACCTGGATCACGGACAAGGCGTCCCCCACGTGCACCTTGTGGGGTAAAGCGTAGTCCGTGGCCAGGTGCTGCTGGCGGGACTGGTACCACACGTGGGCCACCGGGTCCTCCACCAGAAAGACCGTGACCAGGGCCACCACCAAGGCGACGAAGCCGAGCGACACGGCCCGGCTGCGCGCCTGGCGCAGGCTCCGCCGAAGCGGCCCTGCCGGGCGCTGGGGGTCGTCTTGTTGTGCCGTCGGGACATCGGCCAGCGCGGTCATGCCCTCGCGAGCCGGATGAGCCAGGCCACGACGCGCCGCCCGAGGAAGAAGAACCCGGCACCGAGGAGCAGGGCCGAGAACCGGTCGAAGCTGCTTCCCGTCAAGAAGGGCAGAGAGAGGGGGAGCGAGGCGATGGCCACGGCCTCCTTCCCGCCGCCGGGCCCCGCATCAGCCGGCTTCTTGTCCGTGCCGCCAGGCATGGCAGCGCCGTTCCGGCTCGCAGTGGAACCCGACGCCGTAGCTGCGGTGGTGGCGTCGCCAGCCCCGCCCGGCACCGAAAAGTCACCGCTGGCGACTGGGATGAACGAGCCGCCGCTGACGGGCCCGACCGACGTCGAAACCACCCCGTCGGGCGCCTTCGTACCCGGGGACGATTTGGCTGGCGTCTCGCAGTGCCGCATCGAGCCGATAGCCTTGAGGCCGGGCAGGTCGGGGGCGAAGCGCCCAGGAAGGGGACTGTCGACCACCACGGTACCCGCTCCGGTGCAGTTGGACAGCACCAACCGGTCGGCGGCGGCCAGAGCCTGGTTGCTCAGCGCCGCCGACAGCTTCCCATCCCCATGGGACTCCATGGCGCTCTGGCCGTCGGTCGCCAGGTAGCGGATCAGCGTGGCCACCGCCTCGGTCTTGTCGGGCGACAGGCCGTGGGAGGGGGCGTAGAGGTGATTGACATAGGTCAGGGGGTAGCCCCCGGGCACGCTGTTGCGCAGAGCGAAAAACGGTGTGTCGCCGCCGGCGTTTACGGCCGCCTCGATGCCGGCGGGCGACGGCGTCAGCCAGTCTCCTTTGGCGTTTTGCACGCTGATCCAGCGCGCCGGAGTCGCCGCGAACTGAGCCTGGAAGATGCTTAGGCCCGACGGGGGCACTCCAACAATTGTTCCATTTATGTCATAGGGAACTATACCGGTCTTATCCGGCACGCCGAGGACGCCGAGCAGGGCCGGCAAACCTTGTTTCGTCTGCACCGTGTTGAGGGAGGGGGGGAGAGCGTCGCCGACCTCGAAGGTGCTTCGGTGGATCTTCTGAGATCCCTGCCACACCTCCGGTGCGGTCGTCGCCGCGAACAGTTCGCTGTAGTAGTTGCTTTCGCTCGGGTCTGCTCGAAGAAAAGACCTTGGTCGACCCTCCGCGGGCAGTACACTTCCGACCGCGCTCGCATCGCCGCGGCGAGGGTCAAGGCCGAAGGACGAGACGACGGCAGGGTTGCCCCAACTGTTCACACTGTACAGGTTCTCCGGCTCACCATCTAGGGCAACGAGACTGAGGATCATGGCCGCAAGATTATGGTTGGGGACCTTAAGAGGGCCGGTGTAGGGACGAAAGACGACGTTCGGGGTCGTCGGATCCGCCTCGTCCGCCAGAAGGACGGTCTCGCCCCACCCGGGGCCGTCACGGCCTACTGGTGGGTCGGCCAGGAAACCCAACCCGCTGGCCATGACGGGGGCGTCGATGAGCGGACCGGAAGCCTTGGGGAGGGTGCTCAGCTCCTCGGGGGTGAAGGGCACCCCAGAGATCGCGTAGTCGAGCGTGCCGGCGAGAAGGTCCTGGCGGGCCTTGTAGCCGCCGCTGGCGATGTAGTTAAGGTTGAGCGTCCCGGTCGGACCGTAAAGGTCGTTCTGCCACTTGGTGAGCTCCGAGGTCGGATCCGACGCGCCCTCCCCTTCGATGGTCACCGCCGGAGGCGGTGGGGTTCCGGCGCCTGGGGCGGTGTTGGCGGCCGGCGGGTTGGTGGTGGCCGCCTGGCCAGACGGCGGGCTGGCGGTGAGGACGGCGACGGTGCACGCGCCAATGCCCGTCGCTCGTATGAGGACACGGCGGCGGTTCATGGTGACGCTCTCCTTCCGCTGGTCACACCCACACCGATGAAGCAGACGACGGCCCCGAGGAACAGGTACCACATGGCGTCGGCGTTGGACGTGCCACTGCTCTTGGCCGGGTCTGCCGCCGATATGTCCTGACCCCCCGTCTTTTTCTGAGCATCCTTCAGGGCCTGCTCCGCCTCGATCTGGGTCGGGCTGAGCGTGGTCGTCGTGGCCGCCGCCGCCGCGGCTGCGACCGCGGCCGCGGCCGCGGTCGACGAACCTCCGCCCGCGGCGTCAGGTCCGGTTGAACCCGGCCCGCCGGGACCGGTGGTCCCCGATCCGGGTCCGCCCACGACCTGAGGCGCCTCCGGTGGAGGTGGGGCCCCCGCCGTGCAGGTATCGATCGGGGGGGCGCCGGGAATGGCACTGATGGCATTGGCCGAGATGGCGACGATCTGTGGCGACAGCCGGGCGTATCTCAGCCGGGGGGCGATGACCTGGCCCTTGCCGATGGCGTAGCACAGGAACTGACTGAGGGTGGCCCCCTTACCCAGATCAAAACCGGCAGTCTGGGCCAGGGCATAAGAGTACGTCGAGGGGAAGTAGGCGCGGGGGTCGGGGCCGCGGAAGTCCAGGATGAATGTGCCGTCGCCCCGACCGGTGGCATATTGGAGGGCCACGGTGACGTTGATCTCGTCGGGCTGCTGGTACTTGCCCGCCGCGTTGAGGACCGACGCTACCGGGATTCGCCGGACCAGAGCATAGCCAGCCGCGTCATAGGTAATGGAGTTTTTGCCCTGGGTGGGATCGGCAACATGGTCGGCCACCCCGTCGGCACCACCAAGCTGCACTTGGTTGATGTTCGTCTCGAGTTCCGGAGGCCACCCCGACGTCGGCCCCCCCGTATAGGGGATAGGCCGCGACTTCTCGTAGTCCACAAACTGAGCCCAGATCCTGGGGCTGGTGGCAATGCAGTACTCGGAGAGCACGTAGCTCTCGCCTGCGCCTTCGTTTCGGGTGACCGCTACGATCGAGTTGTCGGGGCCGGTGAGGCCGGCGAGCGCGGGGTTGTTGGAGGCCAGATCCCCCCACACCCGGTAGCCCGGGGTCTGGGTGAAGATCCCGCAGACCTGATCGGGGGTCAACTTCAAGCTGGTCACCCGGTTCGCCCCGATGACCAGGTTGTACATGAACGACAGGCCGCCCGAGCTGATGGGCACATACCTGAAGCAGTCGGCGGCGGCCCTCGCGCCGCAGCGCTGGCGGGTCTGGGGTGCTTCCCCAGGTTGGAAGGGAATGTCCGATACCCCATAGTCGTAGAGCCCGTTGCCGAAGTTCGCTCGGCCCACGCTCGAGCCCTGCGACGAATAGTTCACCGAAAGGTTGTAGGGCTGACGGGCCGTATCGGCCTGCCACTGCTGGATCTCGAGGCCGGCAAAACCCGACCCCCCACCGTTGATGGCCGTGGCCGCCCCAGCCGATCCCACACCCAGAAACGGTCCGCCCAGGAGGGCGACACAGGCGGCGATGGCGCCGAGCAGCCGGCTCCGACGGCGGAGCGGGAGCGCCGTCATCCGAACCGCCCGCTCACATAGTCCAGAGTCCGCTGGTCGCTCGGCTGCCCGAACATCTGGGTTGTCAGACCCGATTCGATGATCCGGCCCGGCTCGCCCTGCTCCTCGACCAGGAAGAAGGCACACTGCTGGGACACCCGCTGGGCCTGCTGCATGTTGTGGGTGACAATGACGATGGTGATCTCACCGGCCAGCTCCCTGACCGTCTCCTCCACCACCCGGGTGGAGATGGGGTCGAGGGCCGAGCACGGCTCGTCCATGAGCAGCACCTGGGGCCGCACGGCCAGGGCCCGGGCGATGCACAGCCGTTGCTGCTGGCCCCCCGACAGGCTCATGCCACCCTCGTCGAGGCGGTCCTTGACCTCGTTCCAAAGGCCGGCCTTGATCAGGCACTCCTCCACCAGGCCGTCCTTGTCCGGCGTCGAAATGCCCGAGAGCTTCAGGCCGGAGAGGACGTTTTGGCCGATGGTCATGGCCGGGAAGGGGTTGGGCTTTTGGAACACCATCCCGATGCGGCTCCGGACCGTGGTCACGCTCACGGCCGGCCCGTAGATGTCGACCCCGTCAAACTCCACCCGGCCTCCGATCTGGGCCCCGGGGATGACCTCGTGCATGCGGTTGAGGATCCGAAGAAACGTTGACTTGCCGCACCCAGACGGGCCGATCAGGGCGGTGATCACCTTGGCCTCCATGTGCAGGCTGCAGCGCTCCAGGACCTTGCGGCGGCCGAACCAGGCGCTGAGCCCGATGGCGTCGAGCGAGGCCGGCTCGGTATCGGCCCTTATCTCACCACCCGAACCGGGTGGTGAGAGCTGATGCACGTCGGCCATGGCTGTCATCGGGACCTCCGAAGCTTGCGCTGGGCTCGGGCCAGGGTGATCCGAGCGGTGAGGAAGAGGATCAGGACCAAGATGACGAGGATGAGCGCCGCCGTCCACGCCCGGTCGATCTGGACCGCGTTGGGCTGCTTGTACAGGCCGAAGATGAAGGTCGGCAGATCCGACTGGGGCCCGCTGAACAGGTTGTAGTTGGTGAAGTTCGAGCCCGACGCGGTGAGCAGCATGGGCGCCGTCTCGCCCACCGCCCGAGCCACGCCCAGGATGACCGCAGTCAGAAGGCCCGACAGCGCGGTGGGCAGGACCACCCGGAGCACCACCCGCCACTGCGGGGCGCCCAGGGCCAGCGATGCCTCCCGCAGCGAGTCGGGGATGGTCCGCAGGATCTCCTCGGAGGTCCTCGTCACCGTCGGGATCATCAGCACCACCAGGGCGGCCGAGCCGGCCGCTCCCGAAAAGCCACGGTTGAGCACCCAGACGGTGAAGATGAGCAGTCCGGCCACGATGCTCGGCAGCCCACTCATGGCGTCGACGATGAAGCGGATGATGCCCGCCAGCCGGCCCCGAAGCTCGTTGAGGTACACCGCAGTCAAGATGGCCAGGGGGACCACGATCACCGTGGCCGCCCCCACCTGCTCGGCGGTGCCGATGATGGCGCTCTTTGCCCCCCCGCCGGGATCGAGGGGCCCCACCTTGCTCAGGTCCTGGGTGAAGAAGTTGAACCCCATGGTGTGCGATCCTCTGGCCACCAGGTAGACGAGCATCCACCCCAGGGCGCCGGCTACCACGGCCGCTCCCGACCAGATGACCACGGTGACGATGCGGTCCACTGAGCGCTCCTGAGACTGGCCGTCGCGGCCCAGCAGGTAGAAGGCGATGACGAACACCCCGTAGCCCCACAGGAGGCTGCTCAACATGCCGTGCCAGTCGAGGACGCCGCGTAGCAGCCCCACCGCGGCCAGCGCGGCCAGCGCTGAGACGACGACATCGGAGAGGGCGGCGCGGTCCACCCGGGACGGCCGCCGGGGCCGGTCGAGCGCCGGGTCACCGTCGGGGTCGAGGCCGAAGGCCTCGGAGACGTCGCCGGGATGATCGAGGGCGGTCATCGCACCTTTTCGGTGCGGCTGACGATGGCCCGAGCCGCCAGGTTGACCACCAGGGTGACAATGAACAGGGCCAGGCCGATGGCCACCAGACCGCTGCGCTCCACCGGGCTGGCCTCGCCGAAGCGCAGCGCGATGGTGGGGGCGATGGCGCTGGCCCCCTGGGTCAGCAGGTTGGTGTTGGTCTGGAAGACCAAGACGATGACCAGGGCCACGGCGATGGTCTCACCGAGGGCCCGCCCCAGGCCCAGCAGCACGGCCCCCACGATGCCGTTGCGGCCGAAGGGGAGGATGACGCTTCGGATCATCCCCCACCGCGTCCCCCCCAGGGCCAGGGCCCCCTCGCATTGCTCCCGGGGGGCCTGGGCCATGACGTCGCGCGACACCGAGGTGATGATGGGCAGGATCATGATGCTGAGCACCATGCCGGCCACGAACGACGATCCGGCCAGAATGGCTCCGCTCGGGGGGATCCGGAAGAAGGGAAACACCGAGAGGTGATCCCCGATCCATTTGGCGATGGGCACCAGCTTGTCCTTGAAGGCGAAGAGTCCCCACAGGCCGAACAAGATGCTGGGCAGGGCGGCCAGCAGGTCGATGACCGAGGTGGTGACCGTGCGGAGGCGGCCCGGGGCGTATTCGTTGATGAACAGGGCCATGCCGATGCCCAGGGGGGCGGCGACGGCCACGGCCAAGAGGGCGATGATCATGGTCCCCTCCATGAGCCCGAACGCCCCGAACTTACCCAGAGTCGGTCGCCAGTAGCTCTTGGTGAAGAAGTCGACGATCCCCGAGCTGTGCAGCGCCTGGCGGGAGCCGCGGACCAAGAAGACCAGGGTGGCCACCACGATGACCAGGCTGGCCATCGCCGCGCCGGTGGCCAGGCCTCGAAACGCTCGGTCGGGCCCGGTCGGCGACGACTTCGGCCGCACCGGGCGATCGTCGAACAGTGCCGGCTCGGCCAGATCGGTCACTTGCCCCACGCGAGCAGGTTCAGATGAACGAGAGACGCTGGGACGGTGAAGCGAGGGTAACGAAGTCGAGACTTTCTGCTCCGGACCGCTCAGGCCCGGACATGTCCCCTCCCGGACACCAAGTACTTGGTGGTGGTCAGCTCCCGCAGGCCCATGGGCCCCCGAGCGTGGAGCTTCTGGGTGCTGATGCCGATCTCGGCGCCGAAGCCGAACTGCTCGCCATCGGTGAAGCGCGTCGATGCGTTGACCACCACCGCGGCGGCATCGACCTCGCGCTGGAAGCGACCGGCGGCATCGATGTCGGCGGTGACGATGGCCTCGGTATGACCGGTCCCGTAGCGGCGGACCTGGGCAATGGCCTCGTCGAGGTCGGCCACCACCCGGATCGACAGGGTGAGGTCGAGGTACTCGCTCCCCCAGTCCTCCTCGGTGGCCGGGGCCACCGTGTCGGGCCCCAGGATGGCCCGGGTGCGCTCGTCGCCGACCAGGGTCACCTCCTTGAGCAGCGGCGCCACCGCCGGCAGGAAGGCCTCGGCCACCTCGGCATGCACGAGCAGGGACTCGGCGGAGTTGCACACCGAAGGCCGCTGCGTCTTGGCATTGACCACGATGGCCACGGCCTGCTCCAGGTCCGCGCTGCGATCCACGTAGACATGGCAGTTGCCCGGCCCGTCGATCAGGTAGGGCACGGTGGCCTGGTCGAGCACGGTGGCGATGAGCGAGGGACCGCCCCGGGGCACCAGGCAGTCGATGACGCCCCGCAGGCGCATGAATGCCTCCGCCGCCTCCCGGGACCCGTCGTCGAGGAGGGTCACCGCGTCGGGGGGCAGACCGGCGTCGGCGCATCCCGCCCGCAGCACCTCGACGATGGCCCGGTTGGAGGCCAGGGCCGACGAGCTTCCTCGCAGGAACGCCGCGTTGGCGGACTTCAGGCACAACCCGGCGGCGTCGCTGGTCACGTTCGGCCGGTTCTCGTAGATGACCCCGATCACGCCAAGTGGCACCCGGATCTGGCGGATGTCCAAGCCGTCGGGGCGGACCCAACCCCGCACCGTCTCGCCCACCGGGTCGGCCAGGGCGGCCACCGTGCGCAGCGCAGCGGCCATGGCCTCGACCCGCGGCGCGCTCAGGCGGAGCCGGTCGAGGACCGAGGGGCCCGACCCGGCCGCCTGGGCCCGCTCCACGTCGGCCCGGTTGGCGGCCAGGATGGCCGCCCGCTCGCCGAGCATCCGCTCGGCGGCGGCCTCCAGGGCGTCGTTTCGGACCGCGGCGGAGCTGAGGGCCACCAGACGTGCTGCTTCGACCACTCGCCGTCCCAGGAGATGGAGATCCGGCAGCGCCGCGGTCGATCCCACCGGGGAAGGCTACCGCGACCGGGGCGGGCATTCCCCTTCCCCGGCGCCCTCTGCCACCATTGGGTCTATGCCCGAGTCCCAGCAGCTCCCGCTGTCCGGCCCCACCTTCTCCCGTGCCCTCACCCTGGCCCGCCAGGCGGTGATCGACGCCATCTTGGGTGGCCCCGGCGTCGACGCCGGCCTGGAGCCGATCCTGACCGAGGCCATCAACGACCGCCTCCTCGGTTCGGTCCTGTCCTTCCTGCTCATCGGCTTCGCCTCCCAGGCCGCGGTGACCGCGGCGGTGGCCGAGCTCGACGACGGCACCGACGCCGAGCCCGACGACGAGGCCATCGCCAACCGGGCCGTCGAGTTGGTGAGCGAGCTGGCCGACGCGTTCAAGTCCATCGCCCCCACCGAGGCGTGATCGTGCGCTGCTCACTCCCCCGGTCGTGCTAGGCCGCTCCCGGCGGGCCCGGGCCGCTCAGCCCGACGCCGTCGACCCCTGGGCCCTGCCTCCCCCGTGGCGGGACCACCTGCGCGCCGCCCTCGACGCCCAGGGCCGCTTCGACCTGGCGACCCGCTCCCTGGGCGAGGGCGCCACCCGGGAGCGGATCGAGCCCTACCGGGCCCGGATCGACAGCAGCGTGCGCCAGGCTGCCCTCGCCGCTCAGCGCGCTGCCATGCTGGCCAGCCCCCAACGCGCCACGCTGGCCGCCGCCCTCTCTGCCGAGCTGGCCGACCTGGGCGCCCGGCCGCCGGCCACCGACGATGCCACCATCCGCCACGAGGCGGCGGTGGCCGCCCAGCTCCGGGCCCTGCGCCGGGCGGAGGCGGTCAGCGCCCAGACGGTGGATCAGCTCCGGATCCTGGCGGCGCGCATCGACGACGCCACCACGGCGCTGATCGAGGTGTCGATCGAGCGTGCTCGAGCGGATGCCGAAGACGACGGTGCCGCCCCCCTGCTGTCGGTCTTCGACGAGATCGAGGCCCTCCAGGCCGGCATCGAGGCCAGCAACGAGGCGCTGGGCCGGGCGAACCGGGGTGGGGAGTTGGGTCCCGGAGCGCCCGGAGATGGCTCCCCGGCGCCCGAGGGCACCCCCAGGTCGTAGCATTCAGGCCATGTCCAACTACGTCCGTCGCCGGTGGCGGTACCTGATGGCCAAGATGACCGGAGACTTCGAGGAGCGCGCCGACCCCAAGGTCCAGTTGGAGCAGGCCATCTACGAGGCTCAGGACCAGCATCGCCGCCTGGTGGAGCAGGCGGCCAACGTGATCGCCAACCAGAAGCAGACCGAGATGCAGCTCAACCGGGCCATGGAGGAGCTGGAGAAGGTCAGCGGCTCCACCCGCCAGGCGCTGCGCATGGCTGCCGACGCCGGGGGCCGGGGCGATGCCGCCAAGGCCGGCGAGTACAACCAGACGGCTGAGGCCTTCGCCAACCGCCTGATCGCCACCGAGAACCAGGTCGAGAGCCTCAAGACCATGAGCTTGCAGACCGCCCAGGCCGCCCAGGCCGCCAAGGTCGCCGTGCAGCAAAACTCCGCCGCCCTGCAGCGGAAGCTGAGCGAGCGCCAAAAGCTGCTCTCCCAGCTCGATCAGGCCAAGATGCAGGAGCAGCTCAACACGGCCATGGGCAGCCTTTCGACCACCGTTGGCCAGGACACGCCCACGCTCGATCAGGTTCGGACCAAGATCGAGCAGCGCTACGCCCGGGCGCTCGGTACCTCCGAGCTCGGCGGCCAGGGCGTGGAGGCCCGGATGCTCGAGGTGGAGCAGGCGGCCATGGGCTCGGAGGCCCAGGGCCGGCTGGCCGAGATGCGCCAGTCCATGGGCCTGGGCCCCGGTCCGGGCGCCGAGGCCGCCCTGCCCGCCTCTGCTCCCGGTGAGATCGGGACGTCAACTGCGCCGCTCAGCCCCGCCGACCCCCAGCCCGCAGACGGCGTTCATCAACGCTCCACCAACCCCAAGCCGTAGGGCATCAGGTAGAAGACGTCGCCGGGCCCGGTGTGAAGGGCGCGCACCCGTTGGTGATCCCCACGACCTGGTCGCGACTGGGCGTCAGGCCTCCCTCCAGGTTGGTCACAAAGCCATGCACGGCGCCGTCCAGGCCCGCCCACCGGTCGTGATCGAGTTGCGTGGCCCGGTCCAGATTGGTCTGTGAGGTGCGCAACTGCTTGTCGATGGCACTGCCGGCGGTCGGGGTGTGGCGCTCCATGGCCTGGCCCAGCGTAAGGAGCCGGCCGCAGGCCTCCTGGGCGATCGCCTTGGCCTGCTTGGAGCTGGCCGACTCCCCGCAGCCGGCCGCCGCCAGGGTCATCGCCGCCAGCGCCGATGTGGCTGCCAGGCAGACCTGCACCCGGCCCCGTCGCCCGAAGACGGGCAACGGTGGCCGGGGCGAACTTGTCAAGACCGAACCGCCCTCACCCGCTGATCGGATCGGCGGGGGCGTCGTCGCCGCGGCCGCGTTGGTGCAGGTAGAGGGCGCCGGCGCCGGCTAGTGCGGCTGCCCCCGCGGCCAGGGCCGGGGCCGGCAGCTCCGGCGTGGTGGGCGGCGGGCCCACGAAAGGTTGGGGCCGCAGGTTGTGGCCGAAGACCACCTGCTCGAAGGGGGTGTAGGCGGTCATGCCCATGAAGTTCGCGCCCGCCTGGGGGGCGTGGAAGTAGGTCATGGTGATCGTCGTCTGGCCAGGGCCGGATCCGGGATCAACGGCAAACGCCGCGTACCCGTAGGCGTCGGCCGGGTCGGTGCGGGCCGACCACGGGGCGTCCTCGACCGAGTCGGCCCCATTCTTCACCCATTTGCCGGTGGCGTTCTGATAGATCTTGTTCCGCTGGGTGATGACCTTGGCCTGCGGCGATTTCGTCGCTGGATTCTGGCCGTACACGTTGCTCGGCCCATCCGTGCCCCCTCCGCCCACCACCAGGTGGACGGTGCCCTTCGTGGTGTCGAAGGCGGGAATCGACGGGTTGCCCGGGGCGGCAAAGGGCCCGCCGTCGGTCACCACGCTCGGCCGTCGGGTCTGCACCGGTGAGCCCTTGGGGTCCTGGCCCGGATTGGGGTTGACCACGCTGCCCTGGTAGGTGGTGTCGTAGCCCCGCACCGTGTAGGACCGCTCGTAGTTGTGCTCGTGGCCGGCCAGGACCAGATCCACCCCGTACCTGTCGAACAGCGGGAGCCAGGCCTGGCGCAGACCGAGGTCCGAACCGTTGCCCGCCGACGTGGATGACAGCGCACATTGGTGCATCTGAATAACGATCATGTCGATGCCCGAGCCGGCCTGGCGGGCGGCGGCCAACTGGGCTTCGAGCCACGCCGTCTGCTTGTTGGTGTCGGCCACCATGGTCGTGGGGTCCGACCCTGGCTTGAGGGTCCCGGTGTACTCCCGGTTGTAGGTGGAGAACCCGGCGGGGATGGCGATGTTGGGGTTGGCCGGGGGAAACGTCGAGGTCGAGTCGATGGGAGCCAGGGCGAACGATCCGCCGTCCTGGTAGATCACGTCGTCGGCGTCGAGGGCGATGAAGGCCACGGTGCCCACCCGGAAGCTGTAGAAGTTGCCCCGCAGGCCGGGCACACCGTTGTCGGGGAGGAGGTGGCGAGCCTGGAAGCTGCCGTAGCCGTAGACCCCGTTCCACCCGCCATTACCGGTGGCGTTGGCGCTGCCGTCCTGGTCCTGGGCCCCGAACTCGATCTCGTGATTGCCCAGACAGGGCATCCACGGCCGGTTGGCCGCCGAGCGCTGCACGTTGTTGGCAAAGTCCCGCCACACCCCGGGCTGATTGTTGGTGTTGAGGTTGGCGTAGCACAGGTCACCGTTGAGCAGGTGGAACAGCGGGGCCGCCGCCTCCACCGCGCCCACTGCGAAGTAGGCGTTGTCCGACGACTCCTGCCACGACTTACCGGAGTCGTTGAGATGCCCGGTGGGCGTGGCCAGATCCCCGTAGCTGGTGAAGGTGAACGGGACCCGTCCGCTGGGTGCGGTGGTGAACGTCCCGCCCACGGTGGCCGCCGGGCTGGCCCCGTCGCTGATCTGGTAGTGATAGGTGGTGGCCGGCGCCAGGGCGGAGATCTCGGCGTGGTAGTAGTACGTGGCCTGCAGGTTGATGCCGTCGGTGAAGGCCTTGGTGGTAACCGGCGCCGAGATGCCCGGGTTGGTGGCGCCGAGCGGGCCGACGGCATAGACGAGGCCCGGAGCGGGCTGGGCCACGCTGCCGGGAGAACCCCACGACACGGTGACGTCATGGGCCGGATCGGCGCCCCATTGCAGGTGGATCTGTTCGGGAGCGGTGGTTGACGGCAAGGGGTACGTCCCCGACGTGTCGGCGGACGCCAGGCCCGAGTCGAACCAGAACTCCAGGCCCAGTGCGCTGACCCCGGCCATCATGCCCAGGCCCACACCGCCCTTGAGAAAGCCCCGGCGCGAGATACCCATGCCGTGCGGATCGACCATCGAGCTGCGCTCTTCGTCCATAGCTGGACGCTAAGCCGCGTCGGTGAACGGACCATGACGATCAGGTAACGCTGCGCGGGCGGCGGGGCAAAAGAGTCGCCACCCCCCGGCGTTCCCGCGTCTCAGGCGTCGAGGGCGCCGCGCAGCTCGGCCAGTCGGTCCCGCTCGAGGGAGTACCACACCCACTTGCCGCGCCGCTCGGCCCGCACCAGACCGACATCTCCCAGCACCTTGAGGTGATGGGAGATGGTGGGCTGGCTCCGGGCCAGGGGTTCGACGAAGTCGCAGACACACACCTCGCCGGCGGCCGCACCGGCCAACATGTTGAGCACCCGGAGCCGGACCGGGTCGGCCAGAGCCGCGAAGGCCCGGGCCAGGCCCTTGGCCCCGGCGGCATCGAGGTCCGAGGCCAGCACCGACGGGCGGCACACCTCTGGCCCCCGTTGGCCGGTGCCGGCGGGCGGGGGGCGGGGCGGGGGGCGGGCGTCGCCCGCCGGCACGTCGAGCGCTGTCCCTTGTTCTCCCATAGCCGATCTCCCATTGACAGACCTCGATGCATCGACCATGATCACATCGATGATGTTCAATGCCATCGGAGGCTCCTCTTCCTCACAGGTTACGTCGGCCGTGCTATCGGTCCGCGGCAGCGCGCTGTGGCGGTGCGTCCTGGCCGAGTTTGTGGGCAGCGGGTTTCTTGCCGCCGTGGTCGTCGGTTCGGGGATCGCCGCCCAACAGCTCTCCCCCGGCGACGCCGGACTGCAGCTGGTCGAGAACGCGGCAGCCACCGCCCTTGGGCTCTTTGCCGTCATCTCCATGGTGGGGCCGGTGTCGGGCGCCCATCTCAACCCGGTGATCTCTGTCGTCGACGCCGCTCTCGGGAGATTGCCCTGGCGGCACGCCGCGGCCTATCTGCCGGCCCAGGTAGCCGGATGCGGCGGCGGGGTCATGGTGGCCAACGCCATGTTCTCCCGGGCCGCGCTGAGCATCTCCACCCGGCACCGAGCCAGTGGCGGGCACCTGGTCTCCGAGACGGTGGCCACCTTCGGGCTGCTCCTGGTCGTCTTCGCCCTGGCCCGCTCGGGAAGGGCCCGAGCCGCCCCTGCCGCCATCGCCGCCTACATCGGCGCCGCCTACTTCTTCACCAGCTCGACCAGCTTCGCCAACCCAGCCCTGACGGCAGGACGCACCTTGTCCGACAGCTTCGCGAGCATCGCCCCCTCCTCGGTCCCGGCGTTCCTCGCTGCTCAGGCAGCCGGCGCGATGTTGGCCTTCGTCGTCATCAAGGTCCTCTATCCCCCGGTGCCGGCCGGCCCGCCTCCTCAGGAGGACTTTTCGTCGTGGCCACCGAACTCCTTACGCATGGCCGAGAGCATGCGGTCCGCGAAGTCGCCCTCGCCCCGGGAGCTGAAGCGTTCCATCAGCGCCGTGGTCAACACGTAGGCGGGCACGCCCTCGTCGATGGCGGCCTTGATGGTCCAGCGGCCCTCTCCGGAGTCGGAGACCCGGCCGCTGAACCCGCCCAGGGCCGGATCGACGCGCAGGGCGTGGGCGGTGAGGTCAAGAAGCCACGACGAGATCACGCTGCCCCGGCGCCACACCTCGGCCACCTCGGCCACATCGAGGTCGTAGCGATAGAACTGCGGATCGGCCAACGGGGTGGTCTCGGCGTCGCCCCCGGATTCCCCGCTGGCCCCGATGTTGGCCTTCTCTAGGATGGCCAGGCCCTCGGCGTAGGCGGCCATGATCCCGTACTCGATGCCGTTGTGGACCATCTTCACGAAGTGTCCGGCCCCGTTGGGCCCGCAGTGCAGGTAGCCCTGCTCGGCGCTGGAGGGCTCACCATCGCGCCCGTCGGTGCGGGGGGCGGCGTCGATGCCGGGGGCGATGGCCCGGAGGACGGGGTCGAGATGGCGGACCACGTCCTCCTCGCCACCCACCATCAAGCAGTAGCCCCGCTCCAGGCCGAAGACCCCTCCGCTGGTGCCGATGTCGACGTAGTGGATGCCCCTCTCCACCAGGCCGGCGGCCCGGAAGATGTCGTCGTGGTAGTGGCTGTTGCCTCCGTCGATGATGATGTCGCCAGCCTCCATGACCTCGGCCAGAGCGTCCACGGTGCTGCCGGTGTAGGCAGCCGGGACCATCACCCACGCAGCCCGGGGGGCGTCGAGCTTGGCCACGAAGTCGCCGATGCTGTCCGCGCCGGTCGCTCCGTCCTTGACCAGGCCGGCCACCGCGTCGGCATTGACGTCGTAGACCACACAGGTGTGCCCGGCCCGCTGCAGCCGTCGCACCAGGTTTGCGCCCATCCGACCGAGTCCGACCATCCCGAGCTGCACGAAGCGTCTCCCTTGCCTTGGGGGTGGCGACGTCCGATACGTCGACCCTGGCATCCTGGCCTACCACAAGGCGCTGACACCCGCCGGCGCTCGGCTCAACCCCCCGGCGGGGCCGGGCTCCCCCATCCCGGCCCGCCGGCCCCGGGGGGCCGGGGAGGCGGCGGGCCCCGCTTTCGGCGGCGGAGGAGGACGACGGCAACGACGGCGCCCACAGCGACCACCACCACAGCCAGCCCGGCGAGCAGATTGCGACCGAGGCCCTTGACCGACGAGGTGACCGAGGTCTTGTCGTAGGCCGGGTTGCGGGAACCGAAGATCGCGACCATCTGGGCATAGGCGTAGCGCCGGTGCAGGGCCGGTCCATGGCCGTGGACGACGACCTCGAGGACCCCGAAGCGCTCGCGGAAGTCGTCCCACACCACCCGGGCGGCGACCCGGGCCACATCGTCGGTGGGCGGGGCGTCCACGGTGACTCCGACGCTGACGCCGACATCGCTGCGGGCGTTGGCACCCGGCAGCAGGCCGACGCGGATCTGGGAGAACCCGGCCTTGCGCAACCCGGTCGTGGTGTCGACCAACGAGTTGACCAGGCCGCAGCCGGCGAGGAGGAGCACCGCCAGGACCAGGGCGGCCATTCCCCCCACCCAACCCCGGCGCCGCGTCGAAGCCCTGCGGCCGGCGGTCATGGCATCAGGACCAGGTCGTCGCGGTGGATCACCTCGTGGGGTACATCGAGGGGCAGATCCACGCTCCGCCGTCCGGCCAGCTCCTTGAGCCGGGGCGCCGGGTGACGGCTCAGGCCCTTGGCGAAGACGACCCCGTCGGTGCCGGCGATCTCCACCGCGTCGTCGGCGTCGAAGGTGCCGGCTACGTCGACGACGCCGGCGGGCAGCAGCGACACTCCTCGTTCCAGGACCGCTCGGCGGGCGCCGTCGTCGACCACCACCGTCCCCGACGAGGCAACGGCGAAGGCGATCCACAGCTTTCGGGCCCCGAGGCGCTGCGCCCGGGGCACGAAGACCGTCCCCACCCCCTCGGTCCCGGCCACGGCCTCGGCCAGGACCCCGGGGCGCTGCGCGGCGGCGATAACCGCCCGAACCCCCGACCACGCGGCCATGCGCCCGGCGGCCAGCTTGGAGGCCATGCCCCCGCTCCCTCGGGCGCTGCCTGCCCCACCGGCCAGGGCCTCGAGGGCCACGTCGCCCTCCACGATCTGCTCGATCAGCGACGCCCCGGCCTCGACCCGGGGGTCGGCGCTGAGCAGGCCGGGGGTGTCGGTCAGCAGCAGCAGGAGATCCGCGTACAGCAGGTGGGCCACCAGGGCGGCCAGGCGGTCGTTGTCGCCGAAGCGGATCTCGTCGTCGGCCACGGCATCGTTTTCGTTGATGATGGGCACCACGCCCAGATCGAGAAGGACGCCCAGCGTCTGGCGGGCGTGGAGGTACTGGCGACGGTCGACGAAGTCCAACGGGGCCAGGAGCACCTGCCCGCCGATCAGGCCGTGGACGGCCAACGCTCGCTCGTATTCGCCCAGAAGCCGGCCCTGGCCCACCGCGGAGACGGCTTGGAGGACGGCCGGATCGCTCGGCCGGGGGTCGAGGCCGAGGACCGGAAGGCCGGCGGCGATGGCCCCGCTGGTCACCACCGCCACCTTGGCCCCGCCGGCTCGCACGTCGGCCACCTCGGTGCACAGCTTGGTGATGGCGCCGCCATCGATCCGGCCCGCGGCGTCGGTGATCGACGAGGTGCCGATCTTCACCACGATCACTGGGGCGGCCATGGGCTCAGTCTGGCACCCGCTCCCCTCCGGGACCCGCCCGGATACTCGCGGCGTTGAATCCCGAAGCGTAGTCCGAAATGGTATGGTGCGGTGCCGTGCCCAGCGAACAGATCGCCGTGCGCCTGCCCAGCGAGCTCTTGGCCGAGCTCGATGCGCTCACCGCCGAGGGGATCTACGAAAGCCGCGCCGCGGCAATACGGGCAGGAATTGCGGCCGTCGTGGCCCGCCAACGTCGCCAGCGCATCGACCAAGCCATCATCGACGGCTACCGGCGCGTGCCGCCGACTGCCGCGGAGGCCGACACTTCCCTGGCCTCGCTGCGTGACGCCATCGCCGAGGAACCCTGGTGAGCCAACCTCGGCGCGGCGAGGTGTGGTGGGCGGCGATCGAAGACCTCGGACGTCGACCCTTCCTGGTCATGACCAGATCGGCGGCGATCGGGGTGCTCAACGGGATCCTGGCCGCACCGGTGACCCGGACCGTTCGGGGGCTGCCGACCGAGCTGGCGCTGGACGCCCACGACGGGATGCCCTCCGAGTGTGCGGCGAGCTTCGACAACCTGCGGGTCATTCCCAAGGCATACCTCATGGAGCGCATCTGTATCCTCGACCCCATCCGCCTCCAGGGCGCGTGCGTTGCCCTTCGGGCGGCTGTTGACTGCTGAGCCTCGGCCATCACCGTCGCCTCGGTTGAGGATTGAGAGCCCCCGGCCCGAACGCCGACGCTCAGTCGGGCTGGTAGTCGAACTCGAAGGTTCCGATGCGCACCCGGTCGCCCTCGCCCGCCCCGGCCCGCAGCAGGGCCCGGTCCACCCCCAGGCTCTTGAGCCGGCCCTGGGCGTAGATCAAGGCGTCGATGTTGGTGATGTCGGAGAGGGCCACGGCACGCTCCGCGGGGCGGCCCCGCACCGCCCAGGTCCCGTCGTCGTCTCGCTCCACCACGATTCCCTGGGCCGCCGGGCGATGCACCTCGAAGCTGGCCGGCCGGGCCTGGGCGGCCCGGGCGGCCTCCACCTCTTCGGCCATGCGGCCGAGCAGGGGGCGCAGGCCCTCCCCGGTGAGGGCGGACACGGTGGGTCCGTCCCAGGTCTCGGTGGCCGCATCGGCCTTCGACCCGATGACGATGCGGGGCCGCTCGGCCAACTCGAAGCGGTACCGGCCCAGCTCGTTGACCAAGATCTCCTGCTGGTCGGCCGGGCTCCTGCCGTCGGCCGGGGCCAGGTCGACGAGAACGACCAGGACCCGGGCCCGCTCGATGTGGCGGAGAAACTGATGCCCCAGGCCCCTGCCCTCGCTCGCCCCCTCGATGAGCCCGGGGATGTCGGCCACAACCATCTCGTGCTCGTCGAAGCGGACGACGCCCAGGTGGGGTTCGAGGGTGGTGAAGGGATAGTCGGCGATCTTCGGCTTGGCCGCGGAGATGCGCGAGATCAAGGTGCTCTTGCCGGCGTTGGGAAAGCCGACCAGCGCCACATCGGCCATCAACTTCAACTCGAGGTCGAGCCAGCGATCCTCGCCCTTCTCGGCCTGCTCGGCAAATGCCGGGGCCCGGCGCCGGTTGGACAGAAATCGGGCATTGCCCCGCCCCCCCTGGCCGCCCCGGGCGGCCAGCCACCGGTCACCCTCCCGAGCCAGGTCGACGAGCGTCTCGCCATCGAGGCGGCGAGCCACCGTGCCCTCGGGCACCTGGACCTCGACGTCGGTGCCGGACTTGCCGTGCCGGCCCTTGCCCATCCCATGCGTACCACTGCCGGCCTGGTGATGGGGGTGGTCCCGGAAGCTGTAGAGCGACGCCACATTGCGGTCGGCGATGAGCCAGACATCGCCGCCGTGTCCACCGTCCCCGCCGTCGGGTCCGCCCTTAGAGACGTGCGCCTCCCGCCGAAATGACACCGATCCCGCCCCCCCGTCGCCGGCCTTGACATGGAGCTGGGCCTCGTCGACGAAGCGCGACATCTAGTCCGAGGTGAGGATGTCGACCAGCTTGCGGCCCTTGCGGGACCCGAACTTGACGTGACCGGCGGTCAGGGCGAAAAGAGTGTCGTCCTTGCCGATGCCCACGTTCTCACCGGGGTGGAAGTGGGTGCCACGCTGGCGGACGATGATCGACCCGGCGCTCACCGCGGTCCCGTCGAAGCACTTCACGCCCAGGCGCTGGGCGTTGGAGTCGCGGCCGTTTCGGGTGGACCCGCCACCCTTGGTCTTGGACATCTCGTCTACTCCGCTCGGCCGTCCCGGCTGATGCCGGTGATCTCGATGGTGGTGTAGCGCTGGCGGTGGCCCCAGGCCTTGCGACCCCGGGTCTTGGGCTTGTAGGTGAAGCCCCGGACCTTGGGGCCCTTGGTCTCACCCAGTACCCGGGCCGACACCCGAGCGACGGAGAGAGCGTCGGGGGCGACCACGACGGTGGCACCGTCGACGACAAGGAGGGGGCGGAAGTCGACCTCGGCGCCCGCGGCCACACCGAGAAGCTCGACCGCAAGGGTCTGGCCCTCCTCGACTCGTTCCTGCTTGCCACCGGTCTTGATCACTGCGTACACAAGAGGAAGAGTATATCTGCTCAGAAGAAGGATGGTCAGAAGAGGGTCTGGTCGATGATGATCCCCCGCCCCTCGCAGGTCGGGCAGGTGTTGGAGAACGACTCGACGAGACCCTCGGAGATCCGCTTGCGGGTCATCTCCACCAGACCCAGCTCGGAGATCTCGAAGACCTGGGTCCTGGTCTTGTCCCGGGCCAGCCCGGCCCGGAACACCTTGATGACCTCGGCCCGGTTGGCGGCGATCTCCATGTCGATGAAGTCGATGACGATGATCCCGCCGATGTCGCGCAGGCGCAGCTGGTGGGCGATCTCCTCGGCCGCTTCGAGGTTGTTGCGGTAGACGGTCTCCTCCAGGTTGGAGCGCCCGACGTTCTTACCGGTGTTCACGTCGATGACGGTCAGGGCCTCGGTCCGCTCGATGATCAAGGAACCACCCGAAGGCAGCCACACCTTGCGGTCGAGGGCCTTGTGGATCTGCTCGTGGACATGGTGGCGCTCGAAGACCGGCAGGGGGTCGTCGGCCGGGAGGGTCAGCTCCACCCGGTCGGCCAGCTCGGGACTGATGCTGGCCACGTAGCCCTTGACCTCGTGGTAGATGGCCTCGTCGTCGATGATCACCCCGCGGTAGTTCCGGTTGAACTCCTCTCGGATGACCCGGACGGCCAGGTCGGGCTCCCGGTAGACCAGCCCCGCCCCTCGCGCCACCTTGGCCAGAGCCTCGATCTGGTTCCACTGGGCCACCAGGCGGGCCACATCGCGGCTCAGCTCATCGGGGGTGGCCCCTTCCGCCGCCGTGCGGACGATGATCCCGTGGTGTTGGGGACGGACCTGATCGAGGATGCGACGGAGTCGCTTGCGCTCGTCGTCGCCCAGCCGCTTGGAGATGCCATAGGTATCGCTGTTGGGAACCAGGACGACGAAGCGCCCGGCCAGGGACACCTCTTGGGTCAGGCGGGCTCCCTTGGCCCCGATGGGGTTCTTGGTCACCTGGCAGACGATGGTCTGGCCGGGGGAGAGCAGTTGCTCGATCCGGGCATTCTTGGCCGCTCCCGAGAGCTGGCCCCGGGTGGGCTTGGACTTTCCCTCGCCCTTTTTGGCTCCCGCCTCAGCGGCCGGCATCCCCTCCAGATCGTCGCCGTCGTGGCGCAGGTCTCCCCGGTAGAGCACAGCGTTCTTCGGGGTCCCGATGTCGACGAATGCCGCCTCCATCCCCGGAAGGACGTTCTTCACCCTCCCCACGTAGATGTTGCCGTCGATCTCGTTGGCGTCGTCGGCGGGCCTCGACACGTAGTGCTCGACGAGGTTGCGCCCTTCGAGCACGGCGATCTGGGTGGCCTCGGCCGCCACGTGGACGACCATGAGGTAACGACCTACGGGACGGCCCTTGCGTTCTCGGCCCCGGCGGCGCTCCAGGGTGGCCGGGTCCACCTCGGCCGCTTCGTCGTCCAGGCTGGCTCTGACCGGTTGGATGGTCCGGCCCACCTGGCCGGCGCCGGCCGCCCGCGGCGACGGGGAGCCCGGGGCCGCCCGGGGTCCGGTTGCGGCTTGGGTGACCGGGAGCGGTGCGAGTGGCGGGGTCTCCGGGCCGCGGCCTTTCGAGCGGTTGCTGCCCCTCCGGCGGGACCGTCGTGGGTTGCCGTCGTCCTTCGCCGATGCGGGCGACGCAACGCCCTCCCGGTTGTCGGCCCGAGCGGATCGGGGCTCGGGCGAAGCCGGATGCGGGGCCAGGGGGGCGGGCCGGGTGTCGCCGATCTTCGGGCGCGTGGCCGCCCGCAGCGCCGCGGGCAGGGGAAGCACAGGGATCGCCTCGGACGGCCTGGGCTCGCCAATGAGCCCCTCGGACGCGCCGTCAGCCGGCCGGACCGGCCCGGAGCCCGAAGCGGCGCGCGACCGGCTCCGCCCGCCTCGTGATCCTCGCTTCCGGCGGGCCGTGCCCGCTCCCGCCGGGTCGTCCTCGGAGCCGGGGACCGGCTCAGGGCCACCCTCGACGTCCCCCTCAGGGGACCGGCGGGCCGGCTCGGGGTCGTGCTGGTGGGCCGACACGGAATCGGACATAGGAGAGTTCCCTTCTCACGACGCACGCCCCAAGGCGTGCGGCGCGTCCGTCGCCGCGACTGAGCCGGCGCCGGCGGGCGAGCGTTGTCCCCCGCCGGCAAGCCGCTGGCCTTGATCCCCCGAAGGGACCAAAGGCTCGTGTCGCGCGCCGTCGCGCCAGATCCATTGATGAAGCCGGCACACGTGACGCTCGTCGAGCGTCGGATCGAGGGCACGGAGCACCTCGAGCGGCCGGATGCTGCGGGGTTGGCTGGCCAGATCGGCCTCCAGCCACACCTCGGGTCCCCGATCGAGGACCCGAAGGCTTTTGATGCTCGGCCGGATATCCTCGGTGACCTCGACGCCCTTTCGGAGGCGGGCGATGACCACCTCGGGAGCGGCCAGGACCCGGGCCACCGCGTCGGCCAGTTGCTCCTTGCTGAGCTCGGTGACGCCGGGCGGTGCCGGATCGGGGGCCAAGCGGCCGCCGGTGGTCGGCCCCGCCGATCGTGTTCCGGGCCGGGTATCCCGGTCGGCCGGAACGGGCGGCGGGGTCAGGGGGGGAAGCGCGGTGACCGCCGCCCACGTCCACGTGCAGGACACGACCGCGGCCTGCAGGCTCGGGGTGGCGGGATCGATCACCGCACCGGCCGTCACGGTGACGCCGCCGGGCAGCGCCGCCGTCAGGTCGGAGATCATACCGTCCACCTCGAGCGGCCCGTCGCTCACGTTGAGGTCGACGTCGAGGTACTCGGCCGCGGATTCGTGCCCGGTGGGCAGGGCCAGACCGAAGCTGACCTTGGGTCGGGGGGAGAAGCCCGCGCTGTAGGCCAGGGGCAGGCCGACACGGCGGAAGGCTCGCTCCCACATGCGAGCCACATCTCGATGGCTGGTCCATCGGATCTTGCCGACCTTGGTGAAGCGCAGCCTGAGCCTGGTCACGACGAGGCCTGGCCGGCGCCCACGGCTCGGGCTCTCCTGGTCAGCTCCACAGGGACCTCGCCACCCCTCGACATGTCCTGGCCGGTGCCCTGGCTCCCGCCCGCCGGAGGTCGCGTCGAGGCCACCACGTGCTCCAGGCCGTAGCCCGTACACGCCCCGCAGTCGTAGCAGGGGGTCCACCGACAGTCTTCGGTCCCCGCCGCCGCCAGAGCGTCGATCCACTCGTGCCACAAGAAGTCCTCGTGCAGCCCCGCGGAGATGTGGTCCCAGGGCAGGACCTCTTCGCGGGTGCGGTCACGGTGGACGAACCACTCGAGCGGCAGCCCGTTGGCGGCCATGGCCTCGGTCCAAAGGGACAGGTCGAAGTGCTCGGACCACTCCTGAAACACGCCCCCGCGCCTCCACACCTCCTCGATGGCCGCCCCCACCCGCCGGTCGCCCCGGCTGGCTATGCCTTCCACCAGGGTGGCGTTGGGGTCGTGCCAGCGCAGCTGCACCCCCTTGTCGTGGCGGGTGGCGTCGCGCAGCAGGTTGACCTTGCGGCGCATCTCCGCCGCCGTGTCCTGGCCGAACCACTGGAACGGGGTCTGCGCCTTGGGCACAAAACCGCCGACCGAGGCGGCCACCGTGGGGTGGCTGGTGTAGGTTCGACCGATGGCCGCGCAGTTCTTGGCCAGCTCGGCTATGCCCAGCGTGTCCTCGTCGGTCTCGGTGGGCAGGCCGATCAGAAAGTAGAGCTTGATGCGCCGCCACCCCTGCGAGAAGGCGGACTCCACCGCCCCGTAGAGGTCCTCCTCGCGGATGAGCTTGTTGATCACCTGGCGCATCCGCCACGTCCCGCCTTCGGGGGCGAAGGTCAACCCCGTGCGCCGCACCCGGGAGATCTCGGCGGCGATCCCCACCGTGAAGGCGTCGACGCGCAGGCTGGGCAGGCTGACCGAGACCTGGCCCCGGCATGCCGGGTCGTCGATGATCCCGGTGACCACCTCGCCGATGCCAGAGTAGTCGGCGCTCGACAGGGAAGTCAGGGTGACCTCGTCGTAGCCGGTTCGGGCCAGGCCGTCGCTGACCATCTGGCGGACCTGAGCGGCCGGGCGCTCACGGACCGGCCGGGTGATCATCCCGGCCTGGCAGAACCGGCACCCCCGGGTGCAACCCCGGAAGATCTCCACGTTGAGGCGATCATGGACCACCTCGGTGATGGGGACCAGTTGCGACCGGGGGTAGGGCCACGCTCCCAGATCGGTGATCGTTCGCTTCTCGACCCGCGCCGGGACATCGGCGAAGCGAGGCCGGATCGACACCAACTTCGGGCCGTCGTAGACCACCTCATAGAGGGCGGGGACATAGACGCCGGGCACCTGCGCAAGTTGGCGCAGGAGCCGGTGGCGGGTCTCCGCCGTGCGTTCCCCGACCTTCCAAGAACCGACCACCTCGGTGATCTCGCTGACCACCTCTTCGCCGTCGCCGATGACGAAGGCGTCAACGAAATCGGCCAGGGGCTCGGGGTTGTAGGTGCAATGGCCGCCGGCCACCACGATCAGATCGTCGGGTCGGCGCTGCACAGCGCGCACCGCCACCCCGGCCAGGTCGATGCAGTTGAGAACATTGGTGAATACCAACTCGGCCGAGAGGTTGAAGGCCAGAATGTCGAACTCCGAGGCTGGGGCGTGGGTGTCCACGGAAAACAGCGGCACCCCGCGGCCGCGCATCTCGGCCTCCATGTCCACCCACGGGGCATAGGCCCGCTCGGCAATGCCGTCGTCGCGCTCGTTGATGATCTCGTAGAGGATCTGCAGGCCCTGGTTGGGAAGGCCGACCTCATAGGCGTCGGGATAGGTCAGCAGCCATGCCACCTGAGCGCCCCGACGGACGGGTTGCTGGGCGCCATCCTCGCAACCGATGTAGCGGGCCGGTTTGGCGACACGGGCCAGGAGAGGCTCGATCTTCGGCCACAGCGTTGTCATCGTCGCGCTGAGTGTAGCGACGTCGGCCACCCCGGTGACGGCCGGCTGCTCAGGAGAACCTTCGCATCCCGACGTTGAGGACCAGGCCGATGCCAGCGAAGCTGGCCACCACCGCCGATCCGCCGTAGCTCATGAACGGCAGGGGGATGCCGGCCACAGGCATGATCCCCATCGTCATCCCGATGTTCTCGAACACCTGGAACACGAGCATGGCCAGCACTCCCACGCAGATGAGCCCGCCGGCCTGGTCACGAGCCAGGCTGGCGGCTCGCCATGTCCGCCACACCACGATGCAGAACAACCCGAGGAGCAACGACGAGCCGACCAGTCCGACCTGCTCGCCCACTGCGGTGAAGATGAAGTCGGTCCGTTGCTCGGGCACGTAGGCCAGGTTCGTCTGGGTGCCCTTGCCGATCCCCCGGCCGGTGATCCCCCCGTTGGCGATGGTGAGCTTGGACTGGGCCAGGTTGTATTGGCTGCCTTTGACCTTGGCCGCGATCAGAGCCTGGGCCGGTGCGTCGGGAGAGTTGACGAAGGACGTGAGGCGTTCTTTCTGGTAGGTCTTGAGCACCCCGAGCTGCACCACGCCCACCACCCCGATGAGGGCGAGGACGCCGAGCACGGCCATGTGCCGGCCCCGGGCCCCCCCCACCAGGAGCAGGGCAAGCAACACGGCGAGCAGCACCAAGGCGGTGCCCAGGTCGGGCTGCTTGTAGATCAGGGTGAAGGGAATCAGGGCCATGACCAACACGACGACGAAGCCCCGGGCCGGCAGCCGGCCCTTGAACACGGCCAGATAGCTGGCCAGGGCCACGATGAGGGCGATCTTGGCGAACTCGCTCGGCTCCACCTGATAGGACCCGAACTGGAACCAGGCCTGGGCCCCCTTCGACTTGTGGCCCACGACGTAGACGCCAAGCAGGGCGGCCAGGCTGAGACCGTAGATGGGCGCCGCGAACTGCCGGTAGCGGCGATAGTCGCTGGCCGCCACCACGAGCATGACCACGAAGCCGATGACCAGGAAGACGGACTGCTTCTTGAAGTAGTACTGCGGCGACAGGCCCTGGGCCTGCAGCGAGTCGCGGGTGGCGGTGTAGACCATCAGGGCCCCGAAGCCGGAGATGGCGGCCACAGCCCCGGCCAACAGCCAGTCGAAGTGCTGCCAGTCCGAGGGGCCCCGGTGGCGGTGGGGGTTGCCCGGAGCGGGCGCTCCCGGGCCCATCAGGTCTGCCCTGCGCTGGTGGCCACCGACAAGATGGGCTCGGGCGCCAAGTGGTAGAGCGCATCGTAGATCTGGCGGACCACGGGACCGGCCACCGACGCACCGTAACCCGACTGCTCCATGAATGCCGTCACCTCGTAGATGGGATCGTTGGCGGGAGCGAAGGAGGTGAATACCGACGTGTTCTGCTTGGGAGCCGGCTGCTGGGCGGTACCGGTCTTACCGGCGATGTTCTTCCCGGCCAGCGGGGAGTTGTTGAACACGCCGTAGGCCGTCCCGCTCGAGTCGTTGACCACCCCGGTGAACCCGGCCAGCATGGCTGCCCGCTGGTCGGGCGCCAGGGGGACGTTGCCCTTGACCTGGGAGGTGAAGGTCTGCAGCACCTGGCCGGAGGGGGTCTCGGTGGCCAGGGCCAGGCGGGGGACATACAGCGTGCCCCCATTGGCGAAGGTGGAGTAGGCGTTGGCCAGCTGCACGGGCGTGACCAGGTCCTCGAACTGGCCGATGGCGATCTGGGCGCTGTCGCCGGTGAACCACTGCCCCGTCTCGAACGCCTTGGGGTAGCGCAGCTTGTCGGCCTTGACCGAAGCCGGGTCGGGGATCTTGCCGGGCGCCTCGTTGGGCAGCTTGACCCCGATCGGCGAACCGAAGCCATAGGAGCGGGCCACGTCTTGGAAGGCATCCTCGCCCAGCGTGGCCCGCATGTTCCAAAAGTCGGCGCCAAGCTGGTTGAAGAAGATGTCGCTGGAGACGGTGATGGCGTGCTGGACGTCGATGGTCCCATACGACGCCAGATTGTCGTTGTGGAACTCCTGGGGCCCGATCATGATCTTCCCGTTGTCCTGGTACGTCGACGTGGAGGTGATCAGCCCCTTTTGCAGCGCCGCGGTGGCGGCCACCAGCTTGAACGTCGAGCCCGGGGCGTACTGGCCCTGGATGGTGCGGTCGAGCAGGGGGTCGTCGGAGGCCGGGTCCTGGTAGGCCGCGAACTTGGCCTCACTGATCCCACCCACGAAGTCGGCCGGATTGTAAATGGGGTTGGTGGCCAGGGCCAGGACGGTACCGTCCTTGGGGTTCTCCACCACCGCGGCCCCCGCCGGCGAGGTAAAGTTGCGATTGGTGACCGGGTCATGGGTGCCGCGGGCCGCATTTTCCCCCTGGCTGAGTGCCGTCATCGCAGCCATCTGCACGGCCCCGTCGATGCTCAGCCGCAGGTTTGGACCGGACACGGGCGCCGAAACCGGTGTCACCCCCAGCACGGCGCCCTTGGCATTGACCTGGACATTCTCCTGGCCCGGTGTGCCCCGCAGGATCGACTCGTACTCCGCCTCCACCCCACTCAGGCCGACCTGGTCGCCCGGCTGGTAGTCGCGGTGGTCGACCTTGGCGTAGCCGGCACTGCTGATGGCCCCCACATAGCCGACGATGTTGGCCGCGGCATTGCCGGCCGCAGTGTAGGAGCGCTGCGTCTCGGTGGTGGCCCGCACTCCGGGAAAGAGGCTCTGGTGCTCTTGGATGTAGAGGATCGACGAGGGGGCGGCATCGCGCAGCACGGGAACGGGGGCGAACGGGCTGAAACGGCTGTCGTTGAGGATGCGATCGAGCTGGGTCGTGGTCATCCCCAGCAGGATGGACAGCCGCGACTTCATGGTCTTGTCCGCCGCCGCCTCCTGGCGCTGCACCTCGATGACCTCCGAGGTCCGGTTGCCGACCAGGACCATGCCGTTGCGATCCAGGATCTGACCCCGGGGGGCTTGGGTGAAGATCTTCCGGGTGCCCAGATTGGTGACGATCTTGTTGGACTGGGAGGCATTGACCACCTGAAGGAACGTCAGGCGCACAAAGAGGGCCCCGAAGAGACAACCGGCCACCACCACCAGGATGGTCAGGCGGACGCCGTTGGCATCCGCTTCGCGAGGCGTCGTCACCAGGCCCCTTGTCTTATCATCGGGCCGCCAGGCGATCCGGTCGCCCATCGAGGCGCTCGACGGCGGCCAGGCCCCGGGCGGCGCGCCCGAAGAGGGGATGCACGGCGACCGAAAGGGCGGCCGCCCACACCCCTTCGACCAGGGCGACGCGAATCACCCATGAGCTGCCCACCGCGCTCGGACCGGTCCGGCCCACCACGTCGCCCAGGGCAACGAAGGCGACGACCCCCACGATGGTGGCCACCAGAGCCACGATCGGGGTCAGTACCCAGCCGTCGCGCAGCACGTTGTTGCGCAGTACCCCAACGCCGCAACCGACCAGGCAGTAGGTGAGGGCGGAAAGGCCGAAGGGCGTCGAGGTGAGAAAGCCGTCGGCCACCAAGCCGGCAAAGAAGCCGTAGACGCAACCGGTCCCCGAGCCGGCCACCAAGCCGGCGCACACAGCCAGCAACAGCAAGATGTCGGGGGCCACGCCGAGCACCCGGAGGTCGGCGGCCAGGGTGGTCTGGGCCACGGTGGCCACCAGGAGGAGGATGCCAAGGCGCACTTTGGCGGCAAACGCCGGGCTCACGGTCCCGACCAAAGCTCGACGGCCACGTAGGTGAGCTTGGAGAGATCGACGAGCGGTTTGAGGGTGACCACCGGGTTGGGTGTCCCGGCGGGATTCGCCACCTCCTTCACGGAGGCCACCGGAATGCCCGGAGGAAACTTCTCCCGGTCCAGGCCGCTGGTCAAGACGGCCTCACCGGGGGCCAGGTGGAATCCGGGATCGGGCGGGACATCAAAGGTGACTCTCAGCGGCGATGACCGGCCATAGCCCTGCGCGGACGCCACCACAATGGTGTCGAGGTTGACGCCCACGACGAAGTTGGGGTCGGTCAGAAGGTCGACGGTGGCCGTGCGGGCCGACACCGCGCTGATGGCGCCGACCAGGCCCCCCGAGGCCACCACCGGCTGGTTGAGGGCGATCCCGCTGGTCATACCCTTGTCGATGGTGACGGTGTTGGCGAAGTTGGAGGCCCCCTGGTCGATCACCCGGGCGGCCGTGGTGGCGATGGAACCGACAAAGCTCAGATGGCTCTGGCCCAGGATCACCTGGGCCTGCTTCTGGGCGGCCGCCGAGGAAATGGCAGCGCTTTGCATCGTGGCGATCTGGTTGCGTAGCTGCTGGTTCTCGGACCGCAGCGACCCGAAGTCGGCGGCCCCGGTCAAGAAGTCGCCCACCGGCGCAAGGGCGGCATGGGTAGAGCTCTCGATGGGCGCGAAGGCGTCGCTGATCCGTCCTCGGATCGTGCCCAGCGCGCCCTGGCCGTTGCTCCGGGAGTCGAGGGTGATCAACGTGATCGCCACCAGGACGGCGACGATCAGGATCGAGCGGGTCCGCGACCGCTGATAGGTGGCCAAAGGGGGCGGATCTCGCTCAGCGGCTCGTCGACGACATCAGGACGCCCTTCAAGACGTCGAACTCCTCGAGGCATTGCCCGCTGCCCACGGCCACGGACTGCAAGGGGTTGTCGGCGATGATGATGGGCATACCGGTCTCCGCCGCCAGCCGGGCGTCAAGCCCGTGGAGCAGCGCTCCCCCGCCGGTCAGGACGATTCCCTGCTCCATGATGTCGGCGGCCAACTCCGGAGGGGTCTTGTCAAGGGTGATCTTGACGGCGTCGACGATGGCCGACACCGGCTCCTCGATGGCCTCCCGGATCTCCTCGGTGGTGGTCACGATCGTCTTGGGCAAGCCGGTGATCAGGTCCCGCCCCCGGATCTCGGCGTGCAGCTCCTCCTCGAGGGCGCATGCTGAGCCCAGGGCGATCTTGATCTCCTCGGCGGTGCGCTCCCCCAGTGCCAGGCTGTATTCCTTCTTGATGAACTGGATGATCGCCTCGTCGAGCTCGTCGCCGCCGATGCGCACCGACTGGCTGGTCACGATGCCACCGAGGGAAATGACAGCCACCTCGGTCGTACCCCCGCCGATGTCGCAGACCATGTTGCCGGTCGGCTCGTGGACGGGGAGTCCGGCGCCGATGGCCGCCGCCATGGGCTCCTCGATGATGAAGGCCGGCTTGCGGGCGCCGGCCGACTCGGCCGCTTCCTGCACCGCCCGTTGCTCCACGCCGGTGATCCCGGATGGCACGCAGATGACCATGCGGGGCTTGGCGAAGCGCCGGGAGCCGTGGACCCGGCGGATGAAGTAGGCCAGCATCTTCTCGCAGATGTCGAAGTTGGCGATCACCCCGTCACGCAGGGGACGGATGGCCTGGATGTGACTGGGGGTCCGACCGATCATCCGCTTGGCTTCCATGCCCACCGCCAGGGGTCGGTCGTCTTTGATGTTGACGGCCACCACGGAGGGCTCGTTCAATACGATGCCCCGGCCGCGGACGTAGACCAGCGTGTTCGCTGTGCCCAGATCTACGGCCATGTCCCGGCCCAAGAAGCCGGAGAAGAGGTTGTCTGACACGAGCAAGGCCTCCAGTTGGAATGCGGAGGTCGACATGCCAGGCTACGAGCCTGGTCAGTGGTCGTCCATCCGCCCCGCAACAAGCTATCCGCCCGTTGCTAGGTGCATTGAGGGTAACCTCTCCCGCCCCCTCCCGGCGAGCGGTCCGCGGCGCGGGGTGGGCGGGCCCCCTGGCGTCCGTCCCGGGAGGCGGGGCGGTGGGGCGGTCGGGTGAGGCGGGGGCAGGAGGCAGGGGGCAGGAGGCAGGGGGCAGGCGGCGGAGGACGTGGCGGGCGCGGCGGCGAGGTGGGCCGAGCCCGCAGGCGACGAGGTGGGAACGTCCTCGCGCTCAGACGCGGACCCTGGGCAGTAATCGTCGCATGGTGACGATTACTACCCAAGGTCCCCAAGGGCAGGACGGGGTCTCCCACAATGGCCGGGCCGCCCGAGTGAAAAGCGCTCAAATAGGGCGTAAAGCCAGACTGGCCCCCGTTCCAGGAGTCGCAGTCAGGCTGAGCGGCCGGCCAGGGCAGGGAACCACAAGGCGATCTCGACCTCGGCGCTGGCGGCAGAATCCGATCCGTGCACCAGGTTCTCCGTCATCTCCACGGCCAGGTCGCCGCGGATCGTGCCGGGCGCAGCGGCCGTCGGGTTGGTGGCTCCCATGAGGCTCCTGACCACCGCCCAGGTGTCCGCAGGGCCCTCGATCACTGCCACCAGGGCGGGAGAGCGGGTGATGAAGGCCACGAGATCCTCGAAGAACCCCTTGCCCTGGTGCTCGGCATAGTGGCGGGTGGCCACCTCCCGGTCGATGTGGCGGAGCTCGGCGGCGGCGATCCGTAGGCCCTTGCGCTCCAGACGACCGAGGATCTCACCGACCAAGCCCCGTTCGACGGCGTCGGGTTTGCAGATGACAAAGGTGAGGTCCATGGCCGGCAGGGTAGCCAAGGGCCGGCCGAGGGCCGATCTCGTCGCCGGCGTCGGGCGCGGCCCGACGACGGCCGTGGGCCCATCTCAGCGCCGGTGTCGGGCCAGGGCGGCCCGGGCCGCCCCCACCACGTAGAGCGATCCGGTGATCAACACCACGTCGTCGGCGCCCGCCCGGTCGAGCGCGATGGCCACCGCGTCAGCCACCGAGTCGGCCACCTCGACGGCAACGCCCAGGGTCCGAGCGGCATCGGCCACGGCGACCGCCGGCAGCGCCCGGGGCGACGGCGGCGGGCAGGCGACCACCAGGCGGGCCATGCCCCCGTCGAGGGCGCTCAACATGTCGGCGGGGTCCTTCCCAGCCAGCATGCCCACCACCAAGATCCGCGATCGGGCCGCTCCGAACTCCTCGCTGAGTGTGGCGGCGGCGGCCGCCGCCCCTTCGAGATTCTTCGCTCCATCCAGGAGGACCAGGGGATGGCGCTCCACGATCTCCATGCGGCCCGGCGCGCGCAGCGTGGCTGCCGCATGGTGGACCAACGCCTCGTCCACGGGCGCTGCGAAGAAGGCCTCCGTGGCCGCCAGCGCGGCCACGAAGTTCTCGGCCTGATGGCGGCCGTGCAGGTTCAAAAAGACGTCGTGGTAGTGAGCTGCGGGGGTGTGCACGTCAAGCACCCGGCCGGCGGCGGCCATGTCGTTGCGGGTGCAGGCGTAGTCGCGGCCGGCCAACCACAGCGCCGAGGGAGTCTCCCGCTCGAAGATGTGCCGTAGCAGGGGGTCGCGCTCGCCCAGGATCAACGTGGAGCCCTCCTTGATGATGCCTGCCTTTTCTGAGGCGATGGCGGCCCGGGTCTCGCCCAACAGCTCGGTGTGGTCAAGGCCTACGTTGGTCACCACCGCCACCTGGGCGTCGACGACGTTGGTGGCGTCCCACCGGCCACCGAGGCCCACTTCGACGACGGCCACGTCGACAGGCCGGTCGGCGAAGTAACGAAAGGCGCATGCGGCCAGGATCTCGAACCAGGTGGGCCGGCGCTCGGCGCCGAGGAGGCCTTCGAGGTCGGCGACATCGCTCAACAGCTCGGCCAACGTGTCGTTGTCGACGGCTTCGCCGCCCGCCGTGATCCGCTCGTTGATCGACTCGAGGTGGGGACTGGTGAAGGCTCCGGCGCTCAGGCCCTTGGCGCCCAGCAGCTGGGCGATCGCCCTGGTTGTCGAGGTCTTGCCGTTGGTCCCGGTGACGTGGATGGCCGGGATGGCGCCTTGGGGGTCGCCCAGGACATGAGCCAGCCGGGCCATGCGCTCGGGGTCGGGCCGGGCTCGGGACCGGTCGGCCAGCATGCGCTCGAGGTTCTGGTGGCCGTCGAGCCACGCCAGGGCGTCACCCAGGTCCACGGGTTGACACTCCTGTTATTGGCTCAGGATGCGGCCCGCCGGGGCCGGCTCTCCTTGACCGCCTCGGTGCGGGGCACGAGGGTCGGGTTGACCCGCTCGAGCACCACGGAGCGGTCGATCACGCACTGGCCGATGTCAGTCCGGCTGGGCAGGTCGTACATGACCTCGAGGAGCACTTCTTCGAGGATGGCCCGCAGGCCCCGGGCACCCGTGGCCCGAAGCATGGCCTGCTCGGCCACGGCCTCGAGTGCCTCGCCGTTGAAGACCAGCTCCACGCCATCGAGCTCGAAGACCCGCTGATACTGCTTGACCAGGGCGCTTTTGGGTTCGACCAGAATGCGAACGAGCGCCTGACTGTCGAGGCTCGAAACCGCGCCGATGACCGGCAGGCGGCCGACGAACTCGGGGATGAGGCCGAACTTGAGAAGATCCTCGGGCAGGACCTGCGCCAGCAGCTCGCCCTCGGCCTGGGTGTCGGTCCGGCGGATGTCGGCGCCAAAGCCGATGCCTTGGTGACCAAGACGCGAATCGATGATGCGATCCAGCCCGGCGAACGCCCCGCCGCACACGAAGAGGATGTTCGTGGTGTCGATCTGGATGAATTCCTGGTGAGGGTGCTTGCGTCCCCCCTGCGGCGGAACGGAGGCCGTGGTGCCCTCCAGGATCTTGAGGAGGGCCTGCTGCACGCCCTCCCCCGAGACATCCCGGGTAATTGACGGATTCTCGCTCTTGCGGGCGATCTTGTCGATCTCATCGATGTAGATGATGCCCGTCTCCGCCTTCTTCACGTCGTAGTCGGCGGCCTGGATGAGCTTGAGAAGGATGTTTTCCACGTCCTCGCCGACATAGCCGGCTTCGGTGAGGGCCGTGGCATCGGCGATGGCGAAGGGCACGTTGAGCATCCGGGCCAGGGTCTGGGCCAGGAAGGTCTTGCCGCAGCCGGTGGGTCCGAGGAGAAGGATGTTCGACTTCTGCAGCTCGACCTCGTTGTCGGTGTAGCCGCCCGCCTGCACCCGCTTGTAGTGGTTGTAGACGGCAACGGAGAGGATCTTCTTGGCCCGCTCCTGGCCGATGACGTAGTCGTCGAGAAACGCCGAGATCTCCGTCGGCTTGGGCAGCTCCTCGAAGTGGACCTCGGAGCTCTCCGAGAGCTCCTCTTCGATGATGTCGTTGCACAGGTCGATGCACTCGTCGCAGATGTAGACCCCCGGACCGGCGATCAGCTTCTTGACCTGCTTCTGGGACTTGCCGCAGAACGAGCACTTGACGAGATCGCTGGACTCGCCGAATTTGGCCATCGAGACTCCCTTGATCCTCTAGGACACGCCGGCGGCCTGCGGCAAGGCCGCCAGGTCCCGGGTGGTGATGACCTCGTCGATGACACCGTAGTTCTTCGCTTCGTCGGCGCTCATGATGAAATCGCGGTCTGTGTCTCGGGCCACCTTGTCCATCGTCTGGCCGGTGTCGGCGGCGAGGATCTGATTGAGGAGGTCGCGCATCGAAAGGATCTCCTTGGCCTGGATCTCGATGTCGGCGGCCTGGCCGGCCACGCCACCGTGGGGTTGGTGGATCAGGACGCGGGCATGGGGCAGGGCAAAGCGCTTTCCCGACGTGCCACCGGCCAGGATGACGGCTGCCGCCGAGGCGGCCTGTCCGTAGCAGAACGTCGAGATGTCGTTCTTCACGAACTTCATCGTGTCGTAGATGGCGAAGAGAGCAGTGATCTCGCCCCCAGGTGAGTTGATGTACAGGTTGATGTCACGATCGGCGTTTTTGTACTCGAGGTAGAGCATCTGGGCGCAGACGGCGTTGGCGACATAGTCGTCGATCGGGGTGCCCAGGAAGACGATGTTTTCCTCGAGCATGCGGGAGAAGAGGTCGTAGCTCTTCTCCCCGCGATTGGTCTGCTCGAAGACCC
>JAABUQ010002383.1_pt1 | contig 37396 bp, 32 predicted proteins | sample 5560001 | NCBI WGS metagenome assembly JAABUQ01 (sample SAMN10711888, study PRJNA513371) | rock metagenome | isolation source: Antarctica rocks | place: Antarctica: Victoria Land, Finger Mt nord | collected 2015-12-18 | reverse complement strand
GTGCTATAAATCCCATGAGATGACTCCTTTGCTAAGCGTGACACCCTGTGATCGTCGTAAATCTCAGCATGCCACACTCCGCAGGAGGAGTCATCTTGTCCCGTTGTGCTTAACTGAACCGTATTGCCCCTAGGGCGACCGGTATGTTTTCTACGACGCCTACGCCATCGACGGGCGCACCGGGCGGCACATCCGCGACCTCTACAGCTTCGGCGCCATCGGAGGGACGCCGTCGCTGGGCGCCTCCTCGGTGGTAGGGCAAGGGCCATCGGGCCCCGTCTTCACGATTGCCAACGACACAACGTTCGACCGCGCGACCACATATGATCAGCCCGCCCACTCCTTGGCGGTCGACGCCGTCGACCCTGTGACAGGACAAGGCGTTGGTGGAGCGGACATAGAAATTGGCACAAACAATGCCGACACCGATCTCCAACTGGACGAGCGGGCGCGCCGCGCGTTCCTGGCGGTCACGAGCGAGCAGTACGATAATGGCCCCAGAGTCAGCACGCTGTACGTGCTTGGCTTCCAGGGAGGGCTCGTGGGTCACCCCCTACCCCTGGGGACAGGAGCGGTCACGCTCGGTGTCCTGCCGCAGGCGGGGCGGGTACTGATCCTCCACCACGCCGACAACACCATCGGCATCTTCGACGTGGCGCGCCTGTAGCCCGGGACGCGCCGGGCGGCTCACCTGTTCGGTGACCTGCCCGGCGCTCGTCGCACCTCACCCGTCCTCGGGGGCATATGCAATACGTCCCTACGCGTCACTCCGTGGCTACCACGCGTAGGCCTCAGGGGCGGGGGCGCCGTGGCCCTTGCCGGGACCGGGGAAGATCTCTTCCAATTGCTCCAACGTGTCGTCCATTAGCTGTAGCTCGACGGCGCGCAACGAGCCGGCCAGCTGCTCCTTGGTGCGTGGGCCGATGATCGGCGCCGTCACCACCGGGTTGTGCAGCAGCCAGGCCAACGCCACGTCCGCCGGCTTTTCGCCGATCTCGCGGCATAATCCCTCGTAGGCCTCCAGCGTGGGGCGGTTCTGCTCGATTTGTTGCTGCATCTGCGGCGAGGCGCGCCGTCCCTCGCGGGCCTTCTCCAGCGCGCCGCCGAGCAAGCCGCCCGCAAGGGGGCTCCAGGGGATCACGCCCAACCCGTAGGCCGCGCAGACCGGGATGACCTCCAGCTCCACCATGCGGGCGTTGAGGTTGTACAGGCTCTGCTCGGAGACCAGGCCCATAAAGTGGCGCTGCCGGGCCATCTCGTTGGCCTGGGCGATGTGCCAGCCGGCAAAGTTGGAGCTGGCGGCGTAGAGGATCTTGCCCTCGCGCACCAGCTGTTCCATGCCCTGCCAGATCTCCTCCCAGGGCGTGCCGCGCGGGATGTGGTGCATCTGGTAGATGTCGATGTAGTCGGTCTGCAGGCGGCGCAGGCTGGCCTCGCACTCGCGCTTGAGGGTCAGGGCGTTGACGCCGCCCTCGTTCGGCCAGTCGCCCATCGGCCCGTAGACCTTGGTGGCGATGACCGTGCGCTCGCGCCGGCCGCCGCCCTGCGCAAACCAGCGCCCGATGATGCGCTCGGTGTCGCCCAGGGCGCCCTGGCCGGCCATCTGTCCGTAGCGGTTGGCCGTGTCGAAGAAGTTGACGCCCAGCTCGTGGGCGTGGTCCATGATGGCGAAGGCGTCTCCTTCGTCCGTCTGCGGGCCAAAGTTCATCGTGCCCAGGCACAGGGGGCTAACCTTCAACCCGGTCCGCCCCAGCGATTTATACTCCATCGTGCGCTCCTCCATATCTTCCATCGACGTTTATTGCACTGCGGGAGACGGAGGCTGCACCAAGCGTGCCACACGACGAAGTGGCGATCCACGCCACGATCGAGACCGACACGCGCGTCCTGCGGGACTGTCGGGCTGTGCAGGCACGGTATCGTAGCCGTCGAACTCCCCGTCGGGATCGGGACACCTCGGCAGGTAGGCCAGCGGCCGCGGCAAAGGGTAGGCGACGGCATCAGGCGGGCGTGGGATACCCATGGGGATATAGCAAGAGCGGTGTTGACGACTGGGTGCGCTCCGAGATTGTGAGACACGGCCTGCGATTGAAATCGCATGGCAAACTACGGACACTGAAGTGTCTTTCACAATCACAGGGTCCACCCCTAACGGCGCCTAGTTAGGGCAGCTGCCCACTCCTAGCGTCCAGCCCGAATCGTAGGGTTTGTGCGGGTCCAGGAAGAAGGTACCCGCCGGCAGTATCGCCCCCTGACAGTCCTGAAAGTTGAGCGCCTGCAAGGTGCGGCCCAATGAGCGGCTCTGGTAAACTAGGACCGTGACTGAGTAGTAAGTATTTGGGCCATCGTGGATGACAAACGTACTGCGCGAGGCCCCATCATGCGGCATGTACACCACAGCTTGCGCTCGACGCGTAGTCGTATCGAATGGTTGGCTCGCGCAGTCCTGGCCCATAATGGAAACGGCGCGACCTCCAGCGAACCTAACGGTCAGTTGAGGCGTGGCGCCATCCGCGCACGGCAACCAGTTCGCCACGTTATCGGTCGTTCCGTGTATGTAAGGTCCCAATTGGTGAAGCCAGGCGGCTAGAGGAGCGCCTAGCATAGCCGGGCCGACACCTCGCGCCGTCGTCGTCGCGCCGACATGATTGATGGGCGCGAGGAGACCCGCGAGTAAAGCCAGACTGGTTGGTAAGCGGCCGATCATGAACACCTCCATCGTGGAGCAGCGGTAGCTGCCGAACGGTTAACGGTGCTATGATCGTCGGCGCGTAGGCGTGGCACCAATAGCCTTTACGGGCTACTTACTTGGTGCTCCTGCCAACCGACCGCAGTCGGCCCATGGCTGACTGGTCCCCGACCGGCTTCGCTTTGCGAACTGGCCCCCGACTGGCTGCGGCCAGTCCCGGTCCAGCCGGCTGTGGCCGGTCCCGGTCCAGCGCGGTGGTTTGCCATGCGACCGCAGGCGCAGGTAGAAACCTACCACGAAAAAGGCTCCGGCCTCGGGCCGGCGGCCACCCGGGTAACGATCAGTCGCCTGGTGGCCGGTGCCCCGTTCCGTCCACGTCCGCTGCTAACCGCTATCGGGAGCCCGCCCGCCCGTCGAACCGGAGCCGGGCAACTCTCGTCGCTTACTTACTATCTTACGGCGCGTCCGTTAAGACCGTGTGTGCCCTATGTGAAGATTGTGTGAAGGCAGCGCCGCTACTCGATCGTCGCCAGCACCGTTCCCACGTCGACGGTGCTGCCGACCGCGGCGCCGAGCGACGCGACCGTACCGCCCCGCGGGGCCGCTATCTCGTTCTCCATCTTCATGGCTTCGACGATCATCAGCAGGTCGCCCGGCGCGACGGACTGCCCTTGCTCCACGGCCACGCGCAGCACCACACCGTGCATCGGGCTGATCACGGCGCCCTCATCCGCGCCGCCGTCCTGGCGGCCCGCTCGCGTCCGCGCGCCGCGTTGCCGCCTGGCCTCGGCCACGCGCACGGTGAATCGCTTCTCGTTGACCTCGACCACGAACTCCTCGCCCGCAATCGGTCCCGTCGCACTCTCTTCCGTGGGCGTGGCGGGCGCCGTCCCCATCGCCGGCGCCTCCCCCGCCTGAGCGGGTGGCGGCAGGTCCGACAGGTCGAGCCCGGCCACGTAGGTGGTGGGGACACCGCCGGCCACGAACGCGGGGTCGGACATGACGCGCTGGTGGAAAGCAATGGTGGAGGGCACGCCGGCAATCTCGAATTGCCCAAGCGCCCGGCGCATGCGCGCGATGGCCTCGTCGCGGTCGCGACCGCGAGCGATCAGCTTGGCGATCATGGAGTCGTAGCTGGCGGGGATGGTGTAGCCCTGGTAGACCCCGCTGTCGAGCCGGACGCCGGGGCCGGTCGGCGGTCGGTAGCGCGTCAGCGTGCCGGGTCCGGGCCTGAAGTTTGCGGCGGGGTTCTCGGCGTTGATACGGCACTCGATGGCGTGCCCGCGGGGGGCGCAGTCGTCGGCGCCGAAAGGCAAGGGTTCGCCGGCGGCCACGCGCAGCTGCATCTTGACCAGATCGAGGCCGGACACCTCCTCGGTGACGGTGTGCTCGACCTGGATGCGCGTGTTCATCTCCAGGAAGTAGAAGGAATCGCCCGTGCCCTCGACCAGAAACTCGGCCGTGCCGGCGCCGACGTAGCCGATCTCGGCTGCCAGGCGCTCTGCCGCCTCCATAATGCGCGCTGCCAGGGCGGGGTCGAGCGGCGCGGGACCCTCCTCGATTAATTTCTGGTGGTTGCGCTGCACCGAGCAATCGCGCGTCCCCACGGCCACGACCGTGCCGAAGGTGTCGCCGGCCAGCTGCACCTCGATATGGCGTGGGGCGTGTACGTAACGCTCCATAAAGACCGTGGGGTCGGCGAAGTACGCGGCGCCCTCGCGCCGCGCGCGCTCCAGCGCGGCGGGCAACTCATGCGGTGAGGACACCACTTTGAGCCCGCGCCCTCCCCCGCCGGCCGAGGCCTTGATGGCCACGGGGTAGCCCACCCGCGCGGCCACGGCGGCCGCCTGCTCGAGGCTCTCCAGGGCCGCCGTCTCGCCGGGGACGACGGGGATACCCAGGCGCTCGGCCAGCGCGCGGGCCGCGATCTTACCGCCGACCGCCTCCATGCTCTCCGGCGTTGGGCCAATAAAGATGAGCCTGGCGTCGCGACAGGCGCGGGCGAAGGCGGCGTTCTCGGCCAGGAAGCCGTAGCCGGGGTGCACGGCGCCCGCGCCGGACGCGCGCGCGACGGCCAGGATGCGCTCCACGTTGAGGTAGCTCTGGGCGGCGGGCGCCGGGCCGATCTCGTGGGCCTCGTCGGCCAGCGCGACGTGCAGGGCCTCGCGGTCGGCCTCGGAGTAGACGGCCACGCTGCGCAGTCCCAACTCGCGGCAGGCCTGGATCACGCGCACGGCGATCTCGCCGCGGTTGGCGATCAAGACGGTCTGGAAGGGCCAATCGCGCGGCGCCATGTCCACCGCCTCGCTTTGTGTTGGCGGGATTGGCCGCTCGCTCATCGCGGCCGCTCCGCCGTGGCCCAGGACAGCGGGCCAGCCACGGGCGTGACGCCCTCGGCGCGGCCCGACCGCGCCCACCGCGACCCCGTGTCCGTCGTCTGCCGGCGTCTCAGCAGGATGCGCACCGCCGCGATGGCGGCGGCCACCTCCTCGTCCGTCGGTCTGTCCAATCCCCTCATCGTCTCATCGGCCACGCTGCCCTCCTCTATCGACCGGGAACAAGCGCCGACTTCATATCGAGAGTGATGATAAACCACCCGGATGTGTAGGTCAGTTCCTCGGCAAACGAATGCAACAACGTCTGTATATTGTCGGATACGTGGAATGCGTCCGCATCCTTGGGTAATCGTACTAAAAACGTTAGATACTCGTCCGCTATCTCAGGATCGTGATATACCTCAAGAGATAGAGCCGCGCGAGAATCGATATACTCTGGGGACGCCGAGGACACGCGCGGAAGAAGGCCAATCATGTCAGGGAGCTGCTGAAGATAGCGGCGAATCGCATTGCTATCCTGGAGTGCGATCCCATCTCTTTGCACAGCACTCAAGCAATAGTTTATCCTCGTGCTGAGGTTATCGGCTTGCATCGGCAGCACTCCTCTGCTTGACTATCTAGACAGTTTATAGCATGATTTCCCACAACGTGGCCCGCGGGTGTTGAAGAACCAATGTTGAAGCAGCACTGGCGGCCCTTGACGAGGAGGATGCGTGATGACACCAACAGACATCGAACATGCAGTTGAGCGATACCTTGCCAAGCCCTATCCCATCGTGCTGATCCCTGACGATGGCGAATGGATCGTCGCAATCCCTGACCTACGAGGCTGTATCAGCCAGGGGGCGACGGTCGCGGAAGCGATGGAAATGATTCGTGACGCGCAGCGCGCCTGGCTTACCGTGTCGCTCCAGAATGGCGCGCACATCCCGGAGCCAAGCGCACCGGCGACGATTTGGACGATGCACCGACCCGCGTCGGTACGGGAAGCACATGCGTCCGTAGCCGGGTAGTATCATCAATTAAGGCAAAGAATAGCTGGCCGTCGACCCGTCCGGCTCGATGCTCGGCTAGAGCGGCCCGTTGGGCAGGATCAGCGATTTGATGCTCTCCTGGCGCTCCGCCGCGGCCAGCGCCTCGCCGGCGTCGGCCAGGGCGTAGCGGCCGCTGAGCATGCTATGCCAGGGAAAATCGTCAGCGTGGCGGGCGACGGTGCGCACCGCCCGGTAGAGGTGACCAAGGTCGCTGCCCCAGCAGCCGCGCATCTGGATGTGCGGGCGGTTGACCTCGCTGTGCGGATTGATGCTGACCGGTCCGTGGTCGGTGTACTGTCCCACCACCACCAGCGTCCCGGCGTCGCGCGTGAAGCGCAGCCCCTCCGCCACCGCCGTCGGCACGCCCGTGGCCTCGATGGTGACGTCCGCGCCACGCCCGCCGGTCGCCTCGCGCACCAGGCGCAGCCGTTCATCGGCGTCGTGGTCGGCGATGTCAATGGCCAGGTCCGCGCCCATGGCGCGCCCGAGCTCCAGGCGGCGCGCCGGCCCGCCCACCACGATGACGCGGCCGGCGCCGTGCAGTTGCGCCAGTACCACGGCGCACAGCCCCACCGGTCCCGCGCCCTGCACCACGACGGTATCGCCGAAGGTCACCTCGCCGCGCTGGACGGCGTGCAGGGCGGTGGGCAGGCCGCAGCCGCCCGCCATAAACACCTCGGGCGGCAACGCGGGCGGCAGCTTGACGATGTGCACGCCGGGCAGCAGCACGATGCGCTCGCTCCAACCGCCCAGCAGTCCCTCCTCGGACGAGGAGGTGATGCCGTAGACGCGCCGCTCCGGGCAGCGCGTGGACGCTTTGGCCACTAAACAATACCAGCAGCGGCCACAGGTGCGGTGCACGTCCAGAAACGTGACCACTTCTCCGGGCGCGACGAGCTCACCCTCGACGTCGCGCACCGTCCCCTTCACCTCCCGCACCCGTCCCACGCTGACGTGGCCGGGGATGATGGGATACGGCACGCCGCTGAGCCGCCCGTGCAGCAGGTGCACGTCGGTGCCGCAGACCTCCGAGGCCATCGTCTCCAGCAGCACGGCCCCGTCGTCCAGCACCGGGTCCGCGAACGTGCGCAACTCCGGCGGCACGTCCGGCGCGGGCATCACCATCGCGCGTACAGGCATTGCGACCTTCTCTCCGCTTCTCTACAACTCTCGCACCACGGGGCGTTCGAACAAAAGCCACACGGTCTGTGCATTCTCGGCCTGGAAGCGCATGGCGCCTCCAGATATATCTCGTGCAAGCAAGAAGGCCCGCCCAAGCAGAACTCGCTCCTATCCAGCGGGTTGGGCGTCCTCCTACCGACGGTTAGGCTTACGACGGGGGATGCGGCTCCTACGTCAGAGGTAGGGCGCGGAGTTGGCGGCCGTGCACCACCCGCATGACGGTCAGGCGGCCGCGACGAACGCGGTAGAACAGACGGTAGGGAAGATCGGGGACTTTCCATGATCGGACGTTTGGGACATCGATGGCTTCCCCCAGGCCAGGAAAGTCGCCGAGCAGGTCGGCCGCCGCGTACAGGCGGGCGACGACGGAGCGGGCGTTGTCGGGGCTGTCCCGCGCGATGTACGCGCCGATCGCCTCCACTTGACGCGTCGCGCCGCGTGACCAGATGACCTCCACGCGCTACACGCCCCGCGCGGCCGGTCCAAGAGAAGCGCGCAGGGCTGCACGCTCTCGCTCGATACCCTCACGGGTGGCCAGGCCTGATGCGACCAGCGCGGCGCCAAACGCTTCGTGCGTGACGACCTCGCCAGCGTCATCCTCGCGGATACCGGCCTCGATCTCGGCCAGCTCCCATTCGTGCTCCGCCAGGTAGTCATCGACCGCGGCGAGATAGTGATAGTTCCTGCTGCGGCCGGATGCGCTGGCAAGGGCATCCATGCGCGCCTTCCGATCCGTATCGATACGAATGCTGAAGGTGCAGGAGCCGTTGTTAGCAGCGGGCTTGTCACTGGCGCTCGTACTCGTATCTGTCGTCATAATCGCCTCCTCTCAACACAATATAACATAAGCAACGACGAATTATTTGGGAGCGCGCATACGCTCCAGGATGACTGGGAGCGCGGGCATCTTGCCCGCAGGGACTAAGCGGGCAAGATGCCCGCGCTCCCAGGACTTTTGAATTATTCCCCCTCGGAGGATGGCGACACGATGTCGGGCTTCTGGATACCGAAGCGCGGGATGGGGTGCTCGCCGAGCGCCACGTGGATCGTCTGCGACTCGCAGTAGAAGTTGAAGGCGTAGCGCCCGCCCTCGCGGCCGATGCCGCTGTCCTTGACGCCGCCGAATGGGATGCGCAGGTCGCGCACGTTCTGCGCGTTGAGCCAGACCATGCCCGCGTCGATGCCCTGCGCCACGCGGTGCGCGCGCCCCACGTCGCGCGTCCAAACGTACGCGGCCAGGCCATAGCGCACATCGTTGGCCAGGCGCACCGCCTCCGCCTCGTCCCAGAACGGTGTCGCCACCAGCACCGGGCCGAAGATCTCCTCCTGAAAGACGCGCGTCTCCGGTCTGACGTCGGCGAAGAAGGTAGCCTGCAGGTAGTTGCCGTCGCCGAGGCCCGCCGGGCGCTCGCCGCCGACCAGGAGGCGCGCCCCGTCGGCCACTCCCGCCTCGACGTAGCCATGCACGCGCCGCCAGTGCTCGGGGTGGATGAGAGGACCCAGTTCCGTCGCCGGGTCCGCCGGGTCGCCCACGCGGATGGCTGCCGTGCGCGCGGCCACGGCGGCGACGAAGCGGTCGTACAGCGGCGCCTCGATCAGCAGCCGCGAGCCGGCCGTGCAACGCTCGCCGTTGAGCGAGTAGATGCCAAACACCGCCGCGTCGACCGCCCGCTCCACGTCGGCGTCAGCAAAGACGACCACGGGCGACTTGCCGCCGAGCTCGACCGAGCAGCGCTTGAGCGTGCGCGCCGCCTCGGCCATGATGGTCCGCCCGGTGGTCGTCTCACCCGTGAACGCAATCAGGTTGACGCCGGGATGCGCCACCAGCGGCGCCCCGCAGGTCTCGCCGAAGCCGTGGACCACGTTGAACACGCCCGGCGGCAGGCCAACCTCGTCCATGATGTGCGCCAGCAGGTCCGCCGAGAGCGGCGACCACTCGGCCGGCTTCAAGACCACGGTGTTTCCGGCGGCGAGGGCCGGCGCGATGCGCCAGGTGGACAGCATCAGCGGGGTGTTCCAGGGCATGATCAGGCCGGCCACGCCAACGGGCTTATGCACGGTGTAGTTGAGGAACTCCTGGCCCACCGCGTAGGCGTCGCCGGCCAGGTCCTGGATCACGCGGGCGTAGAAGCGGAAGTTGTCGCCCGTGCGCGCGGCCTGCGCGCGCGCCTGCGTGATCGGCATGCCCACGTCGCGCACCTCGAGCGACGCGATGTCCTCGGCGCGCGCCTCGATGGCGTCCGCGATCCGCGTCAGGACGCGGGCGCGCTCGGCCGCTTTTAGGCGCGGCCAGGACCCGTCGTCGAAGGCGCGCCGGGCCGCGCGCACCGCCGCATCGATGTCCTCGGCCAAGCCCTCGGCCACCTCGGTCAGCGGCGCGTTGGTGGCCGGATTGAGCGTGGGGAAAGTCCGGCCGGCAAGGCCGGGCTGGAACCGGCCGTCGATATAGTGCAGCACGGGCTTGATCGTCACCATGATGTCTTCTCTCCCCCTATCGTAATACTACAACGTTAGAACCAGCCTTTGACCCAAGTCGCATGGCACACAACGGACACTAAAGTGTCTCACCACGCGTCGCCGTCACGCCGTCAGTCGTCGTTCTTTGCCATGCGACACGGGTCAAAGGCCCACGTCACGTTATAATATGAGACCAGGGCAAGCTCGTATCGTTACCGTGAGCGGCGCAACCGCGGCTCCGACACCTCCGCGTACCCGTCCAGGTCGAGCCGCCCTGGACCACCACCGCTCCCCAGATGGCCGAACTGGGTTGCGCCACACGCTCACCGTGACAGGTGACACCAATGTGGCAGGCGATGCGGGCCCTCCCGTTCCGTGCAGCGAGGAGCCCTGGTACACATCGTCAGGCCATCCGTCATCCGACCCCAGGAGGCCGGGACAGACCCGCGCTCACAGCGCCCTGAGCCTATCGGCGAGCCAGTACCTTCACCACCCGGTCGTTGCCGGTATCGGCGATGTAGACGGCGCCCATGCGATCCACCGCCACCCCAGCGGGGCCGTACAGGCCCGTGCCCACGGTAATCTCGGTGCCCCCGCCTACCGGTGCCATCCGCTCAGGACTGATGCGCGGGGACAGCGTTGCCGTCGCGCTGACACGCTCCGCTCGACCCGCGCCTCCCTCCGCACTCAGCAGCACGAGGACCGCCACTATGCCCAGCATGCATACCCGCTCTCCCAGGCTACGTCGTTCTCTCCGGTCCATGCTCTCCTCCAAATCCTCTACTATACCTTATCATTCGCGTAAATGGGCGAGCGGTTGGGGGACGAGGCAGGGTCTGTGAATTGTCCGCAGCGGACGCCGGTCACCCGCTGGGACCGCTAGGACCGCCGCAGTCCCTGCGGCCATGTTCGCGGGCGCCCGGTTTGCCGGACCCGGACGGGCGTGCTGCGACGGCGTGCCGCAGGAACTGCGAGGGACTGCGGCGGCTCGCTTCGCTGCCCAGGGGAAACGCCCGTCACCGACTTTTCAAGAGCCCTGGGGACAGCGCGGCGGGAGGCGCGCCGAGGTACGACGTCAGCGGCGCGGGCAAGGACGGCAGCATGGCCACCTGCGCGGGCGTCAGCGCGCCGAGCACGACGTGGCCCGCCGGCCCTGCCGTCCCCGTGCCGTATGTTCTGGCGCCACACGACACCGTGGAGCCCGTTATCCGCGCGTCGCAGACAACGCGGGACGCATGCCAGGGTCACGCGACGTGCGCTATAATTGACCCGACATCCGTTCGGCGTCTCCCTGGAGCCTATTCATACTGGAGCCTATTCATAAAGGGAGTATCGATGCGCTCGTCTCGTGCCCTGGTCCCGTTGCTCGTCCTTGCCCTGACCGTCGTTCCCTTCGCTTGTCCGCTGACCGGTCCCTCAACGGCTGCCGCAACCGTTGGCATAGGCTCGGCGTCCTACTGGGAGCGCGGGCGGCCCGCCCGCCACGTTCGTTACCAGGTAGTTGCGACGGAGCACGTGCCTGGGCTGCCGACGAAAGCGGGCGGGCCGCCCGCGCTCCCAGTAAGGCTGCCTGCGCTCCCGATGAGACTGCGCCCCGATGCCGCATGGTCTGCGAATTGTCGGACTGGGAGCCTCTCCCATCACTGCACTGACGACTTTTCACGAACCGTGCCCGACGCCAACTCGCGGCAAGCAACGGCTCCGCTCACGGTGACGCTGTGGAGCGTCACCGGCGGTGTGACAGCCTATGCCTCGCCGCTGCTCGGCGCGGGCGCGATCGTGCTGGCGCGCTTGCCCGGCAACCAGCCGTTGCGCGTCGCCACGTCGAGCTCGGACAATCCGATGTGGGGCCGCACGCTGTTGTGGGGCAGCGTTCCGGCGTGGGTTCCGTTGGCCTCCCTGCGCGCGTCCCCCACAAATTATGACGACGCACCAGGTATCTCGCCGCCGGTCCTGCCCGCGCCGGTCGCGGACGTGGCCATGGCGCTGCGGGCACGCCTGGCCCTACGCGTTCCTGCCTACCTGCGCGCCATGCCGGGCTTCGCCGCCACTCACCTGGCGCTGCTGCGCAGCGGGATCATCCTGCCGGCCGATTCCTGGGCCGTCGACGGTGTCGGCGCGGCCTGGTACCACGTGCATGGCTCAGCCGGCGCCGGCTGGATCTACGGCGACGCGACGACGTTCCTGACCGCACGCCCAACCGCTCCCGAGGGACTGCTGGCGCCGTTCCGCGGCAAGGGCATGTGGGCGACCTACGGGCTGCTACAGACCTCGCCGGTCACGGCCGTGGTCGCGGCGGCGCGCGCCGCCGGGCTGACCCACCTCTACGTCGAGGTCGCGCGCTCCAACAAGGGCTTCTATGGCGCCGCCGGGCTGGCCGCGCTGCTCCCCGTGGCCCACCGCGCCGGCATCCGCGTGATCGCCTGGGTCTACCCTTTCCTGCGCAACCTGCCTGTCGACGTGGCCACCAGCGTGGCCGCGGCGACCCTCACCGCTCCGACCGGAGATCGCCCCGACGGCCTCGTCGCCGACGTGGAGCAGAATATGGCCGAGCCGGCGGTACGCGCCTATGGGCAGATCCTGCGCGCCATGCTGGGACCCGACGAGCCCATGGCCATCGCCACCTACCCGCCGCAGTGGGCCGCCGGCCGCGCCTACCCGTTCGCCACGGCGGCGCTGAGCTGGAACGTCATCGTGCCGATGGACTACTGGCATCTCTATCGCCGCGCCTACAGCCCGGCTGAGGTGTACAATTTCGTGTCCCAGGGCGTGAGGACCATCCGCGCCGCCACGCGCCCCGACCAGCCGGTCGAGGTGCTGGGTCAGATGTTCGATGTGCGCCAGAGCGGGGTCAACAGCCCCGCCGCCGCCGAGGTCGCCGCCGCTGCCGCCGCCGCGCGCGACAGCCACGCCATCGGCATCAGCTACTTCGAGTGGAACCACGCCACGCCAGAGGAGTGGGACGCGCTGACGAGGCTGCCCGCTATGGAGTCCCGGTAGACGTGCGCCAGAACGCCGGCATCACATACGTGATAGGCGACGCGACCCGCCCGCAGGGTCAAGGCCCGCGCGTGATCGTCCACGTCTGCAACGACCTCGGCGGCTGGGGCCGCGGCTTCGTGCTGGCCCTATCCCACACCTATCCGGAGGCGGAGCGGCGCTATCGCGCCTGGCACGCGCGGGGTGAAGACAACGGCGTGCCCTTCATGCTGGGGCAGGCCCAGATCGTGCCCGTTGCGCCTGACCTATGGGTCGCCAATGTGATCGGGCAGCACGGCGTGCGGCGCACGGGGAGCGATAGGCCGCCACCAGTGCGCTACGAGGCGATCCGCCAGGGATTAGCCCGCGTGGCGTCATTTGCCCTCGCGCACGAGGCCTCGGTCCACATGCCGCGCATTGGGACCGGCCTGGCCGGCGGCGAGTGGTCCGAGATCGAGTCTATCGTCCGCGACGAGTTGACGCAACGGGGCGTACCGGTGACTGTCTACAATCTGGCACACTGATGGCATAACCGTGCGTACGCGCCGCGCCGCCGACACGCGCACCTTCTGGAGGAGTCACGACGATGACGACCGCACAACGAATGACCTTCGACGACCTGATGGCCCAGCCGGATGATGGACATCTTTATGAGCTTGTCCGAGGGGAGATCATACGCATGCCGCCGCCCAAGACAAACCACGGGTACGTGGAGGCAGCCCTCGTGGAAGCCATCGGACGCTACCTGCATGCTCGTGCCCTCGGTCTGGGTTGGGACGAAAGCCAGGGACTGGCCGCCCGCTCGCGATTGGTCGGGCGTCAGCTGAGCGGAGAGGCAGGAGTGCGCTTCCGGTTGCCCGATGACCCCGATCAGACGCGTGGACTCGACGCGGGCTACCTCAGCCCCGAGCAGGTCGCGCGTTTGCAGGGAGTGCCGGCCAGCGAGTATATCCGCGAGGCGCCCGTGCTGTGCGTCGAGGTCATCAGTCCCTCGGAAACGGCGGCCTACGTCGATCAAAAAGTCGCCGACTACCTCGCGGCAGGGGCGCGGCAGGTCTGGCTGCTCTATCCGCCACGGCGCGTGGTGCGCGTGTTCTACCCCGACGAGACCTCGCGCACGGTCGCGGCGAATGGAACGCTCGACGGCGGCGATGTCCTGCCCGGCTTCACGATCGCGCTGTCCGGTATCTTCGAATGAGCGCGCTTGTTCTATAACACAATATCGACCTTTGACCCAAGTCGCATGGCAAACTACGGACACTGAAGTGTCTTAACACCTGGGGCCTCAACGACTTTAGTCGTCGTCTTTTGCCATGCGACTTCAGTCGCAGGCTGAGCCTAACGCTGTAGTAGTTATCCGCCCCACGAGCTGGCAGATCTGCCGACGTGGATATCGAGGGAGGACGGGAGGATATGAAAGAATCGACGCAGCGTGTGGTGGACGCCCTGGAGGCGGCCGGCGTCGGGACGCGGGTAGTGGAGTTCGCCGAGAGCACGCGCACGGCCGAGGAGGCCGCCGCCGCGGTGGGCACGACGGTGGGCCGCATCGTCAAATCGCTCGTCTTCGTGGCCGACGCACAGCCCATCCTGGCGCTCGTCTCGGGCTCCAACCGCCTCGACACGGCCCGACTCTCCGCGCATCTGGACCGTAAGATCGGGCGCGCCAACGCCGACGAGGTGCGCCGGGCCACCGGCTTCGCCATCGGCGGCGTCGCACCCCTGGGGCACGCCCAACCCTTGCCCGTCTACATCGACCGCGACCTCACCGCCTACGACGTGGTCTATGCGGCGGCCGGCACCCCCAACACCGTCTTCCCCATCGCCCCCGCCGACCTGATCCGCGTCACCTCCGGCACGGTCCTCGACCTCGCCGAACATGGATAACGCCGAGAGCGCGGTTGGGCGCCCGACCGGCGTCATGCATAGTGGAGCAACGATGTATCCCTGGTTGTTTGTGGAGCTTGGCGGGTCGTCGACCCAGACCGCGCAGCGTGATGCGTCCGGGCGCTTCTGGTTCAGCCCAGGCCTCGTCCGCGAGCCGGGGCGGCCCGTTGCGCTGGCCTGCCCCGGCCTCATTCGGAACGGCCGCGTGCTCTACGCCACGAACCTGGGCTGGCCCGACGATGCCGATCCCGCTCGCGAACTTGGCCTGGAGAGCGTGACCGTCGTCGAGAACGATGCGGTCGCCGCCGGCCTCGGCGAGTCCGTCTTGAGGTCCGGCGATCGTCCGCCGCTGGACCTGCTCTATGTGACGCTTGGGACGGGCGTCGGGAGCGCCCAGGTTATCGACAGCGTGGCCAGCGACCTCGACCTGGGGCACCATTACGTGGGCGGGGATGTCTACTGTGCCGGCTGCCGCAACGTGGGCTGCCTCAACGCTTATCTCTGTTCGCAACACCTACCGGCGACCTTGGGCGCGGATGACCAGGCCTTCGTGGCGCGCATGCTGGCCCACGCCTTGCGTGACATGGCTGTCGCCGAGCGACTGCCGCTGGTGCTGGCAGGCGGCATCACGCGGCGCTATCCCGCCATCGTCGCGCTCGTGGATGCCCTCGTCCCGAACCCGACCGAATCCACGGCCGCGCCCACCGAGGCCAAATCCGCCGCCTATGCCGGGTTGGAGTACCTCTCGCGCCGGCGATCAGTAGAAGACTGAGGCAATTCCCTCTCACGAGATGTCCTCTATGTCTCGGGGAGAGTATCATGCCATACGTACGCTGTGGCTAGAGATTCAATGACGGAGACAAGATATGGCACAGCCTGATGCCGATGAGACGGTACACGCAACACCGCCGGAGGCGCGCGTCGCGCCGGTCGTGGAGACAATGCACGGGGTCGAGATCGTCGATCCCTATCGCTGGTTAGAGGACGGCGACGACGACGAGGTGCGTGCCTGGACCGCCGCCCAGAACGCCTACACGCGCCAGGCGCTGGATGGCCGGCCGGAGCATGCCGTGCTCCAGCGCCGGTTAGCAGAGTTGATGGCCGCCGGCTACGTTCAGGCGCCCGTGCTCAAGGGCGGCCGCTACTTCTATACCATGCGCACCGGCGCGCAGAATCAGGCCGTGCTGATGGTCCGCGAGGGAGGCCCGACCGGACACGACAGTCGGGACCGTGTGCTGATCGACCCGGCCGGCCTGAGCGAGGACGGCGCCGTCGCGCTGGACTGGTGGTATCCTTCGCCCGACGGCGCCCTCTTGGCCTATGGCCTCAGCGAGGGCGGCGACGAGTGGAGCACTTTGCGCGTGATGGACGTCGCAAACGGGAGGCGCCGCCCCGACACCATCGCTCGCACTCGCGCCTCCAGCCTGGCCTGGCTACCCGACGCCTCCGGCTTCTACTACACCCGCTACCCCGCGCCGGGCGCGGTTCCCGCGGGCGAGGAGTCGTACCATCGCGACGTCTACCTGCACCTGCTCAACACGGACCCCGCCGCCGACCCGCTGGTCTACGCCGATCCCGACCCGCAGGCGTACCCCTCGGTCGTGCTGTCCCGCGACGGCCGCTACCTCCTGGTCGAGAGCGCACACGGCTGGAGCAACGTGACGCTGCTGTGGCGCGATCTGCACGCGCCCACGCCGGACTTCACGGTACTGACCGAGGGGCTGGAAGCACTCTTCGCCGTCGAAGAGGCCGACGGCCTCCTCTGCATCCTGACGAACTGGGAGGCGCCGCGCTACCGCGTGCTGCGTGCGCCGCTGGCCGCGCCGACGCGCGCCAACTGGCGGGAGCTAATCCCCGAGGGGCCGCACGCGCTGCAGAGCCTCAAGATCGCCGGGCCGCGGCTGGTGGTAGAGACGTTAGAGAACGCCGTCTCACACCTGCGTCTGTTCGACCGCGACGGCGGCGTCCAGGGCGAGATCCCGCTGCCAGCGGCCGGCACGGTCTATGGCCCCGCCACTAGCCACGAGCGGGACGAGACCCTCTTCGCCTTTACCTCGTTCGCCCTCCCCGTCACCGCCTATCGCTACGACGGGGCGACGGGTCGGTTGGAGGTCTTCCGGGCGCCCGCGACCCCTCCTGGCGTCGACCCCGCCCGCATCGCGGTGCGGCAGGTCTGGTACCCCTCCAAAGACGGCACGCCCATCTCCATGTTCGTGGTACACAGGGCGGACCTTGCGCTTGACGGGGCGCGACCAACCGTGCTGACTGGCTACGGCGGCTTCAACATCAGCCGCACCGCCGAGTTCGGCAGCGGGGCCATGCACGCCTGGCTCGAGCGCGGCGGCGTCTACGCGCTGCCCAACCTGCGCGGCGGCGGCGAGTATGGCGAAGAGTGGCACCAGGCCGGCATGCGGGGATGCAAGCAGAATGTGTTCGACGACTTCGCCGCCGCGGGCGACTGGCTGGTGGCCAACGGCTACACGGCGCCGGCGCGCCTGGCCTGCTGGGGCGGGAGCAACGGCGGCCTGCTGGTCGGCGCCGCCGTGACGGGCCGCCCCGACCTGTTCCGCGCCGCCGTCTGCGCCGTGCCATTACTGGACATGCTGCGCTACCACCTGTTCCAGATCGCGCGGCTCTGGATCCCGGAGTACGGCTGCAGCGACGATCCGGAGTCCTTCCGCTGGCTCCACGCCTACTCGCCCTATCACCACGTGGACGATGGAGCGGACATCATGTACCCGGCCGTCCTACTGATGACGGCGGAGGGTGACAGCCGCGTCGATCCGCTGCACGCCCGCAAGATGGCGGCCCGCCTGCAAGCCCGCGCGCACGCCGGCGCCACGGACGACGAGCGCCCTGTCTTGTTGCGCGTGGAGTCGCGGGCGGGACACGGCGTCGGCAAGCCGCTGACCAAGCTCGTCGACGAGCAGACCGACGCCTGGACCTTTGTCGCCTGGCAGCTCGGACTCCCGATGACGTGAGGGTGCGATCCCTCGCGCGGCGCCTCGCCGTGCTACGCCAGACGGAAAGGTTTGAGTTGCCGCTTCCCGCGACGGGCCACGGTCTTCTCCCCCATTTAGGGGATGACCAAAGGTCCTGGCTCCCGTAGGATAGGTGTATCTCCCCTCGATTGTCGGGCCTGACGCCAGACGACGAGCGCGTCGGCGTCCTGTCGATCCACTCGGGGGCGGGCGTGGAGAGTAGACACATGAGTAGCGCGGGAAGGTGTTCCTATGGACAGAGAATACATCGTCGACGACCATTCGTTCAACGGACGCATCCGGCTTCACACCGCGGACCTCGAAGGCGGGCCGCGCGTCCCGGATGCTCGGGCGTGGCGCTCGCTGCCTTCGGGCTTTACGCACCAGCGCCACATCAGCGGCCTGGGCGCCGCCACGAGCAAACAGGCGGCCGAAAAAGCCGCGGCACCGCCGCCCACGGCTCGTACCGTGCCCACCACGCCCACCACGCCTGCTGTCTTCCCTTCGCTCCAATTCCGGCGCCTGCCGGCGGCCCCGCCTCGCATGACATCTATCCGCTCCACGATGCGCACGCCCGAGGACGCGCCCAATGACGGTGAGGCGGCCGGGACGGACCAGCCACGCATCGTCAATTTGGTCGAGCGGCGAAAGCGCGCGGCGTCATCGGTCCCTGCCGCTCCGGACAGCAAGAAAGCCGACGTCGACAAGGCGACGCCGCAGGCGTCCTGGACGCCCGAGTCTCTAGCCAGGACGCCGGCGGCGTCCTGGACACCCGAGTCTCTGGCCATGACGCGGCTACGGGCGCAACTTCAACTGGCCCATGACGAGTTGGCGGTGCTGCGCAACCGGGAGCGCCATCCCGGACCCGACGGACAGCGGTCGCTTTCCCCATCTCCTTTCGAGCTGGCCCGCCTGGCCCGCGGCGAGGTCGTCAGGACGCTTCTTCCCATCCTCGACGACCTGGAGCGCGCCTCCGAGGGGTTCCCGCCCCAGCCCAACGAAGACTCCGGCGCCCTCCGCCTGCAACGCATCAGCCAGGACCTCCGTGACCTGCTGGAGCGCCAGGGCGTGGAGCGGATCGCCTCGTCGCACGGTCCCTTCGATCCGCAACGGCATGAGCTCGTCGACAACGCGTATGATCCCTCCGTGCCGTCCTACACCGTCATCGCCGTCCACCGCCCCGGCTATGCCCTCCATGGCCGCATCCTCCGCCGGGCACAGGTGCGCGTCTCCACGACGCGCAAGGACGTATAAAAACCAGGCGGTCATCGTGTATGGTGTAGGCAAGGAGAGGGCGATGGAAACGCTGTCGCCCCAGGCTACCGTTAGCATTGGCGGATGACACTGTTAGACATAGTTCATTGGGAGCCCGTTCTGCTTGACAGGTTGAGCGCTCGGCAGGCACAACATGGAGGACACCAGACACATGGCCGCACGACGCGTATCGACACCGGACCCTATAGCGCCGTGGGCCGAGATCGTGCCCCATATGCCGCCGATGACCGTGGATGACCTGCACGCCATCGCGGGCGACGGATGGCGCTATGAATTGGTTCAAGGGGTACTTGTTCGCATGCCAATGAGCGGCTACGAGGCGTCGAATATCGGTCTTCGCCTGGGCTCACGGTTAAGTGTGTACGTCGAGGACAACGGCCTGGGCGGCGTGACCGGCGAACAGGGCGGCTATCGACTTGATCCCGCCCATCCCCGCGATACGGAGCTCGGCCCCGACTATGCCTTTGTCCGCGCCGATCGCCTCCCACCGCGCACCTCGCCCGAGTACAGTAAGGCGTTACAACTGGCCCCCGATCTTGCCATTGAGGTGGCGTCGGAGAACCAATATGCGCCTGGCATGGCAGTAAAGGCAGGGACCTATCTATCCTTTGGCACGCGGCTGGTATGGGTCATCTGTCCGCGCTGCACGGGCGTAGATGTATGGCATCCTGGCGACAAAACGCCAACACCCCTGGGTGTTGGGGACGAGTTGAGCGGCGAGGACGTTGTCCCCGGTTTCACGTATCCCGTTGCCCGTCTTTTCACCTAGCCGTATCGAACCCCTTCATTCATTGGTCAGGCCTGTTGTTCCAAGGACATTCCCCTTTAATCCAAGGAGGATCGACTCCGTTTCCTTGAAAACCAGGCGGTTATGGCGTAAGATGCGGGCAAGGAGGGGGACATGGAAAGACTGTCCGCGAAAGCGGTTGGCGAGACGACACTAACAGGCAAGAACCAGGTGAGCTTGCCGGTGCAGGGACTACGGGAACTTGGTTGGGAAAAGGGGGATAGCCTTCTGGTGGAAGTGCTCAATCACGATGTCATGATCTTGATGCGGCGTCCGAAGAGTTGGACCGAGACGTTCGCTGGCCGGCTAGGCGACGTGTTCGGCACGCATGAAGATACCCTGCGCTGGCTCGACGAGGAGCGTCGAAGTTGGGATCAAGAGGGACCAGAGCATGGAGATGAGCCGGCTTGACGTCGCCCTTGCAACGACAAGCAATGGAAAGCGCGTCTCGAACCCCTTTTCCCCGCATTCCAGTGGGTCTATCTGGGCGATCATCGCTAACCCTTGGCGTGCTCTACAGGCCTACTCGCCGTGTCAGCAATGTCCTTCACAAACCATAGCTCCTTCCCGATGATTTTGAAGCCAAGGTGTGTGTAGAGACTTTGAGCCTGGGTGTTAGCGCTGTGCGTGGCAAGGATCGCCGTGCGGGCGCCGTTTGCCCGCAGGCGATGGAGGCCAGCAAGGGTCATAGCTCTCCCCAATCCTAGCCTCCGCATGGTCGCGCGTGTACCCAGATGCTCGATCCAGCCGACCTGCCGCCCTTCCTGTCGTCCCTCGCGGTAGTCAATCGAGCACTCGCAGAACGCGGCGAGAGCGCCATCGGAGGCCACGGCGACCAGATCCAGCGCCGACGAGTAATCCAGTGTGTCCATAAGCGCTAGACGGTGCGTCCGGCTTAACGGCGTGGACATCTCGTTGTACAGCGCGAGATAGGCGTCGATCTCATCCTCGTCGACAGGGGCGCGGAGGGTGAAACCCGTGGGCAGTATGGGCTCGGGCAGGGGCGTGTCAAACGAACGCGCCATATAGAGGACCTGGATAGGGTGCCGCGCAAAGCCGTTGCGTTCAAGCGCGAGGATGGTCATGGCCTCCTGGCCGTCGACCGCGTGCTCCAGCGTGATCGGCGCGGCGCGTTCTTGTGCGATCTCATAGCCGCGCGACAGCGCCCAAGGTAGCATGTGGTCGGTGAAGAGGGCGCTGGGAGCGTAGGGATGGGTGAGACAGACGAGCTCAAAGCGCGGGCTGTCAGACCGTCCCTGCAGGAGAAGCGCGCATCCCAGGAGACGCCCTATTTTATCGGACCACACATGGGCGTTCTGCTCCGGCGACCATAGGCGCGAGATGAGCAGCATGCGCAACCGGTACAACGTGGGGTAGCGATCCGCCCGCACGGATGTTCGCCGCATGAGCAACACATCGAGCGCCCGGTCTACGTCGACGGCGCTGACGTACGGTCTGTCGAGCATGTCATCCTCCGTCCCTGGCGCTGCCGCCGAGCGTGCGCACGCGGGCGCGCAGGCGCTCCAGAAGCTCTTCGTTCTCGGCCAGGCGCGCCTGCTCCTTCTCCACCACGGCGGCGGGGGCCTTGGCGGTGAAGGACGCGTTGCCCAGGCGCGCGCGCAGGCCGGCGATGGCTCCCTCCACGCGCGCGATCTCGGTCTCGGCGCGGGCGCGCTCGGCCGCCATGTCCACCACACCCTCTAGGGGCAGGTAGGCCTCAAACGCGGGGAAAGCGAGCTGCAGCGACTGCGCCGGGATGTGCCCCTGCTCCGAGCGCAACTCCAACCCGTCCAGGCCGGCCAGCGCCTCGATCACCGTGCGCTGTCCCTCCAGCAGCGCCAAATGCGCCGGCGCCACCACGATGGCCGGTAGGCGGCGACGCGGCTCAATGTTGAGCTCGGCGCGCGCGGTGCGGATGCCGCCGATCAGGTCGATCAGCAGCGCCATGTCGCGCTCGGCCGCCTCGTCGCGCGGACCTGCCTGGGGCCAGGGCGCGATAATCAACGCTTCGCCGTGTCCTGGCAACTGGCTGTAGATCTCCTCGGTGATGAACGGCATGTAGGGGTGCAGCAGCCGTAGCGCCCCGTCGAGCACGCCCAGCAGCGTGTCCAGCGTGGCCTGACGCGCCGCCACGTCGCCGGCTTCGTTGGCGCACCGCAACTGGATCTTGGCGATCTCCAGGTACCAGTCGCAGTACTCGCTCCAGAAGAAGTCGTAGATCTGGCGGCCAGCCTCGCCGATCCCGAAGTCGCCGATGAAGCGCGTCACCTCGGCCGTCAGCCGGTCCAGCCGCGAGGCGATCCAGCGGTCGGCCAGGGAATACCCCTCACTCCCCAACCCCCTCTCCCCTTGAGGGAGAGGGGGAGTTATCGTGCTCCCCTCTCCCGCGGCCGGGGCCATCGTGCTCCCCTCTCCCGCGGCAGGGAGAGTCGGTTGGGCTGTCGGCTCCGCAGAGCCGAGAGACCAATCCGCATGGGTTGGGGGTGAGGGTAGCTGGCTTAGCACGAAGCGGGCGGCGTTCCATATCTTGGTGGCGAAGTTGCGGTTGCCCTCGATGCGCGCTTTGGACAACTTCATGTCCTGGCCCGGCGTCGAGCTGGTGGCGAGGGTGAAGCGCAGGGCGTCGGTCCCGTACTCGTCCATCACATCGAGGGGATTGATCACGTTGCCCTTGGTCTTGCTCATCTTCTCGCCCTTCTCGTCGCGGATCAGGCCGTGCAGGTACACCGCGCGGAAGGGCACGGACCCGGTGAAGTGCAGCCCGGCCATCATCATGCGCGCCACCCAGACGAACAGGATGTCGTAGCCCGTCTCCAGCACCGCGGTGGGGTAGTAGCGGCGCAGGTCGTCGCTGGCCTCGGGCCAGCCCAGCGTGCTGAAGGGCCACAGCTGCGACGAGAACCAGGTGTCGAGCACGTCGGAGTCTTGCGTCAGATCTTCTTTGCCGCAAGTGGCGCAGGCCGCGGGGTCCTCGCGAGCCACCGTGATGTGGCCGTCCGGACAATACCAGGCGGGAATGCGGTGGCCCCACCACAGTTGGCGCGACACGCACCACGGCTGGATGTTGCCCAGCCAGTCCAGGTACACCTTGGTGAAGCGCTCGGGCACGATGCGCGTCTGACCGTAGCGCACCGCCGCTATGGCCGGGCCAGCCAACGACTCCATGGCCACCCACCACTGCAGCGAGATGAGGGTCTCGATCACCGTGCCGCAGCGGTCACAGGTGCTGATAGGGATGGTGTAGTCCTCGGCGCCCACCAGCTCACCGCTACGCTCCAGGTCGGCCAGCAGGCGCTCGCGCGCCTCGTAGCGGTCGAGCCCGGCGTAGGGACCGGCCTCGGCGGTCATGTGGGCGTCGAAGCCGATGACCGTGATGCGCGGCAGGTCATGGCGGCCTCCGATCTCGAAGTCGGTAGGGTCGTGCGCCGGCGTCACCTTCACCGCGCCGGTGCCGAACTCGCGCTCCACCGCCTCGTCGGCCACGATAGGGATGCGGCGGCCGATGGCGGGCACGATCACCTCGCGGCCCACCAGATCGGTGTAACGCGGGTCGTCCGGGTGCACGGCGATGGCGGTATCGCCCAGGATGGTCTCGGGGCGCGTCGTGGCCACCTCGATAGACCGATCGGGGTCGTCGGCCAGGCGGTAGGCCACGTGGTAGAGCTGACCGGGGCGGTCCTGGTGGTCCACTTCGAGGTCGGAGATGGCGCTGCTGCAGCGCGGGCACCAGTTGATGATGCGGTCGGCGCGGTAGAGCAATTTTTCTTCGTAGAGGCGCACGAACACCTCGCGCACGGCCGTGGAGAGGCCGGCGTCGAGGGTGAAGCGCTCACGGCTCCAGTCGCACGAGGCGCCGAGGCGGCGGTGCTGCTCGGCGATGCGGTTGCCAAAGCGGTTTTTCCACTCCCAGACGCGCTCCAGGAAGCGTTCGCGGCCGAGCGCGTGGCGGTCCGTGCCCTCCTGGCGCAGCATGCGTTCCACCACCACCTGCGTGGCGATGCCGGCGTGGTCGCTGCCCGGCACCCACAGCGTGGGATCACCGCGCATGCGGTGGAAGCGGATCATGATGTCTTCCATCGTGGCCGTGAGAGCGTGGCCCAGGTGCAACTCGCCGGTCACGTTGGGCGGCGGCATGGCGATGGTAAAGGAGGGATGCTCGGGGGTAGGCTCACCGCGCGGCTTGAAATAGCCGTGCTCCTCCCACCAGCGGTAGATGCGCGGCTCCACCGCGCGCGGATCGTACGTCTTGTCCATGGTCGTGGCCTCCATAGTTGTCAGTTGCCAGTTGCCAGTTGCCAGTTGTCAGTAGGTCGTGGTGGACGGAGTCATCGAGGAGACAGGGATGAGATGGGCGACGCGGTAGTGGCTGGTAAAGAAGCCGTTCCACCACGATGCGTAGGCGGGCGTTTGTAGATTCACCTTTCTTCCCTCCAGACCTCTGCCAGGTTGTTCGATCCAACCAGCTACAAAAAGAAAAGGCCGTCGCTCGTCCTCCCATGGGAGGACGAGCGACAGCCCGTGGTACCACCTCTGTTCGGCCACTCGCCTGCGGACCTGAACGGACATCTACCGTTCAAGGTGGGCGGCGTGCGGCCCTCACGTGCGCTGTAACGGGCGCACCCGATGGCGCGACTCGCGGGCGACGTTCGGCGTCTCCATGCGCGGGGCTTGCAGCCGGTGGCCCCACGTCTCTATGCTGTCGGAGTCTGCCTACTCTTCCCGGTCAGGGCCGCATCTATCCTTGTTATGTCCAGTGTACGGAATGTATCGGCCCCGGTCAAGAGTGCTATTCGTTCTCGGTTGTATAGCTCTTGCCGCATCCCATGCAGCGCCACTGCGAGCCCATGGGAATGCTCTGCTTGATCCCGCCGTCAATGGCGATGCTATAGTTACGCTTGACCAGGGTGCGATAGGGTTTGCCGCAGTGAGGGCAGGGCTGCTTCTGCTGCTGCGTACCCGTCGTGGGAGTAGAGGTGGGCGCCGACATCGGTCTATAATCCTTTCTTGATCACCCTCTATGAAGCGCAGTCTAATCGCCCGGATAGGGACCCGCGCAATAGCCTGATTGGACGGGGTGGGCCGTGCCTGACAACGGTTCTCCCACGAGGGTGATGCCATAGTCTACCGGATTATACGCTACCCTCTACCGGACAATCTACATAGATTCATTACCCGCCCAACAGCCGATCGACTGGACGGAATAGCCGGTGGGCGAGGGACTGCGACTTTAGTTGCAGTCCCTCGCCCACTCGTCACTAACCACTAGCCACTCGTCACTCGTCACTCTCGCCGAACCGCTGCAGGAACAAGGCCGTGAAGCGGATCGCGGCAAAGAAGTTGGGCAGATGGAACTTCTCGTTGGGGGCGTGCAGGTTGTCGTCGGGCAGGCCGAAGCCGGCCAGCACGGCTGGCGCTCCCACCACGCTCAGGAACGCCTCCACGATGGGGATAGAGCCGCCCATGCGCGTCAGCGCGACAGGATGGCCGAAGATTTCCTCCAAACGCAACTGCCGCGGCGCGCATCGCCGGTGTATCGGCGGGCAGGCTGACCGGCGGCGCGGCGCCGAGCAAGCGCACGGTGGCGTCGATCCCCGGCGGGCGCAGTTCCTCGACGCGACGCTCGAACAGGGCAAAAATCTCGGCGGGGTCCTGGTGGGGAACCAGGCGCATGCTCACCTTGGCCGTCGCTCGCGCCGGGATAACCGTCTTGGCGCCCTCGCCGGTAAAGCCGCCGATCAGGCCGTTCGCGTCGAGCGTGGGGCGCGCCCAGAGGCGCTCCAGCGGCCCGTAGTCCCCTTCGCCCGCTGAGGGCAGAGGCGCCAACCTCGTCCCGCAGGTAGGTCTCCTCGTCGAAGGGCAGCGTCGCCCAGGCCGCGCGCTCCTCGTCCGTGGGCGCGGCCACGCGGTCGTAGAATCCCGGGATCGCGATGCGGCCGCTGTAGGCGTCCTTGAGGCCGGCCAGGATCGCCGCCAGGCCGTTGAGCGCGTTGGGCGCGGTTCCACCGTACAGGCCGGAGTGCAGGTCGTGCGCCGCGCCTTGCGCCTCGAGCGCGGTATAGACCATCCCGCGCAGCCCGGTGCAGAGGACGGGGACGCCCGGCGCGAACAGCGGCGAGTCCGCGATGAGCACGGCGTCGGCGCGCAGCAGGTCGGGGTGAGCGCGCACGAAGCGCTCGATGTGCTGGCCGCTGACCTCCTCCTCGCCCTCGATCAGCACCTTGAGATTGACCGGGAGGCGCCCCTGGGTCTGCAGCACCGACTCGACCCCTTTGAGCAGCGCGAGCATCTGCCCTTTGTCGTCCGACGCGCCGCGCGCATAAAGGTCCTGCCCGCGGACCGTCGGCTGGAACGGCGGCGACTGCCACAACTCCAGCGGGTCGGGCGGCTGCACGTCGTAGTGGCCGTAGAGGAGCACGGTCGGCCGGCCGGGCGCGTCCTGCCACTCCGCATAGACGAGGGGATGTCCGCCCTGCTCCTCGTCGCCGATCACCCGCACCTCGAACAGGCCGATGGCCCGCAGATCGTCGGCCACCCACTCCGCCGCGCGGGCCACGTCGGGCCGATGCTCCGAGAGCGCGCTGACGCTGGGGATGCGCAGCAGGTCCTGCAACTGCTCCAGAAAGCGGTCCTGATGCGCCGTGATATACTCGCACGCGTCCATCACTACCTCACCCTTATCCTTCGCTAACGACGATTGTTGTCCGGTCCCCATGTCTCCATCGTCCCATCTCCCGACAGGGTACCTGAATCTTTCACCTCCTATGTCCGGCTCCAGGCAAACACCCCGGCCCACGACACGTACCCGTAATAGCCGGTGAGGTCGAACGGGCCGGGGAAGGGGCCGACGATGCGGGTCGGGACCGCGCCGCCCGTTGGAATGAGCCAGAGCGCATCGTCGCGCAGGTAGAGCACGTGGCCGCCGTCGCGCGACCACTGGGGATCGTAGATGCCCGTTCCCGCGGCCGTCAGGCGTCGCGCCCCGCCGCCATTGGCGTCCGCGACCCACAGCGTCCGCGTCTCGACCCACGCCAACAGGCCCCTGGACGAGCCAAACCCGCCAATGCTGCCCTCGTCGCGCGCCCGCACGTAGGCGATACGGGCGCCAGAGGCCGACCACGCGGGGTCGAGCGAGACAACGCGGGGCGGCTGGGCCAGGGTCCGGCACGCCGCGGCCCGCACGTTGCACACGGCGAGGGCTTTGCCGGTCCAGACCTCACGCCCGGCGCCTGCAACCAGCAGCAGGTCGTGACCGGAGGGCGACGGCGCGAGCCAGCCCACGTGCGGCAGGGCCATGGTCAGCAGGCGCGGCGCGCCGATCCGGGGATCCAGGGCCAGCGAGTACAGATCCAGCCCGTCGGCGGCCAGCGAGGCCGAGTGCAGCGGATCGACGAAAAAGACGAGTCCCTTGCCGTCCGGCCACCACCCGACGACGCTGATGCCGTTGTCCTTGGAGACATAGCGGTCGCGCGCGACGCCGCCCGCGACCGGGACAGTGTAGAGCGCGTCGCTGCGCCCCTGCGGGCTAGTGAACGGGAGGGTGGCGGCGTAGGCCAGGACCGTGCCGTCCGGCGACCACGCGCCGGCCGCGCCAGCGGATAGTCGATGGGCGCGCTCCGCCGGCCCGGCCAGCCAGAGAGACATGGCCCCCGGCGCACCAGGATCTGTGCCGACGGCAAGCGTGTCCGCGGTCGGCGACCAGGAGAATGCGCCCGCTGTCGGGGGCAGTCCCGCGACCCGGTGCGCCCCGCGGCCGTCGCGGCGCACGACCCAGAGCGAGCCTCCCAGGTACGAGGCAGCCGCGGAGGAGGCGGCACTGTAGGCCAACCAGCGTCCGTCCGCCGACCACGCCATCGCGGTGATGATGCCCGGTCGCGGGACTGAGGCGAGCGTCCTGTTGTCCCCGTCGAGCAGGAGGAGGCGGTCCGCCCAGACGACGGCCAACGCTCCCTGCCCGCGGAACGCGGCCGCGTCGACGATGGGCGCGTCCGGCAAAGGCGTCAGACGCCGGGTTGCCCGCGCGGATGTCGTGACGAGGGCGGACACACAGAGCGCGAGGACGACGGCACGCATAAGATGGCGCGGGGACGAGCGGCGCATGATTCTCCCTCCTTCACCCTCAAGGGTGCAGCTGATCGGCTGTTCACTAGCTACAACGTCCGGCCAGCGCGCCGGGTTACGGTGATAGTGCACTCGCTCGTCACCGGACGGCGTTCGCGGCGCACGGCGTCCAGGTCACGGAGTTACAGTGATGCCGCACTCGCTCGTCACCGGACGGGGCGGGGCGACGTTACACTAGATGAGGGAGATGGCGCGCGGGAAGAACCTGCCCGGTCGTCATCGCCCCCGGGCGACAGGTGGAGGAGAAACGATGGGCCAAACGCCGAATCCTCGCCCAGCGGTGATGCCGGGCGCAAGCGGTAGGCGACAGGTGGAGGAGAAACGATGGGCCAAACGCCGGGTCAGGTGAGGATGTTGGTGGTCGGCGTCGTGCTGGCGGGGACCGCGGCGACTCCGTTCGGTGGGAAACAACCCGTTCACGCCGCGTTGCCAATGACCGTGGGCGCGCATGACCCCTGCGGCGCGCGCTTGCCCCTCTGGGATACCGCGAGCGGCCTGCAATTCGGCACATTACGCGTGGGGCCATATGCGCTCACCTTGGGGCAATACGGGCGGGCGGGGACGCGCCAACTGCTACAGGGTCTGCACGCCACGTCCACGCCGGGCGAGTTGGTCGAGCAGTTCGAGTTCACCTTGCCCGGCCGCCCGCACCTCTATTCCGGGCTCGTGCATGCGTTCGCTCATGGCGCGACGCAGCATGTCTGCGCCAACCAGACACTCTACGTCGACCACTCGAACAGCGCGTATGACCTGGCGCACCCGCGCACCACGCCGGTGCGTGTGGACGGCATCGTCACGGGAACAGCACCCAACGCCGACGGCTTCGTGACCATGGGCCGGGCGCGGTTCATCATCCAGGTCGGCGCCGCGCGCTACTCCTTGCGCGGGACGTTCAAGGACCCCCAACAGCGTGCTCCGGGGGCGCTCACGGCCATCTCCTTCGCCACGCCCGCGCGCGGCTGGATCGGCGGCGCGCACGTCATCCTGGCCACCGCCGATGGGGGCCGCACGTGGCAGCGGCAGTACGCGGGGCCGGCGACGATCACGAGCTTTGCGGTCGTCACCCCGCGCGCCGGCTGGGCGCTGGGGACGGGGACGCTCTTGCGCACGACGGATGGCGGCCAGACATGGACGCCCGTGGGCGAGCCCCGCACCCCCTTGCGACAGATCGACTTCATAAGCGCCACACAGGGCTGGGGCGTCGCCGGCGCCACGCTGTATCACACGCGGGACGGCGGCCAGACCTGGCGGCTCCAACCGGTCCCCCGCCCACTCGGGCAGGCCTGCTTCGTGAGCGCCGTACAGGGCTGGGCGCTCACGGCCGGCCGGGGGCCGCTCACCCCTCTCGTCACGAGCGACGGCGGCCAGACCTGGCGACCCGTCACGTCGCCACCGGGGACGACGGGGCTGACCGGCTATGCGCGGGGCATGGGGCCGGCGCAGGTGCTCCGCTGCGCGCCCCTCCGCACGCTGTGGGACCTGGTCATCTTCGGCGGCTACGCCGGAGGGGAAGGGTACACCTTGTTCCGTAGCGCGGATGGTGGGCGTGACTGGCAGGCCGTCGCCCAGAATGCAAGTGTCGTGGCGGAGACGGCGCCGGGGGGACCGGCGCCGGTCCCCGGCGACCTGGTGGCCGTGTCGTCTAACACGGCTTATCTCGCGGGCGCCTGCGGGCCGTGCGGCGTCGACGGGGCCACGGCCGTCGGCGGGACCACGGCGGGCAGTCCCTGGCACAACGCCCGCGTGGACGACCTCCCCTTTGCCGCCACGGCGCTGGCCTTCCCTACACCCCGCCAGGGCTGGCTGCTCGCGCACTGGCAACTCGCCGGTGGGGCTCCGCGCAGCGCCCTGTTCGCGACGCGCGATGGCGGCGTCACCTGGACGGCGCGGCAACTCCCCGTATCGTCCAGGTAACGCCAGCCCCATCGCGCGCCGTCCACGGTCCACTCTGTCACCGGCGCTCATTGGCGCGTCGGGTCGAGCGCGCGCACGGTGGTGGGGACCGGGCGGAGGAGGGTCGCGGCCCCTGGCACGAACGGGAGATGCTGTCGTATCCAGGGTGGCAACCAGCCCCATGGGTCGGGCGTCAACACGGTCGTCGGGCCGGTCACGACGATGACGCGCCCGGTGCGGTCGTCGACGGCCAGCGCGACGGGGTCCGCGCCCACCGGGATCGTCGCCCGTAGCGTTCCGGTGCGCGCGTCGAGCACGCTTACGCTGCCGTCGGTCAGGGCGGGGCTGCCCCTGCGCGTCGTGCCGTGGTTGAGGACGAGCACGCGACCGCGCGCCGCGTCGACGGTCACCGCGACCGGATCGACGCCTACCGCCGCCGTGCCCAGGACCGTGCCATGGCGGGTGTCCAGCATGGTCACGCTGCCACGGCCAATCGGGACGTACGCGGCGGTCATCGGTTGCACGAGCACGAACAGGTGGCCGCTATGGTCGTCGAAGGCGGGGGTGCTGGCCGGTTGCGCGTCGCGCACGGAGCCGATGGCCGCGCCGCGGTCCAGGTCGAGCAGCGTGGCCCGCGCGACCGTAACGATGACGGCGCGATGCAGCGGCGTGTCGACGCCGATGCGCGCGTCACCCGCCGGCGCCTGGATCGGGATGGGAGGCACCGGCCGACCGGGGCGCGGGTCGATCAGCCGCACCCCACCGTAGCTCGACACGAGGATGCTGCCCAACCCGGTGGCGGCAACGGAGACGGGAGCAGCGGCGCCCAGTGCAACCGACCGCTCCACGGCGCCGGAGCGCGCGTCCAGGATGCTGACGCGGGCGGAACTGGCTCGCGCGAACGCGGGCACGTACACGGGCACGTACACGCGCCGCGCCGTCACATCCACGGTCGTCTCGTTCCAGGCGGGTATGTCCACGACGCTCGTGCGCAGCAGGCGGCCGCTATGCGTGTCGAGCATGCCCACGAGCCCCATCCCCGTCCCGTCGAGACCCGCGCTCACCACGAAGGCATGGCCAATGGCCTCGTCCACCACGATGTCCTGTGGGGCAACCCCGAGCGCCCAGGCGCGCACCACCGCCCCGCTACGGGTGTCGAGGACCGTCACCCGTCCGGCAAACGTCGGCGCCGCGCCGCCCGACGCGGCCCTGGCCGACGTCGTGGTGGCGACGACGAGCCGCGCGGTCCGCCGGTCCAGCGCGGCCGGCGCATCGGACGAGACTCCCCAGCCCGCGGTTACCGTGCGCAGCGCGCGCCCTGTGTCGAGATCGATAACGGTCACGTGCGTGCCGCTGGCGCCGAGGGGTGTGGTGACGAGGGGTGTGGTGACGAGGAACGCGCGTCGGGTCCGCGCGTCCGCGAACAGCGCCAGGGGGAACTCGGTCACATCCGTCGACCAGAGGGCCGGGTCCGCCGGCACGCGTCGCAACGCGACGACCCCACTGATAGTCGCCGCCAGCGCCAGCGCGGCGCCGCCGATCAGCATCCGCTTGAGCATCATCGTCCCTTTCCATGGCCACGGACGGCGCAACAGCCCCTCTCTGTTTCCCACCGGCGCAACCTCCGGTCAAGCCTCTTGCCGATGCGTCAATAGCCGGTCCTGTCAATGGCCATCCACATGGCGGCGAGTCGCGCCCGGCGCGGAGCGTTGCGTTAACGGGCGAGTTTTCGGATATATCACCCCCGGCGCTGTGCCATTAAGATAGTATAGGGTTGGACGCGCCGTGCTGGGGACGACCATTAGCCGAGATTGCGCAGGGCCGGTGTGTTGACGGCCACGACTATACATAAACATTCAGTGGGAGAACGGGACGATGGGCGCGACCGGCAGCGGGACAGCCCCACAGGGAGATAGGACGAGCGGGGCCGGCGGGACCGGCGGGGCCGTCGGAGCCGCCGTCTCGCATCTGCCGCTGCCGCCCACGCCCCTCGTCGGGCGCGCGGTCGAACGGCGCGCGGTCGCGGACGATCTCCGCCGCGACGACGTGCGCCTGCTGACCATCACCGGGCCGGGCGGCGTCGGCAAGACCCGCCTCGCGTTGGCCGTCGCCGCCGACCTCGCCGCCGCGTTCCCCGACGGCGTATGGTTCGTCGACCTGGCCCCGCTGCGCGAGCCGGCCCTCGTCCTCTCGGTCATCGCCCGCGCACTCGACGTGTGGGAGGCCGGCGGGCAGCCTGTCCTCGATCGCCTCTTAACGTCGTTGCGTGCACACCGCGCGCTGCTGGTGCTCGACAATTTTGAGCAGGTGCTGCCCGCCGCGACCGACCTCGCCGCGCTGCTCGCCGCCTGTCCCGCGCTCACGCTGCTGGTCACGAGTCGGGAGCCGCTGCGCCTGCGTTGGGAGCGGGTCAGGCCGCTGGCGCCGCTGGAGTCTCCCGACCCCGCGCGCCTGCCCGACCTCGACGGGCTGGCCGCGCTGCCCGCCGTGGCCCTCTTCGTCGGGCGCGCGCGGGCCGTCCGCCCCGACTTCGCCCTGACGGCGGACAACGCCGCCGCGGTCGCGGCGGTCTGCGCCCGCCTGGACGGCCTGCCGCTGGCCCTCGAGCTCGCCGCGTCCCGCATCTCCCTGTTGTCGCCCCACGCCTTGCTGGCCCGCCTGGACCCGCGCCTCCCGCTCTTGCGCTGGGCCGCGCCCGACCTGCCCGCGCGCCAGCGTACGCTACGGGCGACGATCGACTGGAGCTACGACCTGCTCTCCCCCGCGCAGCAAACGCTCTTCCGGCGCCTGTCCGCGTTCGCGGGCGGCTGGTCGCTGGATGCCGCCGGCGCCGTGACCATGGCTGACGCACCCGACGCATCCAAAGCGCTCGACGTGCTGGACGGCATGGGTACCCTGGTCGACAAAGGGCTCGTCGCGACGATGGAGGACGCGGACGGCGCGCCCCGCTTCCGCATGCTGGAGACGATCCGCGACGACGCGGCCGAGCGTCTGGAGGCGAGCGGTGAGGCGGACAGCGTGCGGCGCCGCCACGCGGACTGGTACCTGGCCTTGGCGGAGAGGGCAGGGCCACGCTGGTCCGGGCCGGAGCAGCGCGCCTGGTTGGCCCGGCTGGAGGGGGAGAGCGCCAACCTGCGGGCCGCCCTACGCTGGTCGGTCGAGCACGGCGCGGCGGAGACGGAGGCGCGGCTGTGCGCGGCGTTGTGGCAGTTCTGGATACGCGGCCACCTGGGCGAGGGGCAGCGGTGGATGGAGGGCGCCCTGACCCGAGCTGGCGCGGTCCCCGCGGCCATCCGCGCCCGCCTCTGCAATGGCGCGGCCAGCGTGGCGCTGCCGCGGGGAGACTATGAGCGCGCCGAGGCGCTGTACGGCGAGGCGCTGGCGCTACGACAATCGCTTGGCGACGCGGAGGGCGTGGCCTACGCGCTGAACAACCTGGGCATGGCGGCGACCGAGCGCGGCGGCCTCGCGCGCGCCGCGCCACTGCTCGACGAGAGCGTGAGCTGTTTCCGGGCGCTGGGCAACGCGCACGGCCTGGCCTTCGCACTCGACAACCTGGGCCGCGTGCTGGCCTATCAGGGACGGGACGCGCCGGCGACGGCGCTGCTGGAGGAATCCCTGGCGCTCTGGCGCTCCATGGGCAACGCGCAGGGCGTCGCCGAAACGCTGAGCGGCCTTGGTCCCATCACCACGCGTCGCGGCGACCACGCGCGGGCCGTTGCGCTGCACCAGGAGGGCTTGACCCTACTGTGGGAGTTGGGCAACGAACGCCGGCTGATGGCCTCGCACATCGAGGGACTGGCCGCGGTGGCGGCCGCGCGGGGCCGGGCCGGGCACGCGGCCCGCCTGTGGGGCATGGCGGTGGAGTTGCGCGACCGCGTCGGCGCGCCGCTCGCGCCCGTGGACCGCGACGCCTTCGACCGGGCCGTCGACGCGGCGCGCGAACGGCTCGGCGCGGAGAGGTTCACCGCGGCCTGGGCGCGAGGACGCGCGGTCTCTCCAGAGGCCGTCAGCGTGGCGGCACGGACGATCGGCGAGGAGGTCCTCCGCATACCGGCGGATACGCGGGCCGCACGGCCCATCGCTGGCGTCCCCGGCTGGCAGAAAGAGCCGCCGTCATCGTCGGCCGTGACAGGCGCGGGCCCTCTCCTGAGCGCCCGCGAGTGCGAGGTATTGCGGCTGTTGGTCGAGGGACGCTCGAACAAGGCCATCGCCGAGACTCTGTTCATCACGGAGCGCACGGCCAAGTTCCACCTCACCTCTATCTTCCGCAAGCTTGGCGCGGACAACCGCACGCAGGCGGTGGCGCTGGCGCACCGGCGGAACCTCCTGTAGCCCGGCCTACCCAATGCCGGTCCGACGCGGACGGCCGGCGCAAGACACGAGGGCCGGCGCGTCAGCGCGACCCCGACGATGGGCTATCGGGCGCTGCATTCACCCGGCTGCTGCGCGAAAAACTGTCCTCTTGGACAGGGTGCAATCCTCCTGTCCGCGCGATACTGAGGCCAGAGTAGCGCCGCGCGCCGCCCGGACATGTGGGACGCGCGAACGCGAAGGATGAGAGACAGGGGGGACAGGCGAATGGTTGGCGATAGAGGCAAGGAAGCGGGGACGCCAAGGGTGGCGCTGGTCACCGGCGCGCCCCCGCCCGCCAGTGTCAGCCCGTTGTTGCTGCCCCCGTCCTGCGCCCAGCACTGGGCCAACGCCGTCACGTCCCAGCTCTGCCAGTGCCCGTCGCTCCCGCTCTGCGCCAGCCCCACCGACCCCGTCATGACGGTCGGGGCCGTGGCCCAACTCAGCGGCGGCGCGTTCCCGTCCCCGCTGCTCGCGCCTGGGTCCGGCGCGTTGGGGTAGACCAGCGCCCCGGTCGCGGTGGTCGGGGCCGGGGTGTACAGCCGCAGCGTGGCCGAGAGGATCGGCGCGTCCGCGGGCAACGCCGAGAGGTCGAAGGACAGCTGCCCGTTGTAGGCACAGCCGTTCTCCGTGCCCACCACCACTTCGGTGTTGACCGCTGCCGCCGTGGGCTGGCAACTGCTGACCGTGGCCGCGGTTCCCGTGTCGGCCAGCGCGGAACCGGTGTCCAGGGGCAGGTCCAGCGTGACGGGGAAGACGCGCCCGGCGGCGTGCAGCCAGGCGGGGTCGACGGTCAGGCTGACCGTCGGCGTCACCGCTCCGCTGGCGTCGCCGGTCGTGCCCAGGGTAGCCGTGGCCGGGCCGGTACTGACGGGTGCGGCGGGGTCGCCGCTGCTGTCGGTCAGCAGCGGGGCTTCGGCCGCGTACTCGGTCTGCGTGATCACGTCGGGCGTGCCATCATCGCCGTAGTTCGTCACCGGTTGGGTCATGGAGATGACGCCGGTGGCGTCCTGGCCGATCTGGAGCCGTGGGTCGGGCGCCAGGTTGAGCACGAAGGGTCCCTGCGCCGAGGCGCTGTTCAGCGTGAGGCGCACGTCCAGGCCCGAGGCCGTGGCGCGCATGCTCAGGGCCACCGGGTTGGAGGCGAACAGCGGGTGTACCGCGTTGGGGCCAATGCCCGAGCCCGAACTGGAGCCGGAGGCGTAGGTCGTGGAGTTGGCGCTGCTCTGCCCCCCGGTGCTGCTGCTGGGCGCCACGCCGTTGGCCGAGGCCAGGCCCACGCCCAGCGTCACCGCGTCCTCGTTGGTCAGCGACGCCTCGATGCCCGAACTGGTGTCCGGCGCCGTTTGCAGGTCGTAGGACGTGGCGGCGGTGTGGTAGCCGCCGCTGGTCCCGCCGCTGCCGCTGGAGGCAAGCAGCGTGGTGTCCCGCGTATGCCAGCCATCGTCGTCGGGCGTGCCGGCCGGACTGTTGTAGAGCCGCGCCTCGGTGGTGAAGGCGCCGACCTGCCCGCTGGGCTGGGTGTCGTGGACCGTCGCGGTGTCCAGCGCCGCCAGTTCGGCCGTCCCGTTGATGCTCGTCGTGTCGAACTGCGCCATGTTGGTGGCGCTCGCGTTGTTCGAGGTCACCGCGAACCCCAACAACGCGGTGCTGGACATCGCGACGGTCACGCTGGAGTTGGGGACCGCCGTCCAGGCGCTACCATCGCGCGAGGTATAGGCCGTGAACGTGTTGCCGGCGCGCGTGATGCGCAGGTAGGCCGCGGGGCCGGACGGCTGGACGGCTGGACGGGCGCCAGGGTGGTGGTCCCCCCGCCCTGTGTCGCGCGATACTGCACGTAGGTCGCGAGCGGCTGCCCGGTGCAGCTGGGTGTCCCGCAACGCTATACTCGGGGGCGCCGGGGTCGGTGCTCACGCGGTACATCAGCCCGGCCTCGGCGCACGGGTCCGCCCCGCCGCCCGGAACGGCGCGGACGCTGATGCTGCTGTCGCCGCTGGCCGCCTGCCACATGTAGCGGAACTCGTCGCTCGCGCCGCCGCTGGCCGCCGTGCCGATACCCATTCCCCCGCTCTCTACCTGGTAGACCGCGGACGCCAGCGCGCCGACGCTGGCCACCAGGCGCTGGCCTCCCGCCAGCGCCGGCGCGCCGATGTCGTCGCAGCTCCAGTCGTCGGGGCAGGCGCTCGGGCGCACGTTGTCGAACTGGGCCGTGCTCGTGGCGGCGGCGGTCGCGGAACTGACGGCGAGGCCGAGCATGCTCGTGGTGGGCATGGAGCCGAGATCGACGCTCGAGCTAACCACGGCCGTCCAGGCCACGCCGTCGGGCGAGGTGTAGGCCGTGAAGGTCGTGCCCGCGCGGCTCACCTTGAGGTACACGGGCAGCGCGCTCGTGGCGGCGGCCTGGACGGTCGCGGTGACGCCTTGGGTGTCGCGGTATTGCACGACGATCGACGTGTCGGGCTGCCGCGTGACCAGGTAGTCGACAGCGTCGGGGTCGCTGCTGGCGCGGTACATCAGGCCGGCCTGCGCCGCGGCCCCGGTATCGCTCTGGGCGGTCAGGCGCGCGCTCAGGTTGCTGTCGCCGCCCACGCTTTGCCACAGGTAGTGGAACGCGTCGGACGTCCCGCCGATCCCGCTGCCCGCGCCCGTTACGCTATAGACGCCGTAGTTGTCCAGCGCCTGGGCGCCGGGGATGGCCGGGCTCCCTATGTCCACGCTGCTCCAGGCGCCCACGCCCGTCGCGACCTTGGCGACAAAGGCGTCCTGCCCACCCTGGGCGCCGAACTGCGCCCCTGCCGTGGGAAAGTTGGGCGAGGTGGTCGTCCCGACCACGTACACCGCCCCGCTGCCGTCGACGGCGATCGCGTTGCCGGCGTCGTCGCTGCTCCCGCCGAGGTAGGTGCTGTAGACCAGGGCGTTCCCCGCCGCGTTCAGTTCCGTGATGAAGGCGTCGCCCCACGTATAGGGTCCGCCCCCGCCGTAGGCGGCCTGCACCGCGTTGGCCGTCGGGAAATCCGGCGAGTTGGTCATCCCCGTGACATAGATATTGCCCACGTCGTCCAGTGCGATGCCGAAGGCCCAGTCGACCCCGCTGCCGCCCAGATACGTGTCGTAGAGGAGGGCGCCGCTGACGCCGTCGAGTTTGACCACGAAGGCGTCGTAGCCTCCATGATTTTGGGTCTGGTAGGCGCCCGGAGTGGTCGGGAAGCCCGTCGAGGTCGTCGTTCCCGACACGTAGATGTTGCCCCGTCCGTCGAGCGCGATGCCATAGGCGTAGGTGTTGCCGCTGGGGCCAAGGTAGGGGGGGGTGGGTTGTCGCTGGCCTTTTGGCTCTCCGGCACTTTTGATGCGCCCCAAACGTGTCCGTCATGCGGCATGACGGACACGTTGACGAAGGAGGTCGAATTTCGCACGGCCATACATGGCGC
>JAABUQ010002382.1_pt1 | contig 37412 bp, 31 predicted proteins | sample 5560001 | NCBI WGS metagenome assembly JAABUQ01 (sample SAMN10711888, study PRJNA513371) | rock metagenome | isolation source: Antarctica rocks | place: Antarctica: Victoria Land, Finger Mt nord | collected 2015-12-18 | reverse complement strand
GCCAGCCAGAGTGCCACCAGAAGCGTGTAGCCGCTCTCGGTCTCGGCGATCAGGAAGCGGACGCGGCTGCCGCCGTCAACGTGCTTGACCATCTGCGCGATCGTCATCATCAGCTTGGCTGCCGAGGCCTGCTCCGCCAGCAGCGCCCCGAAATCCACCGGGGTCGGCTGCACGTCGTCCAGCGCCTCGTTGATCGCGGTCAGCAGGGCGCGCCGCTGCGCCGGGTTGTCGGGGTTGTCGGCGATGCCGAGGCGCTGGCGGGCGACGTTGTGCAGCTGCGTCGCGTTCAGCCGCACGTGGGTGTGCGCGGTTCCCATGCCGTGCGAGACGAAGCCGGCATGGGCGACCGCGAGCGGCAGCCGGTCGGCTTCCGGCGCCTCCTGGATCGCCTGCCGGAAGGCGGGCTCCGGATCGGCGGAGGAGAGCATCGCCGGCTCGCGGAGGTCGACCAGGGCGGTGGCGAAGGCGGCCACCTGCTCGGGATCGGCGGAGCCGGGACAGGCCTCGATCTGCGTGCGCACCGCCTCGATCGCGGTAGCGAAGCGGGCACGCAGCGCTTCGGGAGGCGCGTGCAGGGCGGCGAGCTGCCGCGCCACCCGTTCGAGCTGCAGCTGCTTCATGCGCAGGCGCAGGCGAAGCGTGTCCCACCAGCCGATGTCGGTGCGCCCGTCGGTGTCGTAGCCGACCCAGCTGGCCAGGATCAGCGGGCAGGGGCTCAGCGTGCTCCAGGACTGCGGCCAGATGCGGGCGGCCTCGCGCAGCAGGGCGGCGTTGAGCTTGTCGATGGCGTCGCGGCCGCGCAGGATCGCCGCCACGGCGTGCCGGAACTCGTCCTCCAGCGTCGGCACCGCCGGGCGCTGCGAGCCGGGATCGGGCAGGCCGGGCGAGCCGCCGGCGCTGGCGGCGAGGGCCGCGTAGGCGTCGGTGGCCAGCGCGAAGGTCGGGTGCGCGGTGAACACGGCGGCGTAGCGGACCCGCTGCACGGCGGCCCGGAACTGCGCCAGCGGCACTGGGCTGTCGTCGGGATCGGGACGGATCAGACGCTCGGCGATGCGGCCGAGGCGGCCCTGGGTGTCGCCGGAATCCGGTGCCGCGCCCACGTAGCGGGCCAGCCGCCCGGCGCGCTGGAGGAAGGCCTCGTCGCGCAGCTGTCGGACCAGGTCGTCGATGTCGTCGAGGCTCAGGACCGCCTCGTCCAGGCGGCGCGACACCAGCAGCGCCATCGCCAGCACGGGGTTGCCGAACGGGTCGTCCCGCTGGCGCTCGACTACGCCCTGGGCGAGTGCGACCAGCGTCTCCAGGCGGTCGTCGTCTGCCGGATCAGGAGGCGCCGGATCGGGCGTCGGAAGGAAATCGTCCATCGTCATATCTCGCGCCCGGTGGCTGCTGCGTCTCGCACGGTGCACGGGCTGGATGCATACCCCGGCAGGACCCGGTCTCTCAGATCATGTCTGAAGCCGCACCGCAACGCTATCGGCGGGACGCGGCGCTGATGCTAACCCTGCGGCCGATGACGACGATCATTCCTGCCAAGACATCCGATGCCGACCGCGTACCTGACGCGGACCGCGCGGCGCGGCGGTCGCTGGACCGGCACCGGCGTTTCGCGACCGGGCTGCTGGTCGGCATGGGCGCGCTGACCCTGGCCAGCTACGCGCTCGGCCGCGGCTTCTGGCCGGGGCTGCTGCAGGCGGTTGCCAAGGCCGGGCTGATCGGCGGCCTGGCCGACTGGTTCGCGGTCACCGCGCTGTTCCGCCATCCGCTCGGGCTGCCGATCCCGCACACCGCCATCCTGCCGGCGCAGAAGGAGCGGCTGGGCCGGGCGCTGGGCAACTTCGTCGCCAACCACGTCTTCACCGAAGCCGACATCGACCGCGCCATCGGCCGGCTCGACGTGCCGGCGCTGCTCGGCAGCGTGCTGTCCGACCCGCAGACCGGTGCGGTGATCGAGCGCGCGGTGGCCTCCGCGATGCCGCATCTGCTCGACCGGCTGGAGGATGGCCGCGCCAGCGAGCTGATCGCCCGCGCGCTGCCCCGCCTGCTGAGCGGCGAGACGCTGGCCCCGGTGGTGGCGCGCGCGCTGCGCACGCTGGTCGACAGCGAGCGGCACCAGGAGGTGCTGACCTTCCTGCTGGGCGAGCTGAAGGCCGTGCTGGCCCGCAAGGAGGACAGCATGCGCATCCTGATCGAGGACCGCGTGCGCGAGCAGGGCGGCCGCCTGCTGAGCTGGGCGCTCGGCGGCTCGATCGCGGCCCGCGTGCTCGGCGCCATGAGCCACGAGCTCGACCGCACCGATCCGGCCGGCTCCGAGCTGCGGGACGCCTTCACCGCCTGGGTGCGCCGGGAGATCGACCGTATCGAGACCGACCCGGAGCGCGGCCGCGAGGTGGGCGAGGCGATCCGCGGCCTGGTCGGGCACGACAGCGTGCGCGGCTGGGCCGCCGAGGTCTGGCAGCGCGCCAGGACGATGATCGAGACCGATCTCGCGCAGCCGCAGGGCTGGCTCGCCACCCTGATCGTCGATGCGCTGCCGCGCCTGGGCAGCGTGCTGACGCGCGACCAGCCAACACGCGCACGCGTCGAAGGGGCGGCCAGGAGCCTGGTGCGGCGGACGCTGCCGGCCATGCGGGAGCGGCTGTCTAGCTTCATCGGCATCGTGGTCGGCGGCTGGGACGCCGGCATGATCGTCGAGAAGCTGGAGCTGCGGGTCGGTCGCGACCTGCAGTACGTGCGCATCAACGGCACCTTGGTGGGGGCCCTGGTGGGCGGGCTGTTCTACCTCGCGCTGCGCGCGCTGTTCGGGGATGTGGAATACTGAAAGCGAGGACAATAAAACCGGGCGTTTGTAGTCCGCCTGCCACTTGACGCAGGGCGTGCGCGAGGTCATCTCAGCTCAAACAGGACCGCGCAGGTCCACATATTGGCGGAAGCGATGCTGAGGCTGTCGAAACTCACCGATTACGCGGTGGTCGTGCTGGTGCGATTGGATAGTACCGGCGGCATGACCACTTCCCCCAGCCTGGCGCAGGAGACCGGCATCCCGGAGCCGACCGTGGCCAAGGTGCTCAAGGCGCTGGCGGCGGCGGGCCTGGTGGCGTCGCAGCGCGGCGCGCGCGGCGGCTATCGCCTGGCACGCAGGTTGGAGGAGATCCCGGTGGCCCGGGTGATCGCGGCGATCGACGGCCCGATCTCGCTCACCGCCTGCGTCGACGGTGCGGTCGGCGGTTGCGAGGCGCAGGGCCTGTGCCCGATGCGCGGACGCTGGGACCCGGTCAACCAGGCCATACGCTCGGCGTTGACCCGCATCACCCTGGCCGAGATGCGGCCCGAACCGCCACCTGCGTCCCCGTTCCACGTGAATTCCATTCCGGCGCGAGACCACGCGCCGACTGCCGCCGAGTGAGGTCTTATGCCTGCAATCGCCGAAACCCTTGATGCCGTCGCGACCCTTGGCACCTCCACCTACAAGTGGGGCTTCGAGACCGACATCGAGATGGACCTGGCCCCGAAGGGGCTGAACGAGGACACCATACGGCTCATCTCGCTGCGCAAGCAGGAGCCCGAATGGCTGCTGGCCTGGCGCCTGAAGGCGTTCGAGTCCTGGAAGCAGATGTCCGAGCCGGCCTGGTCCAAGACGGCGCATCCGCCGATCGACTACCAGGACGCGCACTACTACGCCGCACCCAAGCGCAAGCCGGGACCGAAGTCGCTCGACGAGGTCGATCCGCAGTTGCTGGCGACCTACGAGAAGCTGGGCATCCCGCTACGCGAGCGCGCCATCCTGGCCGGCGTCGAGGGCGCGGGCGAGCTTGATGTCGACGAGGGCCGGCCGCAGGTCGCCGTGGACGCCGTGTTCGACAGCGTCTCGGTGGCGACCACCTTCCGCACGACGCTGATGAAGGCGGGCGTGATCTTCTGCCCGATCAGCGAGGCGGTGCGCGAGCATCCCGAGCTGGTGCGCCAGTATCTCGGCAGCGTGGTGCCGGTCGCCGACAATTTCTACGCGGCGCTGAACTCGGCGGTGTTCACCGACGGCTCGTTCGTGTTCATCCCCAGGGGCGTGAAGTGCCCGATGGAGCTGTCGACCTATTTCCGCATCAACGCCAAGAACACCGGCCAGTTCGAGCGCACCCTGATCATCGCCGAGGCGGGCGCCTCGGTGTCGTACCTGGAGGGCTGCACCGCGCCGATGCGCGACGAGAACCAGCTGCATGCCGCCGTGGTCGAGCTGGTCGCCATGGACGATGCCAGCATCAAGTACAGCACGGTGCAGAACTGGTATCCCGGCGACGCCGAAGGGCGTGGCGGCATCTACAACTTCGTCACCAAGCGCGGCGCCTGCCGCGGCGCGCGCAGCCGCATCTCGTGGACCCAGGTCGAGACCGGGTCGGCGATCACCTGGAAGTATCCGTCCTGCATCCTGCAGGGCGACGAGAGCGTCGGCGAGTTCTACTCGGTGGCGGTGACCAACAACCACCAGCAGGCGGACACCGGCACCAAGATGATCCATATCGGGCGTGGCACGCGCTCGACCATCGTCGCCAAGACGATCAGCGCGGGCAAGTCCGACAGCACCTATCGTGGCCTGGTGCGCATGATGCCGAAGGCCGCGAACGCGCGGAACTTCACCCAGTGCGATAGCCTGCTGATCGGCGACCGCTGCGGCGCGCACACGGTGCCCTACATCGAGAGCCGCAACATGACCGCGAAGGTCGAGCACGAGGCCACCACCTCCAAGATCTCCGAGGACCAGCTGTTCTACTGCCGCCAGCGCGGCATGTCGCAGGAGGATGCGGTGGGGCTTATCGTGAACGGCTTCTGCAAGGACGTGCTCAAGGAGCTGCCGATGGAATTCGCGGTCGAGGCGCAGAAGCTGCTGGCCGTCAGCCTGGAGGGCAGCGTCGGATGAGCACGACGCTGACGATATCCGGCCTGTGCGCGAAGATCGATGACGCCGGCGCCGACAAGCCGATCCTGAACGGCGTCGACCTGGTGGTTCCGCCGGGAGAGGTGCACGCCATCATGGGGCCGAACGGCTCGGGCAAGTCGACGCTCTCCTACGTGCTCGCCGGGCGCGAGGATTACGAGGTCACCGGCGGGAGCGCCCAGTACGGCGACCGCGACCTGCTGGCGATGGAGCCGGAGGAGCGTGCCGCCGCCGGCCTGTTCCTCGCCTTCCAGGCGCCGGTCGAGCTGCCCGGCGTCAACAACGCCAACTTCCTGCGCACCGCCGTGAACGCGTTGCGACGTGCGCGCGGCGAGCCGGAGCTGGATGCGGTGGCGTTCCTGAAGCTGGCCCGCGCGGAGTGCAGGCGGCTCTCGATGCCGGACGACATGCTCAAGCGAAACGTCAATGTCGGCTTCTCCGGCGGCGAGAAGAAGCGCAACGAGGTGCTGCAGATGGCGCTGCTGCGGCCGCGCTTTGCCATCCTCGACGAGACCGACAGCGGGCTCGACATCGACGCGCTGCGAATCGTGGCCGAGGGCGTGAACGCGCTGCGCGCGCCGGACTTCTCCGCCCTGGTGATCACCCATCACCAGCGGCTGCTGGAATACATCGTGCCCGACCATGTGCACGTGATGGCGCGCGGCCGCATCATACGCAGCGGCGGGCCGGAGCTGGCGCGCCAGCTCGAGGCGGAAGGCTACGCCCACATGATCGCGGAGGCGGCGTGAACGCGATTGACCGCGGCGCTGGCGGCCAGAACGCGCAGCCGTTCCTGTCCCTGTACGAGAGCCGCAGGCACGCGCTCGCCGACGGCGGCGAGGCACGCGAGACGGCGGCGGCGCTGCTGCGCCTCTCCGGGCTGCCGCGGCGGAACGTCGAGGCCTGGAAGTACACCGACCTGCGTCCGCTGACCGGCCTGTCCCTGGCCGCCTTCCCGCCGCTGGTCACGCCGTCGCAGGCGCGGGCCCTGCTCGATGGCCTCGACCTCGCTGCGGCGGGCCTGGGCGACGCGGCCAGGCTCGTGTTCGTCAATGGCCGCCTGGACGAGGGCCTGTCGCGCCGGCCGGACGGCGTCGGGCTGCAGGTCGGACCTGGTTTCGGCACGCTGGCGCATCCGGAGCGCGAGGCGCTGGTGGCCGTCAACACGATGCTGGCCGATGACGGCGCGCGCCTGCACGTGCCTGCCGGGATGGATGCGGGACGGCTGCTGCTTATCCTGCTCGGCTCCGGCACGCCCGACGGTGCGGCGGTCTCGTCGCACCCGCGCTTCTCCCTGCTGCTGGAGCGGGGTGCCCGGCTCTCCCTGCTGGAGATCGCTCACGGCGACGGCGTCTACGTCAACAACCCGGTGCTGGAGGTGGAGCTGCATGACCGCGCCCACCTGACGCACGTGCTGCTGCAGGACGAGGGACGCGAGGCGCTGCACTTCTCGACGGTCTATGCGTCCATCGGCGAGGGTGCCTCCTACGACAGCTTCAGCCTGGCGCTGGGCGCGCGCCTGGCCCGACACGAGGTGCATGCCCGCATGCACGGCCATGGCGGCGAGGTGCAGGTCAACGGCGCGCAGCTGCTGGCCGATCAGCAGCACGCTGACCTGACCAGCGTGATCGCGCATGACGCGCCCGCCTGCAACTCGCGCCAGACGGTCAAGAACGTGCTGTCGGGCAGGTCGCGCGGCGTCTTCCAGGGCAAGATCGTGGTCGCGCGCATCGCCCAGAAGACCGACGGCTACCAACGCAACCAGGCGCTGCTGCTGTCCGACACCGCCGAGATCGACAGCAAGCCCGAGCTCGAGATCTATGCCGACGACGTCAAGTGCAGCCACGGCGCCACTGCCGGCGCGCTCGACGGGGACCAGCTATTCTACCTGCGCAGCCGCGGCATCCCGCTGCACGAGGCGCGCGCGATCCTGGTGCGCGCCTTCCTCGCCGACGCGCTGGCGCTGATCGATGACGAGACGGTGCGCGGCTTGCTGGAACGCGCCGTCGACCAGTCCTGGGGGAAAGCCGCATGAACCAGATGACGCCGATACGCAGCATCCCGGACCTCGCGCACCTGCGCGCGGACTTCCCGATCCTGTCGCAGACCGTTCGCGGCAAGCCGCTGGTGTTCCTCGACAGCGCCGCCTCGGCGCAGAAGCCGGAGGCGGTGATCGAGGCGATGACGCAGGCGATGCGCACGCAGTACGCCAACGTGCATCGCGGCCTGCACTGGATGAGCGAGCGCACCACCGACGCCTACGAGGGCGTGCGCGACAAGGTGGCCAGGCTGATCAACGCGCCCTCGCGCGACGAGGTCATCTTCACGCAGAACAGCACCGCCGCGTTCAACCTGCTGGCGCACTCCTTTGGCGCCACCCTGCAGCCGGGCCAGGCGGTGGTGATCTCCGAGATGGAGCACCACGCCAACATCGTGCCCTGGCAGATGCTGCGCGACCGGCGGGGCATCGAGCTGCGCGTGGCCCGCATCACCGAGCAGGGCGAGCTGGATCTAGGCTCGCTGCGGGCGCTGCTGTCCGATGGGCGGGTAGGGCTGGTAGCCGTCACCCACATGTCCAACGTGCTCGGCACCATCACGCCGGTGCAGCGTATCGCTGAGATCGTGCACGAGGCCGGCGCCAGGCTGTTGCTGGACGGCTCGCAGGCGGTGGTGCACCGCCGCGTCGACGTGCAGGCGATCGGCGCCGACTTCTACGTCTTCACTGGGCACAAGCTGTACGGCCCCACCGGCATCGGCGTGCTGTGGGGCAGGCAGGCGCTGCTGGAAACGCTGCCGCCGTTCATGGGCGGCGGCGACATGATCAGCACCGTGAGCTTCGAGCACTCGACCTGGGCCGAGCTGCCGCACCGTTTCGAGGCCGGCACGCCGCCGATCATCGAGGCGATCGGGCTGGGTGCCGCGATCGACTATGTCGAGGCGATCGGGTTCGAGGCGATCCAGGCGCACGAGGCCGCCCTGACGGAGCACGCGCTGTCTCGGCTGCAGCACATCCCCGGGCTGCGCATCCTGGGCGAGGCGCAGGAGCGCGGCGGGGTGTTCTCCTTCACCATGCAGAACGCGCACGCGCACGACATCGCGACCCTGCTGGACCGCAACGGCATCGCGGTGCGCGCGGGCAACCACTGCGCCGAGCCGCTGATGCAGCGCCTGGGCGTCGGCAGCACGGCGCGCGCCAGCTTCGGGCTGTACACGACGATCGGCGAGATCGACCTGCTGGCGGAAAGCCTCGACCAGGTGCGCGGCTTCTTCGGCTGACCATGGATGTGCATGTGGCCCGGCCCGGCGCGGAGAGCGGCGAGGCGCTCTACCAGCGCCTGATCATGGAGCGGACGCGGCAGCCGCGTCATGCCGGGGTGATCGAGCCTGCCGACCACGCAGCCGACGGCAGCAACCCGTTCTGCGGCGACAAGGTGCACGTCACGCTGGCGCTTTCGCCGGAGGGGCATGTCGGGCGTGCCATGCACCGCACGCGCGGCTGCGCGATCTGCACGGCGTCGGCGGACCTGATGGCGGAAAGCGTGGCGGGACTGGATGCGTTCGCGATCCGCTCGCTGTTCGAGCGGTTCGATGCCATGCTGCGCGAAGGGCTGCCAGAGTCGCCGGACGATCCGCGCCGGCAGGGCCTGGGTTTGCTGATCGCCTTCGGGAACCTACATGAATACCGATCGCGGATACGTTGCGCGACGTTGCCATGGGCCGCATTGCTCGATGCGCTCAAGAGCGAGAGGACCATCTGATGGAGATGTCGGCAGAGCGCATCAGGGACGAAGCCGCGGCGGGCCTGAACCAGGCGCGCCCGGGCGGCTTCTCCCTGGACGGCGAGAACGGCACCGCCGCCGTCGCGGGCAGCTGGACTCCCGACGGGGAGACGCGGGCTTCGCCCGACGAGGACTCTGTCCTCGCGGCGATCGCGACCGTGTTCGACCCGGAGATCCCGGTCAACATCTACGAACTCGGCCTGATCTACGCCGTGGACCTGCACGAGGACGGGCGCGTGAAGGTCGAGATGACGCTGACCGCACCCGGCTGTCCCAGCGCGCAGGAGCTGCCGGTCCAGGTCCGCGACGCGGTGCTGTCGGTGCCGGGCGTCATTGCCTGTGAGGTGGAGACGGTGTGGGATCCGCCATGGGACGCGAGCAGGATGAGCGACGATGCGCGTCTCGCGCTGAACATGTTCTGAACGAGGGTTTCGTCATGACCACGACCGCGATCCAGACCGCTTCCGCCGCTGCCAAGCGTCCGTTGCGCACCCTGCCGCCCCTGATGAGCCTGTCCGACGCTGCCGCCAGCCGCCTGCGTGGCCTCTACGAGACGGCCCATGCCGGCCAACTGCTGCGCATCAGCGTCGGCACCAAGGGCTGCTCGGGGCTGTCCTACGACATGGGTTGGGTCGATGCGCCGGGTGCCAGCGACGAGACGGTCACGGACAAGGGGCTGACCGTGCTGGTCGACCGCAAGGCCTCGCTGTTCCTGATCGGCACGACGATGGATTATCAGGTCAAGGAGCTGGAAGCCGGCTTCACCTTCGTCAACCCGAACGAGAAGGGTCGCTGCGGTTGCGGCGAGAGCTTCCATATCTAGGGGACAGCCGCCGTCTCCCGGTCCGGCAGATTAAATACCGACAAATCGTGTCATAAACTAGCGTAACGGTTCCGGTTATGCGAAACGTATCGCATGACGAAACGTCCTGCCTGGGAATCGTCCCTGCTTCGGGAACCGACGGCTTTCATCGCGGCGCCTGTCAGGACATGCGGAGCTGGCCGGCGAGCGGCCATGTGCCCGCTGGGCGAGATGGGCCGCCATGGAAGCTGACGGTATCGTGCGCTTCGTGCGGGAGGAGGCCCTCATCGCGGAGATCGCCCGGCTGCGCCAGCGCCTCGCACGCGCCGAGCAGCTGGGCGTCGATCCTGCACAGGATGATCCTCGCCCGGAAGACCTGACGGATGCCCGCTTCCTGCGCAGCATTTTGGCCTCCTCTGCAGACTGCATCAAGGTGCTCGACCTCGACGCCAAGCTTACCTTCATGAGCGAGGGCGGCCAGCGCGTCATGGAGGTAGGCGACTTCAACGCGATCCAGGGCTGTCCATGGCCGGACTTCTGGCAGGGACCCGGGAACGCCAAGGCACTCGCCGCGGTGGAGGCTGCGAAGGCCGGCGGCACCGGGAGCTTCCAGGGTGTCGCCGAAACCATGGGCGGCACGCCGAGATACTGGGACGTGCGGGTCACGCCCATCCTGGGGCCCGACGGCCACCCGGAGAAGCTGCTCTCGGTGTCGCGTGACGTCACCGCGACCCGACAGGCCGAGGAGGCCCTGCGCAGGGCGGAGTGCCTGAACACGCTTATCCTCAGCTCGAGCCGCGACTGCATCGTGGTGCTCGATCTTGACGGCAATACGGAGTCCGTCAGTCCTGGCGGGCTGGAAGCCATGGAAGTGTCCGACACGGACGCCGTCCTCGGCATCTCGTGGCTGCGCGTCTGGCACGGCAGCGACCATGATGCGGCGCGCGTGGCGGTAGAAGCTGCCCGCGCCGGCGGGATCGGCCGGTTCCAGGGTTTCTGTCCGACCCACAGGGGTGCGGCGAGATGGTGGGACGTGGTGGTCTCGCCGTTGCGCGGGATGGATGGACGCCCGGAGCGGCTGGTGGCGGTCGGCCGCGACATCACCGAGCGCAGGCGGGCCGAGCAGCTTCTCGCCCTCAGCGAGGAGCGGCTGAAGCTGGCACTCGGCGCCGCGGGTACCGTCGGCATCTGGGACTGGGACCTGAAGTCCGACCTGATCCGTGCCGATGCCAACCTCGCGCGCATCTACACGATCGACCCGGACCGGGCGGCGCAGGGTGCACCGATCGGCGAATACATCCGGACCCTCCACCCAGAGGACATGGCGGCGTTCCAGGCTGAGCTGGACCGTGTGTTCGCCATCGCCGAGGACTTCACGAGCGAGTACCGCCTGCTGCAGCCAGGGGGATCGGTGCGCTGGATACTCGCGCGCGGACGCATGGTGCGTGATGCGGAGGGTATCCCGGTGCGCTTCCTGGGTGCCTCGGTGGACATCACCGACCGCAAGCAGTCCGAGATCCGCCAGGCCTTCCTGCTGGAGCTGGCCGATCGGCTGCGGGCACTGACCGATCCGCGCGAGATCATGGCCGCCGCCGCCGCCGTGCTGGGGCGCCAGCTCGCTGCCAGCCAGGTCGGCTACGGGATGGTGCAGCCGGACGACGAGACGATACGGCTGGAGACGAGCTACGCCGATGGCGTCCAGCCTCTCGCCGGCAGCTACAAGCTGACGGCGTTCGGGACAGGCAGCGTCTCGCGCCACCGACGTGGGCAGACCATCGTGCTAGACGACGTGGCGGGTAGCCGGTCCCGCGAAGCCGCCACCTGGGATGCGGCGCACGCCCGCTCGGTGGTCTCCGTGCCCCTGATACGCGACGGCCGGTTCCGGGCTTCGCTCTACGTCGTTCACGCCTCGGCGCGCGCCTGGTCCGTCGAGGAGGTGGCGCTGATCGAGGACGTCGCGTCGCGGACCTGGGATGCGGTGGAGCGGGCGCGTGCCGAAGCCACTCTGCGCGACTCCAACGAAATGCTGGAGCAGCGCATCGCCACCGCACTGGCCGAGCAGGAAAAGATCGAGGAGACGCTGCGGCAGGCCCAGAAGATGGAGGCGGTCGGCCAGCTTACCGGCGGCCTCGCACACGACTTCAACAACCTGCTCACCGCCATCACGGGCAGCCTGGAGATGCTCGGCGCCCGGCTCGCGGAAGGCCGGACCATCGACCTCGACCGTTACATCAATGCGGCCCTACGCGCCTCCACGCGCGCCGCGGCACTGACCCACCGCCTGCTGGCGTTCTCGCGACGGCAGACGCTCGACCCGAAGCCCACCGACGTCAACTGCCTGGTCGCGGACATGGAGGAGCTGATCCGGCGCACGGTCGGCCCGACGATCGAGATCGACGTGGTCGGCGCCGCCGGAGTGTGGCCGGCGCTGGTCGACCCCAACCAGCTCGAGAACGCGCTGCTGAACCTGTGCATCAACGCGCGCGATGCCATGCCCGATGGCGGACGCATCGCCATCGAGACCGCCAACCGTTGGCTGGACGAGCTGCCCGCCAGCGAGCAGGAGCCGCCACCAGGACAATATCTCTCGCTCAGCGTGACCGATACCGGCACCGGCATGACGCCGGAGGTGATCGAGCGCGCGTTCGATCCGTTCTTCACCACCAAGCCGCTCGGCGAAGGGACCGGCCTGGGACTCTCGATGATCTACGGCTTCGCCAGGCAGTCGGGCGGCAAGGTCGGCATCGCTTCCGAGCTCGGCCGGGGCACGACGATAAGCCTCTATCTGCCGCATCATGCGGGCGCGGCCGACAGCGTGGAAGAGGTGGCCGAAGTGTCCGGGAAGCCGCGCGCCGGACATGGCGAGACCGTGCTGGTGGTGGATGATGAACCGATCGTGCGCATGCTCGTGGCCGAGGTGCTGACCGACCTGGGCTACCGGACGATCGAGGCAGCGAACGGCGCGGCGGGCCTGGAGAGGCTCCGCTCGGAGGCACGCATCGATCTCCTGATCACCGATGTCGGACTTCCCGGCGGGATGAACGGCCGGCAGGTCGCCGATGCCGGTCGGGCGATGCGGCCCGGCCTGAAGGTGCTGTTCATCACGGGCTACGCGGAGAACTCGGTGATCGGCGACGGCCAGCTGGAGCCCGGCATGCAGGTGCTGACCAAGCCGTTCGCGATGGAAATGCTCGCCCACCGGATCAGGGACCTCCTCACCGCACGCTGATGCCAGCCGGCGCTAACGTCAGCCGGCTGCGGAGCTGCTTTACCGTCGCGGCTTCGCGAACACTGCGACGCTCTCGACGCCGCTCGACCACAGGAACTGGTCAATCACGGCGAGACGCTCGAGCCTGTAGCCGGCCTCGTGCAGCATGGCAGAGTCCTGTCGCAACCCGCGGGGATTACAGCTCACCATGATCACGCGCGCTGCCCCCGACCTCGCGATCTCGCGCATTTGCGGTCCCGCTCCGGCGAAAGGCGGGTCCAGCACGATGACGGCGGCGCGGGCGAGCTCGGCCGCGAGCAAGGGCTGGCGAACCAGGTCGCGATGCAGCGTCTCGAGCCGCAGGCCGGATGCGGCCTCGCGCAGGCAGGCGACTGCATCCTTCTGCCCATCGACGGCGAGCACGCGGGCACGGGCGGCGAGCGCCAGGCTGAGCGTCCCGCAGCCGGCGAAGAGCTCGACGATGCGGGCGCTGCGCGGCAGCGACGCCGGCAAACCCGCCAGCACGGCCGCGACGATGGCAGCCTCGCCCTCGCGGCTGGCCTGCAGGAAGGCGCCCGGCGGCGGCCTGACGCGTGTGCCGGAGAGATCGTGATGCACCGGCCCGGTGCTGCAGACCGTCTCGGCCGCGAGGCTGTCGCCCTTGAGCGGGCGCCAGGCGATACGCGGTATCCTGGCCTCGCGCGCCAGCTCGGCCAGGCGTGTGCGGTCGGCGCTGTCAGGGGGCACGTCGGTCGCCAGCAACAGGTCCGGACCGCTGTCGAGCAGGTTGACCAGCAACGAGCCGGTGCCGCGCAGGCAGGCCAGGCGCAGCAGCACCGGACGCAGCGTGCCGATCAGGGCGAACAGAAGCGGCTCCAGAACGTGGCATTCGGTCAGGTCGACCACCGCATCCCGGTCCGGGCCGGCGCGTGCGTGCAGGCCGATCAGCAGGCCCGATGCGGTCCGGCGCAGGGCCAGGTCCACGCGCCGGCGCGAACGGGGAGCGGTACGGGTATGAACGGTGTCATCGGGACGCGCGAAACCGGCCTGGCCCAGGGCATCCTGCACCAGCCCCCCCTTGAAGGCTGCCATGCTCGCCGAACCCATGTGCTGCAGCGCGCAGCCGCCGCAGCGTCCGAACAGCCCGCACGGCGGCGTGGTGCGTTCGGGACTGGCTTGCAGCACGGCCTCCAACACCGCGGCCTGGCGCTCGCCGGCATGCACGCGGACCCGCTCGCCGGGCAGGACGTAGGGCACGAACCAGGTGGCGCCACGGTCACGCAGGATGCCGTCGCCGTCCGCGCCAAGAGCGTCGACGAGCGCCTCGAAGGGCAGCGCTGGTCCTGCGGTCCGGTCGATCAATCCTCGGCGGGCAGCTCGACCGCCAGATCGTCCGCTTCCTCGTCGGCGTGGCTGGCCGAGGCAGGATGGAGGCTGCGCATCGGCAGCAGCATGAAGGCAGGCACCTCGTCGCCGAACCCGACCACGTTCGGGCCGGCATCGTCCTGGCGCGGGCGTCGGTCGTCGCGCCGATCGTCCCGGCGCGGCGAGCGCTCGCCGCCGGTGCGCTCGACCGCCGGTTCCGGACGACGCTCCCGCCTCGGTGCCTCGACACGCCCCGTTTCAGAGCGTGCAGGTTCGGGCCGGGTCTCCGGGGCCGCGTCGCTGCCGGCAGCCGGCCTGGCTGCGGCGGGTGCGGCCCTGACGCCGCGATCACGTGTCTCCGGCTTGCCGCCCTGGCCGCGGCCACGGCCGCGTCCGCCGCGTGCGCCCTCGGCCCATTCGACGGACTCGATGCCGTCGACCGCGATACGCGGGATCACGTGTCCGGTGAGCTTCTCGATCGCCTCGACGAACAGGCGGTCATGCGGGCTGGCGATGCCCAGCGCGTTGCCGGTGCGGCCGGCACGCCCGGTGCGTCCGATGCGATGGACGTAGTCCTCGGCGTGGATCGGCATGTCGAAGTTGAACACGTGGCTGAGGCCGCCGATATCGAGGCCGCGCGCGGCGACGTCGGAGCACACCAGCAGCTGCAGCTCGCCCGCCTTGAACTTCTCCAGGGTGGCGAAGCGCACCGGCTGGGCCAGGTCGCCATGCAGGGCGCCGGCGGAGAAGCCATGCTTCTTCAGCGACTTGTGCAGGATATCCACGTCGCGCTTGCGGTTGCAGAAGATCAGCGCGTTCTGCACCTCCTGCGCACGCAGCAGCCGACGCAGCGCGCGCCGCTTGTCGATCTCAGGCACCACGGCGAGGCCCTCCTCGATCGTGGGGGCAACCGACGCCGCCCGGCTGACGGTGATCTCCTTGGGGTTTTTGAGGAACATCTCGGACAGTCGGCGTATCTCGGGGGCCATGGTGGCCGAGAAGAACAGCGTCTGCCGGTTGGGCGAGAGCAGCGAGACGATCCGCTCCACGTCCGGGATGAAGCCCATGTCGAGCATGCGGTCGGCCTCGTCGATGACGAGGGTGCTGGTCTGGGTGAGCAGCAGGCCGCCGCGCTCGAACAGGTCGAGCAACCGGCCAGGGGTGGCGATCAGCACGTCGACGCCTTGGTTGAGCGCCTTCTTCTGGTCGGCCATGCTCTCGCCGCCGATCAGCAGGGCGTGACTGAGCTTGAGGTACTTGCCGTAGAGCAGGAAGTTCTCGGCGACCTGCAGGGCGAGCTCGCGTGTCGGCTCCAAGATCAGCGACCGCGGCATCCGGGCCCGTGCGCGCGACCCGGATAGGATGTCGAGCAGCGGCAGGGTGAAGCCGGCGGTCTTGCCGGTGCCGGTCTGCGCCACGCCCATCACGTCGCGGCCTGCCAGCACCACCGGGATCGCCTGCGCCTGGATCGGCGTGGGATGCAGGTAGCCCATCTCCGCGATGGCGCGCAGGATCGGCTCCGACAACCCCAACTCGGAGAACAGCGGCATTTCGGGAGCAGCGGCGGCCTCCCGCGCACTGCCGGCCTGCATCGGCAACGGCGTGGAGATGCCGCCCGGCACGTGCATCCCGACAGCTTCGGGGGTCTGCTGGTCGATTGGAGGAAGGTCGCCGGCGGAGTCCCGCAACTTCGTCCCGTCTGGCTGGGCGGAGGTAGTGTCGTTCAAAACTCTCTCTGAAGATCAGGGTTGCGAGGCCGTAGCCTGCCGCCGAACGGCGACAACTGGGCCTTCGATTCGCGGCCCTTCGGCCGGCAACGCCCTTACGACGTCCGGCTGGACAGCCGTATCGGGATATTGTCGCAGGAAGTCAAGAAAATGCGGCGCGGGGCAGGCCGGTTGCCGCGGAGCCCTGCATCTGGCAACGACAACCCTGGGCGCCAAGTCCCGATCGACATGGACCCGACCCACATCAGAGAGTGTCGCGTGGTCTATACTCCCTTAGCCATCGAGGATTACGGCCTGATCGGCGACTGCAGCAGCTGCGCCCTGGTCGGACGCAACGGCTCCATCGACTGGCTGTGCTGGCCGCGCTTCGATAGCGCCGCCTGTCTCGCCGCCCTGGTCGGCACCGAGGAGAACGGGCGCTGGCTGGTGGCGCCGGTCGGAGAGGCGCGAGTCACGCGCGCCTATCGCGATGGCGGGCTGGTGCTGGAGACGCTGTTCGAGACCGCGGAGGGCAGCATCGCCCTGATCGACTTCATGCCGGTCAACTGCCCGGTGCCCAGCGTCGTGCGCATCGTCGAGGGCCGCCGCGGCCGCGTGGACATGATGACCGAGCTGTTGCTGCGCTTCGACTATGGCAACTCGGTGCCCTGGGTGACGCGCCTGCCCGGCGCGGCCGGCATCGTCGCCATCGCCGGCCCCTCGCTGGTCTCGCTGCGCACGGGCGTGCACCTGGCGGGCGAGGAGATGGCGACGGTGGGCCGGTTCACGGTCGCCGAGGGGGAACGGGTCAGCTTCGTGCTCAGCTACGCGGCGTCGCACCTGCCGCCGCCAGCGCCTATCGACGTCGACGAGGCGCTGTCCCGCACGGAGGCGTTCTGGTCCGAGTGGTCCGGCCGAAGCACCTGTCGGGGGCCGCACCGCGACATGGTGCTGCGCTCGATGATCACCCTGAAGGGGCTGACGTATGCCCAGACCGGCGGCATCGTGGCGGCGGCGACCACGTCGCTGCCCGAGCAGCTCGGCGGGCCGCGCAACTGGGACTACCGCTATTGCTGGCTGCGCGACGCCGGGTTGACCCTGATCGCGATGATGACGAACGGCTATTATGACGAGGCGCTGCTCTGGCGCGACTGGCTGCACCGCAGCATCGCCGGCAGCCCGGAGCAGATCCAGATCATGTATGGCCTCGCCGGCGAGCGCAGCCTGCAGGAGTGGGAGGTGCCGTGGCTGCCCGGCTACCAAGGCGCGGCACCCGTGCGCATCGGCAATGGCGCCGCCGGCCAGCTCCAGCTCGATGTCTACGGCGAGGTGGTGGCGGCGCTGCACCTGGCACGACAGCAGAACCTGCGCCAGCCGGAATATGGCTGGTCGCTGCAGGTGGCGCTGGTCGAGCACCTGGCGAAGATCTGGCACGAGCCGGACGAAGGTATGTGGGAGGTGCGTGGCGGCCGCAAGCAGTTCACCGTGTCGAAGGTGTTCGCATGGCTGGCGTTCGACCGTACGATCCGGGACTGCGAGCAGTTCGGCCTCGAAGGCCCGCTGGCAGGGTGGCGTGAGGTCCGCGACCAGATCCACGCGACGACCTGCCGCGACGGGTTCAGCCCAGCCAAGGGCTGCTTCACGCAGTCGTTCGGGTCGGACGCGCTGGATGCCGGGCTGCTGCTGATCCCGGTCACCGGCTTCCTGCCGGTGGACGATCCCCGCATAGCGGCGACCGTCGCCGCGGTCGAGCGCGAGCTGCTGCAGGACGGCTTCGTGCTGCGCTACCGCACCGAGAGCAGCGTCGACGGCTTGCCGGGAAGGGAGGGCGCCTTCCTGGCCTGCACCTTCTGGCTGGTCGATGCATACGTCCTGCAGGGGCGCTTCGACGAGGCGGAGGCGCTGTTCGCCCGCCTGCTCTCGCTCACCAACGACCTCGGGCTGCTGTCGGAGGAGTACGACCCGCGGGCTGGGCGGCAGGTCGGCAACTTCCCGCAGGCCTTCTCGCACGTCGGCCTGATCATCTCGGCATCGCACCTGCGCGACCGATCGGTGCCGATGCGCGGCGAGTAGCAGGCGGCCGAGTAGGCGGCCGATCGGTCAGAAGCTATGCCCCAGCGAGGCAATCACGACGATCACGGTGCCGATAGCGAGGTTGGCGCCGACCAGCGAGCGGATGCTCTCGAAGGTCGCCGGCTGCGGTCGGATCGCGCGCCTGGCGCGGCGGAACGGACCGAAGAACGTCCACAGGAACAGGCCGGACATCACGAGGGCCAAGCCCTGCATGGCGTTGATGTGCCAGTCGGCGTTGGCGAAGCCGCCTTCGAGGGAGATCTCCATCGACCAGCCGGTCAGCAGGACCAGGGGCATGACGTGCCAGACCAGCCGGAAGAAGCGCTTGAGCGTCTGCAGGTGCACCGAGACGCGCTGCGTCTGGTCGAGCAGGTTGAGGCTGGGACGCAGCACCAGCAGCGCGTAGGCGGAGCCGCCGACCCAGGTCGCCATGCCGAGCAGGTGCACGGCCAGCACGAGGCCCCAGAGGATGGTGGTGGGGTTGGTCTGCATGGAGCCTCCGGCGCACGTGCGGCTTCAATACGGCCTGGGACGGCTAAAGCAAGGGTGCCGGGCGCGGCCAGTGCCCAGCCGGAAAGGGTGACGCATCATGCCGGATAGTTCCCTGGTCGTGCTGACACCGGACGAGATGGGCCAGGCGGACCGCCTCGCGGCCGCGTCGCTACCTTCGTACACCTTGATGCAGAATGCCGGACGGGCGGTGGCGCGCGCGGCCGTCCGGCACTTTGAAACCAGCCGCACGCTGGTGCTGTGCGGCCCGGGCAATAATGGCGGCGACGGCTACGTGGTGGCGCGACTGCTCGCGCAACGCGGCTGGCCGGTGACGGTCGCGGCCCTCGCCGCCCCCAGGGCGGGCACCGATGCCGCCCGTGCGGCGGCGGAGTGGACCGGGCCGGTGCAGGAGTTCGATCCGGCCGATACGGCGCGCGCGGAGCTGGTGATCGACGCGGTGTTCGGCGCCGGACTGGCCCGACCGGTGGAAGGGCCAGCGGCGCTGAGCCTTAACGCGGCGCGTCGCGTGCTGGCGATCGACATGCCGAGCGGCGTCGACGGCGCCACCGGTGCCATCCTCGGCATGGCGCCGCAGGCGGAACTGACCGTCAGCTTCTTCCGTCGCAAGCCAGGTCACCTGCTGCTGCCCGGACGCGGCCGGCTGGGGCGACTGGAGATCGCCGATATCGGGCTGCCGCCCGCGGTGCTGGATCGGATCGACGCCCGCACCTGGCACAACCTGCCCCCGCTCTGGCCGAGGCACCCGCTGGGTGCCTCGGATCACAAGTACACGCGCGGCGTGGTCAGCATCTGCGCGGGCGCCGCCATGGGCGGTGCCGCACGGCTGGCCGCGGCCGGGGCACGGGGTGCTGGCGCCGGGCTGGTGCGTATCGCGGCCGGGCAGGGTGCCTGTCTCTATCGCGACGGCCCGCCCGGCCTGATCGTCGATGAGGCCCCGCTGCGAAGCCTGCTCGCGGACCTGCGTCGCAGGGTCTGGGTATGCGGTCCCGGCCTGGACCAGGCGGAGGTGCAGGCGACCCTGCCGGCGCTGCTGCGGGCGGAACGGGTGGTGGTCGCCGATGCGGGCGCGCTGTCGCAGGCGGCGGGCGCGCCGGAGCGGCTCGCGGGGGTCGCGGTGATCACGCCGCACGCCGGCGAGTTCGCCGGACTGTTCGGCGATCCCGGCCGTGATCGGCTCGGCGCCGCGCGTGACGCGGCCAGGCGCATCGGTGCGGTGGTGGTGCTCAAGGGCTCCGACAGCGTCATCGCGGCACCCGACGGCCGTGCCGCGATCAACGACAACGCGCCGCCCTGGCTCGGCACCGCCGGCGCCGGCGACGTGCTTTCCGGCATCGTGGCCGCGCTGCTCGCGGGCGGCATGGCGGCGTTCGAGGCGGCCTGCGCGGCGGTCTGGCTGCACGGCGAGGCGGCGAACCTGGCCGGGGAGGGGCTGCTGGCGGAGGACCTGCCGCCGCAGCTCGCGGCCGCGACGCTGCGCGCGCGGGCGTGGCGGCCGCGGCACTCCGGAGGGTCGCTTGCTTCGCGACCGGGGCTGGGTTAAAGGCCCGCGCTCACGGCTGCGGCTCCGGCGGACGTGGTGAAATTGGTAGACACGCCAGATTTAGGTTCTGGTGGCGCAAGCCGTGGGGGTTCAAGTCCCTCCGCCCGCATTCCGGTACACGATACCCGAGCCGCTTCCCTGAGCATTGAAATCTTGAGAGGATGGCCTGGCACATGCAGGTGACTGAGACGCTTTCCGACGGCTTGAAGCGCGGCTTCACCGTCGTGGTGCCGGGCGCCGAGATGGAGGGCAAGCGGCAGGCCCGTCTGACCGAACTCGGCAAGACGATGAATTTGCCTGGCTTCCGTCCGGGCAAGGTGCCGCTCTCGGTCGTGCGGCAGCGCTACGGCAGCGCGGTCACCGGTGAGGTGCTCGAGCAGACCGTCAACGACGCGACGCGCGACCTGCTCGCCGAGCGCGGCCTGCGTTCGGCGACGCAGCCGAAGGTGGACCTGGTGCGCGGGCCGGCCGAGGCCGGCGCCGTGGGCAACGCGGCCAGCGATCTCGAATTCACCGTCGAGCTCGAGCTGCTGCCCGAGATCGCGATACCCGACCTGGGCGGGCTGGCCTTGACCCGCCTGACGGCGGAGCCGGACGCGGAGACCATCGACCGTGCGCTCGCGGACATCGCCAAGCGCCAGCGCAGCTTCGAGACCGTCGACGAGCAGCGTGCCGCGGTGCATGGCGACGTGCTCAGCGTCGACTTCCTGGGCAAGCTCGACGGGGTTCCCTTCGACGGCGGCGCCGGCTCGGACGTCGACATCGAGATCGGCGGCACCGGCTTCATCCCCGGCTTCGCCGAGCAGCTGCAGGGGCTGGCACTGGGCGAGACACGTACCATCGACGTGACCTTCCCGGAGCAGTACCAGGCGGCCGAGCTGGCCGGGAAGGCGGCCACCTTCGACATCACCGCCAAGGCGCTGAAGCGGGCGGTCGATCCGGCGCTGGACGACGAGCTGGCCAAGACGCTCGGCTTCGAGGGGCTGGAGGAGGTACGCGGCGTGATCGGCCAGCAGGTGCAGCAGGAGTACGACCAGCTCTCGCGCATGCGCCTCAAGCGCGAGCTGCTGGACGCGCTGTCCGAGAAGGCCGACTTCGCCGCCCCGGAGGGCATGGTCGAGAGCGAGTTCGCCGCGATCTGGCAGCGCGTCGAGGCCGACCTCAAGGAGGGCCGGCAGGATGACGAGGACCGCGGCAAGGACCCGGAGTCGCTGCGCGGCGACTACCGCCGCATCGCCGAGCGACGCGTGCGTCTGGGCCTGCTGCTGGCGGAGATCGGGCGCGGCGCCGGCATCTCGGTGACGCAGGAGGAGATGGTGCAGGCGATGCGGGCCGAGGCCGGACGCTATCCCGGCCAGGAGCAGATGGTGATCGACTTCTTCCGCAAGAACCCGCAGGCGGCGGAGACGCTGCGCGGGCCGATCTTCGAGAACAAGGTGGTCGACCACATCCTCGCGCAGGCGAAGATCGAGGACAGGGTGGTCACGCCGGAAGAGCTGGCGGAGGCGCCGGCCGATCCTTGACCAGGAGGCCGTGAGCCACCGGGCGCTCGCCGCCACGGCGCCGGCTTTTCGCCGCGGGGGTTCCATCCGCACGCTTTCGGACTATGTCTTAACCGGACCGGATCTCGGACCCCCAAGCCAGGAATCAAGCAGATGAGGGATCGTGATCCCATGGAGATCTACAGCAACGCCCTGGTGCCGATGGTGGTCGAGCAGACCTCCCGCGGCGAGCGGGCCTTCGACATCTACTCCCGCCTGCTGCAGGACCGCATCATCTTCCTGACCGGTCCGGTGTATGACGGGGTGGCCTCGCTGATCTGCGCCCAGCTGCTGCATCTGGAGAGCGTCAATCCGAGCAAGGACATCTCGTTCTACATCAACAGCCCCGGCGGCGTGGTCTCGGCCGGCCTCGCGATCTACGACACCATGCAGTACATACGCAGCCCGGTGAACACGGTGTGCATCGGGCAGGCCGCCTCGATGGGTTCGCTGCTGCTGGCCGCCGGCGCCAAGGGCAAGCGGCTCGCGCTGCCGAATGCCCGGGTGATGGTGCACCAGCCCTCCGGCGGGGCGCAGGGACAGGCCAGCGACATCGAGATCCAGGCCAAGGAGATCCTCTACCTTCGCCAGCGCCTGAACGAGATCTACAAGGAGCATACCGGTCAGACGCTGGAGGCGATCGAGCAGAAGCTGGAGCGCGACACTTACCTGTCGGCGGCCGAGGCGCAGGCGTTCGGGATCGTCGACGAGGTGCTGCAGAACCGTCCGGTGACGTCCAGCGAGGATGCCGGCAAGGTCTGACACGGCCGTTCGTTTCGATACCCATGATAGTCCGGAAGAGGCGCGTGAGCCCGGATTTCTTGGTGGGCCTAGACCCGGCTGGCTGATCCCGCCCTTGATGCGGCTTCCGGGACAGGTCTAATGTCAGCAGCTTGACCCGGGGGCGCTCTCGCAACCTTAGGGGGTAGGAGAGGCCATGAGCAAGTCCAGCGACTCCAAGAACACCCTGTATTGCTCGTTCTGCGGCAAGTCGCAGCATGAAGTGCGCAAGCTCATCGCTGGCCCGACCGTGTTCATCTGTGACGAGTGTGTCGAGCTCTGCATGGACATCATCCGCGAGGAGCACAAGACGCACCTGGTCAAGTCGCGCGACGGGGTGCCGACGCCCAAGGAGATCTGCAAGGTCCTGGACGACTACGTGATCGGCCAGTTCCACGCCAAGAAGGTGCTCTCGGTCGCGGTGCACAACCACTACAAGCGGTTGGCGCACGGCGCCAAGAGCAACGACGTCGAGATCGCCAAGTCCAACATCATGCTGATCGGGCCGACCGGCTCGGGCAAGACGCTGCTGGCGCAGACCCTGGCGCGCATCCTCGACGTGCCGTTCACCATGGCGGACGCCACCACCCTGACCGAGGCCGGCTATGTCGGCGAGGATGTCGAGAACATCATACTCAAGCTGCTGCAGTCCGCGGACTACAACGTCGAGCGGGCGCAGCGCGGCATCGTCTATATCGACGAGGTCGACAAGATCAGCCGCAAGTCCGACAACCCGTCGATCACCCGCGACGTGTCGGGCGAAGGCGTGCAGCAGGCGCTGCTCAAGATCATGGAGGGCACGGTCGCCTCGGTGCCGCCGCAGGGCGGCCGCAAGCACCCCCAGCAGGAGTTCCTGCAGGTCGACACCACCAACATCCTGTTTATCTGCGGCGGCGCCTTCGCCGGCCTGGAGAAGATCATCGGGGCGCGCGGCAAGGGTGCCGGCGTCGGCTTCGGCGGCGTGGTGCAGGCGCCCGACGAGCGACGCATGGGCCACATCCTGAAAGAGGTCGAGCCCGAGGACCTGCTCAAGTTCGGGCTGATCCCGGAGTTCATCGGACGCCTACCGGTGGTCGCGACCTTGGAGGACCTCGACGAGGCGGCGCTGCTGGAGATCCTGACCAAGCCCAAGAACGCGCTGGTCAAGCAGTACGCCCGGCTGTTCCAGATGGAAGGGGTCAAGCTCTCCTTCACCGAGGACGCGCTCAAGCAGGTGGCGCTGCGCGCGATCGCGCGTCGCACCGGGGCGCGCGGGCTGCGCTCGATCATGGAGAGCATCCTGCTCTCGACCATGTTCGACCTGCCCGGCCTGGAGAACGTCGACGAGGTGGTGATCAACCGCGAGGTGGCCGAGCAGAAGGCCGATCCCGTCTTCGTCTATGGCAAGGAGCGTCCGGCGGAACAGTCCGCCTGATCGCCGCCGCACACGGCGGCGGGCGTCTTGTCCAGCGCCGCGGGTGTGACGATATCGAATAATGCAGACCGCGGCCGTTGCCGTGCATGAAGGCCGGGCGTGCCGCAGGCGGGCGCCGGGCCTTCGACTGTCCATCAGGAGGTCGATGAAATGACGGAGTCCAGGAAGCACGGCAAGCCGGACAAGACGCCCGCCAGCGAAGCCGATACGATCTCGGCACCCGAAGAGGTGAGCACCGGCCCCGGCAAGAGCACCAGCCCCCAAGCGGAGCCGCGCGACAAGGCCGCCAGCCGCGTTCGTGCCGAGCAGCCCGACGACGAGACGCTGGCGGTGCTGCCGCTGCGCGACATCGTGGTGTTCCCGCACATGATCGTGCCGCTGTTCGTCGGGCGCGAGAAGTCGGTGCGCGCCCTGGAGGCGGTCACCAAGGACGACAAGCAGATCCTGCTGGTGGCGCAGAAGAACGCCTCGCAGGACGACCCCGCCGCCGATGACATCTATCGCTGCGGTACCGTATCGACTATCCTGCAGCTGCTCAAGCTGCCGGACGGCACCGTCAAGGTGCTCGTCGAGGGCGGTTGGCGTGCCCGCATACGCGAGTTCCGCGAGACCGAGAGCCATTTCGAGGCGACCATCGACGAGCTGCCCGAGGAGGCCCCGGAGGCTTCCGCCGGCGGCGAGATCGAGGCGCTGAGCCGCACGGTGGTCGGCCAGTTCGAGCAGTATATCAAGCTCAACAAGAAGATCGCGCCCGAGGTGCTGGTCTCGCTGAACCAGATCGAGGAGCCCTCCAAGCTCGCCGACACCATCGCCAGCCACCTCAACCTCAAGATCTCCGAGAAGCAGGAGCTTCTCGAGATCGCGCCGACCGGCGAGCGTCTGGAGCGGGTGTTCGCCCATATGGAGGCGGAGATCGGCGTGCTGCAGGTCGAGAAGCGCATACGCAACCGCGTCAAGCGGCAGATGGAGAAGACCCAGCGCGAGTACTACCTGAACGAGCAGCTCAAGGCGATCCAGAAGGAGCTGGGCGAGGGCGAGGACGGCAAGGACGAGACCTCGGAGCTCGAGGACCGTATCAAGAAGACCAAGCTGTCCAAGGAAGCCCACGACAAGGCGATGAGCGAGCTGAAGAAGCTGCGCGGCATGAGCCCGATGTCGGCGGAGTCCACCGTGGTGCGCAACTACCTCGACTGGATGCTGAGCATTCCGTGGAAGAAGCGCTCGAAGACGCGCAACGACGTGGCCGAAGCCGAGAAGGTGCTCGACATCGACCATTACGGCCTGGACAAGGTCAAGGAGCGCATCCTCGAATACCTCGCGGTGCAGTCGCGCGCCAACAAGCTGAAGGGTCCGATCCTGTGCCTGGTCGGGCCGCCCGGTGTCGGCAAGACCTCGCTCGGCAAGTCGATCGCCAAGGCGACCGGGCGTAACTTCGTGCGCATGTCGCTCGGCGGCGTGCGCGACGAGGCCGAGATACGCGGACATCGTCGCACCTATATCGGCTCGATGCCCGGCAAGATCGTCCAGGGCATGAAGAAGGCCAAGAGCTCGAACCCGCTGTTCCTGCTCGATGAGGTCGACAAGCTCGGCAATGACTGGCGCGGCGACCCGTCCGCGGCGTTGCTGGAGGTGCTCGACCCGGAGCAGAACAGCACCTTCGCCGATCATTACCTGGAAGTGGACTATGACCTGTCCGACGTGATGTTCGTGACCACGGCCAACAGCCTGCACATGCCGCAGCCGCTGCTGGACCGCATGGAGATCATACGCATCGCGGGCTACACCGAGGACGAGAAGGTCGAGATCGCCAAGCGTCACCTGATCGCCAAGCAGGGCGAGGCGCACAGCCTCAAGCCCGAGGAGTGGTCGATCACCGAGGACGCGCTGCGCGAGCTGGTGCGCACCTACACGCGCGAGGCGGGCGTGCGCAACCTGGAGCGAGAGATCGCCAACCTGGCGCGCAAGTCGGTCAAGGAGATCGTCACCGGCAAGGCGAAGCGGGTCGCGATCACGCGCAAGAATCTCGAGAAGTACGCGGGCGTGAAGCGTTTCCGCTACGGCGAGGCGGAGAGCGAGGACATGGTCGGCGTGGTGACCGGCCTGGCCTGGACCGAGGTGGGCGGCGAGATCCTGACCATCGAGAGCGTGATGGTGCCCGGCAAGGGCGTGGTCAAGCATACCGGCAAGCTCGGCGACGTGATGCAGGAGAGCGCCTCGGCGGCGCTGAGCTACGTGCGCAGCCGGGCGGCTAGCTTCGGCATCAAGCCGACCCTGCTGGAGAAGCGCGACATCCACATCCACGTGCCGGAGGGGGCGACGCCGAAGGACGGTCCGTCCGCGGGCATCGCGATGGCCACGTCGCTGATCAGCGTCATGACCGGCATCCCGATCCGGCGCGACGTGGCGATGACCGGCGAGATCACGCTGCGCGGGCGCGTGCTGCCGATCGGCGGGCTGAAGGAGAAGCTGCTGGCGGCGCTGCGTGCCGGCATCACCACGGTGTTCTTCCCGAAGGACAACGAGAAGGATCTCGCCGAGATCCCCGACAACGTCAGGAAGCACCTCAAGCTGATCCCAGTGGCGCATGTCGACGAGGTGATCGCGCAGGCGCTGGTGCGTCCGCCCGAGCCGATCGAGTGGGAAGAGCCGCCCGAGCCGGTCGCGGCCAGCGTGGGCACGCCGGCAAGCCCGTCGCTGCCGCATTAGTATGGGCACGAGACGGCGGGCGATGGCTGAAACCCGCCGTCGCCGGTCGTCATGGGTGCCGATGTTTCGTTGACGAGCCAGAACAGTGGCTCCTACTCTGCCGGGCCCCCTGCCCCGTGCGGGACGGCGGTCTCTCGCAGATGGCGCGTCCGCCCCGGCGGGTCCGGCCCAAAACAGGAAGGCATCCCATGGAGAAGCCGCTCAACCGGCAGGAACTCGTCTCTGCCGTGGCCGACGAAGCCGACCTGCCGAAGGCCAAGGCGGGCGAGGTGGTCGACGCCGTGTTCGCCTCCATAGAGAAGGCGCTGAAGAACAAGCAGGAGGTCAGGCTGGTCGGCTTCGGCAGCTTCGTCACCGCGACACGCAAGGCGGCCAAGGGTCGCAACCCGCGCACGGGCGCCGAGATCGACATTCCGGCCTCGACGTCGGTACGCTTCAAGCCCGGCAAGGTGCTGAAGGACGCGGTAAGCCGGCCGGGCTGACCGGTTGCTCAAGGGCGGTTAGCTCAGCGGTAGAGCGTCTCGTTTACACCGAGAGGGTCGGCGGTTCGAAACCGTCACCGCCCACCATGCCCCGGCCGGACCGGGCCGTCCCCGACGAGGCGGGTTGACGCCGCAGGGTCCGCCCTCTAAACCGCCGCTCACGCCAGTTGCGGGTGTAGCTCAGTTGGTTAGAGCGCCGGCCTGTCACGCCGGAGGTCGCGGGTTCGAGCCCCGTCACTCGCGCCACGCGCAGCCTGCGCGAACGACGGCCACCCCGAGCATCACCAAAAAATGCTGCATCTGCACACTGGTGCCGGATGCGTTGCAAACCCAAATCGACGTCTGTAACCGGTTGGCTTTACGCGGTAACCTACGCGCCAGCGGCCTTGGAGACTTCAGGATGCACGCGGTGCTGTCGACCTACTTCCCGGTGCTGGTATTCGTCGTCATCGCCTTCGGCATCGCGGGGGCCATGCTGGGCGGCTCGCTGCTGGCGGCGCGGCAGAAACCCTACGCGGAGAAGCTGACGGCCTACGAGTGCGGCTTCGAGGCTTTCGACGACGCGCGCCGGCGTTTCGACGTCCGCTTCTACCTGGTCGCGATCCTTTTCATCATCTTCGACCTCGAGGTCGCGTTCCTGTTCCCGTGGGCGGTCAGCCTGGCCAGGATCGGCCTGTTCGGCTTCCTGTCGATGATGGGCTTCCTGGGCGTGTTGACGGTCGGCTTCGTCTATGAGTGGCGCAAGGGCGCGCTGGATTGGGAGTGATCTGCCTATGAATACCGAAATCGCGACCCCGCCTACGCTCTGGAACCGCGAGCTGCTGCCGCCCGGACCGGAGCAGGAGGCGGTGGTGCGCGGCATCACCGGGGAGATCACCGAGAAGGGCTACGTCGTCGCCAACGTCGACAAGCTGGTGAACTGGGCGCGCACAGGTAGCCTATGGCCGCTCTCGTTCGGGCTGGCCTGCTGCGCGGTGGAAATGATCCACGCCTTCATGCCGCGCTACGACCTGGACCGGCTCGGCATCATCCCGCGCGGCTCGCCGCGTCAGGCAGACGTGATGATCGTCTCCGGCACGCTGACCAACAAGATGGCACCGGCGATGCGCCGGGTCTACGACCAGATGGCCGAGCCGCGCTGGGTGATCTCGATGGGATCCTGCGCCAATGGCGGCGGCTACTACCATTACAGCTACTCGGTGGTGCGCGGCTGCGACCGCATCGTGCCGGTGGACATCTACGTGCCGGGCTGCCCGCCGACCGCCGAGGCGCTGGTCTACGGCATCATCCAGCTGCAGAAAAAAATTCGCCGCACCGGGACCATCCTGCGTGGCTGAGGCGGTCGCCGTCGCCGCGCCCAGGCCGAGTCCGGCCGCGAGGCTGGGCGTGCTGGCGGTGGCGCTCTCCACCTCTGTACCGGGTGTTGCGAACGCGGCCGTAGAGCATGGCGAGCTGGTGGTTCGCACCGACCGCGCCTCCCTGCTCGGGTTGATGACGCGGCTTCGCGACGACCCGCGCTTCCGCTTCGAGCAGATGATGGATCTGTGCGGGGTGGACTTTCCGGCGCGGGCAGAGCGGTTCGAGGTGGTCTACAACCTGCTTTCGGTGAGCTGGAACCATCGCATCCGGGTGATCCTGATCACCGACGAGGTGGAGCCGGTGCCGTCGGTCCATCGCATCTGGCCGGCAGCGACCTGGTGGGAGCGGGAGTGCTACGACCTGTTCGGGGTGCTGTTCTCGGACCAGCCGGACCTGCGACGGATCCTGACCGACTACGGCTTCGAGGGCCACCCGCTGCGCAAGGACTTCCCGCTCACCGGCTACGTCGAAGTGCGCTACGACGTCGACCGCCGCCAGGTGGTCTACGAGCCGGTCAAGCTGACCCAGGACCTGCGCGACTTCGACTTCGAGTCGCCCTGGGAGGGCGTGCTGACCCTCCCCGGGGACGAGAAGGCGCATGAGAGCCGGCAGAACCCCAGCAACCCACCGGGAGGCACGGCGCGATGAGCGATATCATTCTTCGCGAGGACATCCCCGACACGATGCAGCCCCAGACCCCCGAGGGGGACACGCGCATCAAGACGGTCGAGATCGACAGCCACTCGCTGAACTTCGGACCGCAGCATCCTTCCGCACATGGCGTGCTCCGGCTGGTGCTGGAGATGGACGGCGAGGTGGTCGCGCGCACGGTGCCGCATATCGGCTTGCTGCATCGCGGCACCGAGAAGCTGCTCGAATACAAGACCTACATGAAGGGCCTGCCGTACTTCGACCGGCTCGACTACGTCTCGCCCATGTGCATGGAGCAGACCTTCTCGCTGGCCATCGAGAAGCTGCTCGACATCGAGCCGCCGGACCGTGCCAAGTGGATACGCACGATGTACGCGGAGATCACCCGGGTGCTCAACCACCTGCTCAACGTGACCTCGTTCGGCCTGGATTGCGGCGCGCTGACGCCGGCGCTGTGGGGCTACGAGGAGCGCGAGAAGCTGCTCGAGTTCTACGAGGCGGCCTCCGGCGCGCGCTACCACGCCAACTACATCCGGCCGGGTGGCGTGTCGCGCGACCTTCCCGCCGGCCTGACCGACCGCATCGCCGCGTGGACCCTGCAGTTCCCGAAGTTCATCGACGACCTCGAAGGCCTGCTTACCGGCAACCGGATCTGGAAGCAGCGCACGGTCGGCATCGGCGTGTTCAGCGCCGAGCAGGCGCTGGCCTGGGGGTTCTCGGGCCCCAACCTGCGCGCCTCCGGGGTGCCGTGGGACCTGCGCCGCACGCAGCCGTACGACATGTACGGCCAGGTCGAGTTCGGCGTGCCGGTCACGCGCAACGGCGACTGCTACGACCGCTACCTGATACGAATTTCGGAGATGCGCGAGAGCGTCAAGATCGTCGAGCAGTGCCTGGCGAAGATGCGGCCCGGGCCGATCAAGCTGGCCGACCACAAGATCACGCCGCCGACGCGGCGCGACATGAAGCGCTCGATGGAGGCGCTGATCCACCACTTCAAGCTCTACACCGAGGGCTACCACGTGCCCACCGGCGCCACCTACACGGTGACGGAGAGCCCGAAGGGGGAGTTCGGCGTCTACCTGGTGGCGGATGGCAGCAACCGTCCGTATCGCTGCAAGATCCGCCCTACCGGGTTCGCGCACCTGCAGGCGATGGACGAGATGGCGCGCCGGCACATGCTGGCCGACGCGGTGGCGATCCTCGGGTCCATCGACCTGGTATTCGGAGAGGTCGACAGGTAGCGCGCATGTCCGGTCATTACTCCTCCGAGAATATCGGCTACGGCACGCCGGGACACGCACCCAGCACGGCGCCCGCGCAGCAACCGGACCAGTTCGCCTTCGACGAGGCGAGCGAGACCGAGATCGCGAGATTGCTCGCGCGCTACCCGGAAGGGCGGCAGGCCAGTGCGGTGATCCCGCTGCTCTACCTGGTGCAGCGCCAGATGGGCCGGCAGACCGGAAGCGCCTGGGTGCCGCGGGTCGCGATGGACGTCGTGGCCGCGCGGCTCGGCATGCCGCCGATACGGGTCTACGAGGTCGCGACCTTCTACCTGATGTTCAACACCAGGCCGATCGGCCGCTACCACCTGCAGGTCTGCACCACGACGCCCTGTTGGCTGCGCGGCTCCGACGAGATCGTGGCGGCGTGCCGGGCGGCGACCGGGATCAAGGGCTGGGAGGAGAACTCCGCCGACGGGCTGTTCACCATGACGGAGGTGGAATGCCTCGGCGCCTGCGCCAACGCGCCGATCCTGCAGGTCAACGACGACTTCCACGAGGATCTGGACGGATCTCGCACCAAAGCCCTGCTGGACGCGTTGCGGCGCGGCGAGGTGCCTAAACCGGGCTCGTCGATCGGCCGCATGTGCTCGGCCCCGATCGGCGGGCGCACCACCTTGCTGGGCGACGAGACTGCTTCGACTGCACCAGACGCGCCGCATACGGCGTGAGGACCGCGACATGCTGAGCGACCGCGACAGGATCTTCACCAACATCTATGGCCAGGATGACGCCTTCCTGGCCGGCGCACGGCGCCGTGGCGACTGGGACGGCACCGCTGCCATCCTGGCACGCGGGCGCGACGCGATCGTGGCGGAGATGAAGGCGTCGAACCTGCGCGGACGCGGCGGTGCCGGCTTCCCGACCGGGCTGAAATGGTCATTCATGCCGAAGGCGTCGGACGGGCGGCCGAGCTACCTCGTCATCAACGGCGACGAGAGCGAACCCGGCACCTGCAAGGACCGCGAGATCATCCGGCACGAGCCGCACAAGCTGATCGAGAGCGCGCTGATCGCCTCGTTCGCGATGGGTGCGCACACCTGCTACATCTACATACGCGGCGAATACTATAACGAGATGCATGCCCTGCAGAGGGCGGTCGACGAGGCCTACGAGGCCGGGCTGATCGGCCGCGACGCCTGCGGCTCCGGCTGGGACTTCGACTTCCACATCCATAGCGGCGCCGGCGCCTACATCTGCGGCGAGGAGACTGCCCTGCTGGAGAGCATGGAGGGCAAGAAGGGCCTGCCGCGCATGAAGCCGCCGTTCCCGGCGGCGATGGGGTTGTACGGCTGCCCGACCACGGTCAACAACGTCGAGAGCATCGCCGTCGCCTCCACCATCCTGCGTCGCGGCGGCGCCTGGTTCGCGGGCTTCGGCCGGCCGAACAATGCCGGCACCAAGCTGTTCGCGATCTCCGGACACGTGAACCGGCCCTGCGTGGTCGAGGAGGAACTCAGCCTGCCGATGCGCGAGATCATCGACCGCCATGCCGGCGGCGTGCGCGGCGGCTGGGACAACCTGCTGGCGGTGATCCCAGGCGGCTGCTCGGTGCCGCTGCTGCCGAAGTCGATCTGCGACACGGTGCTGATGGACTATGACAGCCTGCGCGACCAGAAGTCCGGCCTCGGCACCGCGGCGATGATCGTGATGGACCAGTCCACCGACATCATCCGCGCGATCGCGCGCTTCTCGCGCTTCTTCAAGCATGAGAGCTGCGGCCAGTGCACGCCCTGCCGCGAGGGCACCGGCTGGATGATGCGCGTGATGGACCGCATGGTCGCCGGTCGCGCGGAGATCGAGGAGATCGACATGCTGGAGCAGATCAGCCGCCAGATCGAGGGCCACACCATCTGCGCGCTCGGCGATGCCGCGGCCTGGCCGGTGCAGGGGCTGATCCGGCACTTCCGCCCGGTGATGGAAGAGCGGATCACGGCATATCGCGCGGCGCATCGGGATGGCCGCCTGGCGCCGACGCCGTCGAACCTGCCGCTCCCGATAGCGGCGGAGTAGGGGCGATGGCGAAGGTCACGGTGGACGGCATCCAGGTCGAGGTGCCGAACGGTTCTTCCGTGCTGCAGGCCTGCGAGGCCGCAGGCAAGGAGATCCCGCGCTTCTGCTACCATGAGCGGCTGTCGATCGCGGGCAACTGCCGCATGTGCCTGGTCGAGATCGCTCGCGCGCCGAAGCCGGTGGCTTCTTGCGGCTACCCGGCGGCGGACGGGATGGTAGTGAGCACCGACACCGCCGTGGTGCGCAAGGCACGTCGCGCGGTGATGGAGTTCCTGCTCATCAACCACCCGCTCGACTGCCCGATCTGCGACCAGGGCGGCTCGTGCGACCTGCAGGACCTGGCCTACTCGTATGGATCGGACCATTCGCGCTACGCCGAGAACAAGCGTGCGGTGAAGGACAAGTATCTCGGCCCGCTGGTCAAGACCGTGATGACGCGCTGCATCCAGTGCACGCGCTGCATCCGCTTCGCCACCGAGATCGCCGGCGTGCCGGAGCTGGGCGCCACCTCGCGCGGCGAGAACATGGAGATCACCACCTACGTCGAGCGCGCGCTCACGTCGGAGCTGTCCGGCAACCTGATCGACATCTGCCCGGTGGGCGCGCTCACCTCCAAGCCGCAGGCCTTCCTGGCGCGCCCTTGGGAGATGAAGAAGACCGACAGCATCGACGTGACCGACGCGGTCGGCACCAACATCACGGTGCAGGTGCGTCAGGCCGAGGTGCTGAGCATCCTGCCGCGCGTGAACGACGAGGTGAACGAGGAGTGGATGGCCGACAAGGGCCGCTTCTCCTTCGACGGGTTCAAGCGCCGGCGGCTGGACGCGCCCTGGCTGCGCGTGCACGGCAAGCTGCACAGGGTGAGCTGGCAGGAGGCGTTCGTGGCCATAGGTCACCGGCTCGAGGGCGTTCGCGGCGACCGCATCGGCGCCATCGCCGGCGACCTGTGCGACGCCGAGAGCATGCTCGCGTTGAAGGAGCTGATGCTCTCGCTCGGCTCCGGCAACCTCGATTGCCGCCAGGACGGCGCCCGCATCGATACCGGCCGTCGCGAGTTCTACACCTTCAACAGCTCGATCGTCGGCATCGAGGAGGCGGACGCGCTGCTCCTGGTGGGCTGCGACCCGCGCCACGAGGCGCCGGTGCTGAACGCGCGCATACGCAAGCGCTACCTGGCCGGCCGTTTCCCGATCGGCTTCATCGGCACGCCCAGGAGCGCACCATACGACGACCTGACCTATCCGGTGACGCATCTGGGCGACCGGCCCAGTGTGCTGAGCGGCCTGCTCGACGGCTCGGTCGGCTTCGCCGAGGTGCTGAAGGCAGCCAAGCGGCCGATGATCGTGCTGGGCCAGGCGGCGCTGGCGCGTGACGACGCGGCGGCGATCCAGTCCGCGTGCTGGCAGCTGGCGCGCGAGGTCGGGGCGCTCGATGCGCGGTGGAACGGCTACAACGTGCTGCAGGCCGCCGCAGCACGCGTGGCCGGACTGGACCTGGGCTTCGTGCCGGCGCCGGGTGCCCGCTCGGTGGCGGGGATGATGAGCGGCGGGGTGGAGGTGCTCTGGCTGCTGGGCGCGGACGAGTTCCACCCGGCGCGGATCGGTCCGGAGACCTTCGTGATCTACCAGGGGCATCATGGCGATGCCAGCGCCGGGCGGGCGGACGTGATCCTGCCGGGTGCGACCTACGTCGAGAAGCCGGGCACCTACGTCAACACTGAGGGCCGCGTGCAGCGCGCCTTCCAGGCGATCTTTCCGCCGGGCGAGGCCAAGGAGGACTGGCGCATCCTGCGCGCGGTGTCCGAGGTGATCGGCCGCAAGCTGCCCTACGACGACATCGAGGCGCTGCGCGCGCGCCTGGTCGAGGTCAATCCGGTGTTCGGGCGACAGGGCCTGCCGCGCTTCGGGGTCAGCGACCTGACCGGGCCGGTCGGCGATCCGGCCGCCTTGGGCCACGCGCCGTTCGTCTCCGGCCTCGGCGACTACTACCAGACCAACGCGATCAGCCGGGCCAGCCCGACCATGGCCGAGTGCTCGCGTGTCTATGCGCGTCCCGCCCTGCAAGCGGTGGCGGCGGAGTAGGGCGGTGGATCATTTCTTCCTGCACACCGACCTCGGCCTGCTGCTGCTGACCGCGGCGGAGGCGCTGGCCATGCTGGTGCCGCTGCTGGTGGGCGTCGCCTACCTGACCTATGCCGAGCGCAAGGTGCTGGCGGCGATCCAGCTCCGGCGCGGCCCCAACACGGTCGGGCCGTTCGGGCTGTTCCAGGCCTTCGCCGACGCGATCAAGATGATCACCAAGGAGACGGTGATCCCGTCGGGCGCCAACCGGGTGCTGTTCCTGCTGGCGCCGGTGCTGACCTTCGGGCTGGCGATGATGGCCTGGGCGGTGATCCCGGCCAACAACCATTGGGCGGTCGCCGACATCAACGTGGGCGTGCTGTACCTGTTCGCAATCTCGTCGCTCGGCGTCTACGGCATCCTGATCGCCGGCTGGGCCAGCAACTCGAAATACGCCTTCATGGGCGGGCTGCGCTCGGCGGCGCAGATGGTCAGCTACGAGGTCTCGATCGGGCTGGTGATGGTCTCCGTGCTGCTCTGCGTGGGCAGCCTGAACCTCAACGACGTCGTGCTGGCGCAGCGCACCGTATGGTTCGCGGTGCCGATGTTCCCGATGTTCATCGTGTTCTTCATCTCCGCCCTGGCCGAGACCAACCGTGCGCCGTTCGACCTGCCGGAGGGCGAGAGCGAGCTGGTGGCGGGCTTCTTCGTCGAGTACAGCTCGCTCGCCTTCGGGCTGTTCTTCCTCGGCGAGTACGCCAACATGTTCCTGATGAGCGGGATGACGACCATCCTGTTCCTGGGCGGCTGGCTGCCGCCGGTGGCGATCGCGCCGTTCACCTGGATCCCCGGGCCGCTCTGGTTCATCGCCAAGATCCTGTTCGTGCTGTTCATGTTCATCTGGGTGCGTGGCACCTTCCCGCGTTTCCGCTACGATCAGCTGATGCGGCTGGGCTGGAAGATCTTCCTGCCGCTGTCGCTGGCCTGGATGGTACTGACCGCGGGCTTCCTGATGGCGACGGGGCTGCTGCCCCATAGCGGCTCCTGAAAGGGGCGATAGAGTATGGCTTTCCTCGACCGCACCGCGCGTTCGTTCCTGCTGGTCGAGCTGCTCGCCGGCATGGGCATCACCCTGCGCGCCATGTTCCGCCCGAAGGCGACGATCAACTATCCCAACGAGAAAGGTCCGCTATCGCCGCGCTTCAAGGGTGAGCACGCGCTGCGCCGCTACCCCAACGGCGAGGAGCGCTGCATCGCCTGCAAGCTGTGCGAGGCGGTGTGCCCGGCCGAGGCGATCACCATCGAGGCGGAGCCGCGCGAGGACGGGTCGCGACGCACCACGCGCTACGACATCGACATGACCAAGTGCATCTATTGCGGCCTGTGCGAGGAGAGCTGCCCGGTGGACGCGATCGTCGAGGGGCCGAACTACGAGTTCGCCACCGAGACGCGCGAGGAGCTGATGTACGACAAGGACAAGCTGCTCGCCAACGGCGACCGCTGGGAGAGCGTGCTGGCGCGCCGGCTCGAGCAGGATGCGCCCTACCGATGATCACGCTGACCCAGGTCACCTTCTACGTGTTCGCGACCGTCCTGGTGATCTCCGCCGGGATGGTGGTCAGCGCGCGCAACCCGGTGCATTCGGTGCTGTTCCTGATCCTGGCGTTCTTCAATGCCGCCGGCCTGTTCCTGATCGCGGGGGCCGAGTTCCTGGCGATGATCCTGGTGATCGCCTATGTCGGCGCGGTCGCGGTGCTGTTCCTGTTCGTGGTGATGATGCTGGACGTGGACTTCTCGCCGATGCGCGAGGGGCTGCAGCGCTACGCCCCGATCGGGGCGACGATCGGCGTGGTGCTGCTCGCCGAACTGGTGCTGACGATCGGGCGCTGGCGGATCGCGCCCGACGTGCGCGACCTGCCGCACGCGCGCGCACCGGGCGCGGCGAGCAACACCGAGGCGCTGGGCCGGCTGATCTATACCGACTACGTCTTCCTGTTCCAGGCCTGCGGGCTGGTGCTGCTGGTGGCGATGATCGGCGCCATCGTGCTCACCCTGCGCGAGCGGCCGGTCGGCAAGCGCCAGGACATCTCGCGCCAGCATGCCCGCCAGCCCTCTGACACGCTGGAGCTGATGACGCTGGAGCTCGGACAGGGCACCACCGGCAACGGCGGCTTCCTGCGCACCAGGGACCGGGTGCCGGTGCTCTACGAGCGCGGCCCGGACCGGAAGGATGGGGATTGAGGCGATGGAGCATGGCGCCGCATCGGGGATCGCCAGTGTCGGGCTGACGCCCTACCTGTTCGTCAGCGCGGTGCTGCTGGTGCTGGGTGTGTTCGGCATCTTCCTGAACCGCAAGAACGTCATCACCATGATGATGTCGATCGAGCTGATCCTGCTCTCGGCGAACATCAACCTGGTCGCCTTCTCCGCGGCGCTGGGCGACCTGTCCGGGCAGGTCTTCACGCTGTTCGTGTTGACCATCGCGGCCGCCGAGGCGGCGATCGGCCTCGCCGTGGTGACGGTGTATTTCCGCAACCGCGGCTCGATCGCGGTCGATGACGTGACCTTGCTGAAGGGCTGAGATGAACGCCGCCACCCTCTTCACGGTCGCGGTGTTCGCGCCGCTGTTCGGTGCCATCGTCGCCGGCCTGTTCGGACGCACGATCGGCGATCGCCCTGCGCAGTTGGTCAGCATCGCGCTGATGCTGCTCGCATCGATCTGCGCTGTCGCCGCCCTGGCCGAGGGGCTGGCGCAGGGATCGCCCATCCTCGCCGTTCCGGTGTCGGACTGGATCCAGGCGGGCGGCTTCCACGCCGCCTGGACGCTTCGCTTCGACGCGCTCTCGGCCGAGATGGTGGCGATGGTCACCTGCGTGGCCACCCTGATCCACATCTACAGCGTCGGCTACATGAGCCACGAGACCAGCCCGGTCTCCCGCTTCTTCGCCTACCTGTCGCTGTTCAGCTTCGCGATGCTGATGCTGGTCTCGTCGGACAACCTGATCCAGCTGTTCTTCGGCTGGGAGGGGGTCGGCCTCGCGAGCTACCTGCTGATCGGCTACTGGTACGACCGTCCAAGCGCGCAGGCGGCGGCCAATAAGGCGTTCGTGGTCAACCGTATCGCCGACCTGTTCTTCATGGTCGGCATCGCGCTGACCTTCGTGCAGTTCGGCACCGTCGGCTACGACAACATCTTCGCCCTGGTGCCAG
>JAABUQ010002381.1_pt1 | contig 37413 bp, 28 predicted proteins | sample 5560001 | NCBI WGS metagenome assembly JAABUQ01 (sample SAMN10711888, study PRJNA513371) | rock metagenome | isolation source: Antarctica rocks | place: Antarctica: Victoria Land, Finger Mt nord | collected 2015-12-18 | reverse complement strand
CGGGCAGAGGGGCGGGCGACGGCCGGAGGGGGACGCGGGCGACGAGGTCGGCGATGCGGCGCTGGCCCTGGGGCACATCGAGGAAGGCCTCGGGGTCGAGGAAGGTGGCGGAGGCGGGGACGAGGCGGGCGGCGAGGGCGGGCAGGAAGAGGGCCAGGATGTCGGCGAAGAAGACGCGCAGCAGCGTCTTAAACAACTGGTCGTGCGACACGGTAGGGACCTCCTCTGTCGTTCGGAGCATATGATGGCGGAAGCGCGCGGCGCCGTGACGCGCGGGTGGGACGGCACGTGGACTCCGTTCTGCTTGATGGTTTGAGTCTCAGGAGGCGCCACACTGTCAAGTCCGGTTGAACCATACCAAATTTTTTGCCCTCTGTACTTTCACGCCGGGATGTGCTATGATCGCCTCATCGCAACGCTGTTCCAGCACGTTGACGTGCGCCTCGCGCCGTTGCGGATAGTGTCGCGACCTCAATAGCGGTCCTCCCGGTCCTCCCGGTCCTCCTACCTCGACGGATACCCCTCGCGCTCGGTACTCGGCGCTCGGCATCCTCGACGACGCATTGACACATCGTTCGCCCGAACCGTGGGTTCTCTATGCCCACGTGCCCGCGTGCGACCGTGTGCCGCAATCGGTAAAGGAGACGCCCGTGATTCAGGTAGACCGCGCAGACGTCACCGACAATAAGGTTGAGCCGTCAGCCCTCCTCGCCATACCCGCGCCGCGTCGCGGCTCCCCGGTACGCTCTTTCCCGCCGGTCGTCATCGTCCCGTTCCCCCGCGTGAGCGTGGTGATCCCCGTGCTCAACGAGGGGAGGAACATCCTTTCTGTCCTGGAAGGGATACCGCCCGACATCTTCGAAGTCATCGTCGTCGACGGGCAGTCCACGGATGACACGGTTGCCATTGCCCGCGCTTGGGCGGCCAAGCATGGCCTGCCGCTGCGCGTCGTGCAGCAACCCCGTCGCGGTAAAGGTGATGCCCTGATCCATGGCTTCGCGCACTGCGGAGGCGATGTCATCGTCACGCTCGACAGCGACGGCTCGACCGACGCCGCCGAGATCCCCCGTTTCATTGCTGCCCTACGCGCGGGCGCCGAACTGGCCAAGGGGTCGCGGTTCGCGCCGGGCGGGAGCAGCGCCGACATCACGCCGCTGCGCCTGTGGGGCAACCGCGTCCTCACCGCGCTGGTGAACAAGCTATACCGCACTGACTACACCGATCTGTGCTACGGCTACAACGCCTTCTGGCGGGACTGCCTGGAGCCGCTCGACCTCGTCTGCGACGGTTTCGAGATCGAGACGCTGCTCAACGTGCGTGCCGCCAGGCGCGCCCTGGTTGTCGCCGAAGTGCCAAGCGTCGAAGCCCGGCGCGCCCATGGCGCCAGCAATCTGCATCCCCTACGCGATGGATTGCGTGTCCTGCGCGTGATCATCGGGGAGCGGCTGAAGAAGTGACGAGTGACGAGTGACGAGTGACGAGTGACGAGTGACGAGTGACGGGTGCCGAGTGCCGAGTGCCGAGTGCCGAGTGACGAGTGACGAGTGACGAGTGACGGGTAGGGGCGTATTGCATACGCCCGAGTGAGGGCGAGGGATGGAACAGGGACAGGGAAAAGGAGAGGCGCGACCCGTGCGCGTGTGCGTCGTCGGCCCCGGCGCCCGGTTTATGAGCGGTATCAGCTACCACACGGTGGGCCTGTGCAACGCGCTCGGCGACGCGGGGGACTGCGTCGTGTCGGCCATCCTGCTGCGCCGCTTGCTGCCCCAACGGCTCTATCCGGGACGCGCCCGCGTTGGTCGCGTCGCCTCGCGGCTTGCGCTCAGGCCCACGATTCCCCGTGTCGACGGTGTGGATTGGCATTGGATCGGGACGCTGCCGGGGGCGGTACGGTTCCTGACGCGGCAGCGTCCCGATGTGCTGGTCCTGCAATGGTGGACGGGCGCCGTCCTGCACACCTACCTGGCGCTGGCCCTTGTCGCGCGGTTGTTGGGGACGCGGGTCGTGGTGGAGTTCCATGAGACGCTCGACGGCGGCGAGCAGCGCCTGGGCTGGGCGTGTCGTTACGTCGGGTTGGCCGGCCCGTGGCTGTGGCGGCTTGCGTCCTCTTATGTGGTGCACTCCGACTATGACCGGCAGCGGATCTCCGACCACTATCGGTTAGCGCCCGAGAACGTGCGGGTTATCCCCCTGGCTCCGACCAACCACTATAGCAGTGGTGGCGGCGTACGCCGGCGCGATGCTCCCGACGGATGCTGCAATCTGCTCTATCTGGGCGTGATCCGCCCGTACAAAGGCCTGGAAGAGTTGATCGCGGCCTTCGACGACATCCCACCCGACCGCATCGACCGCTATTGGCTGACCGTCCTGGGCGAGACCTGGCAGGGCTACCACGAACCGGCGGCGCTCATCGCGCGCAGTCCCTACCGCCACCGCGTGACGTTCGTGAACTATTATCTCGGCGACGACGAACTGGACGGCTTCGTCCAGGGCGCCGATCTGATGGTTTTGCCGTACCGCCGCTCCACGGCGAGTGGGCCTCTATCAATCGCCATGCACGAAGGGCTGCCGGTCGTCGTCACGGCGGTCGGCGGCTTGCCCGAAGCCGTCGAGGGATATGGCGGCGCGATCCTGGCGCCCGCGGCCAATCCCCGGACCTTGCGCCAGGCCATCGAACAGGCGTCCGACTTGCGCGGGCGACGCTACCATAGCCCGCACACCTGGGATCTGGCCGCGGGCCTCTACGGCCAGTTGTTCGACCGGTTGCGCGTGCAACCATTGCGAAGGTAATCGGGGCGGTTCAACCGGTGAGCGGCGCTGACACGGACAGGGCCGCGCCACCCGCCGGACGCGTTGGCGCTCCGGCAGAGGCCAGGGGAAAGGAACGGAGATGGCTCAACTCGCGATATCCGCTCTCGGCGTTGCGGCCCGCGCGAAGGCAAAGATGGCGATGACGACGGGTCTCGTGGCGTTGCGCGGCGTCACCGGGTCAATCGCGCGCGCCCGGCGCCGACCGCTGCCCTTTCTTCCGTGGGTCGGCCTGCTGGCCGGCGTGCCTCTCGTCGCCGCGGCCTATGCCGTGGCGGCGCTAGGTCCCGCGAACGATAGCATCCATTTCGATGTGTTCTGGTTGGGACTGCTGCTCTTCGTTATCCCGGCGACGCTGCGCCTGTGCGACGCCGGGACGGCGCGCGGCGAGCGCCTGGCCATCGTGGCGGCGACGGGCCTGTTCTTCTACCTGCCCAAGTTCCTGCGCAATCCAACCGCGCCCCTCTTCCAGGACGAACTGGCGCACTGGCACCAGGCCGAGACGGTCTATCACACCGGGCAGCCCTTCGCCCCCAACCCCATCATCGGCATCATCGGCTCGTTCCCGGGGCTGCCCACGCTGACCGCCGCGCTGCACGACCTCAGCGGGCTCTCCACGGTCGGGGTCGGGCTCGTCATCCTGCTGGCGCTGCACGCAATCTCGCTGGTCGGTATCTTTGTGCTGGCCGAGCGCTGTACGGGCTCGCCGCGTGTCGCCGGCCTCGCGGCGCTGATCTATAGCCTCAACCCCGGCTATATGTTCTTCGACACCATGTACGCGTACGAGTCGCCGGCCATTGTACTCTCCATCTGGGTGCTGGCCGCCGTGGCCGGCCTGCAAGACGAGATGGGCGGGCTGTCGCGCAGGCTGGCCTGGGGCGGGGTCGGGCTTGTGCTCGCCGCGGCCTGTATCGTCACGCACCACCTGACCGCGCTGGTGATGGTGGCGACGTTGCTGCTGATCGCGCTTGCCACGGCCATCGACGCGCGCCGCGTGTCCCATAGCGCACGCCTGTGCGCGTCGGAGTCGGCTAAAAGCCGTCGCACGGCGCTGCTGACGGCCCTCTTCGCCGGCGTCGTCACCATGGGGGCCGCGCTCTGGCTAGGCGCCGTCGCCATCCCCCTCGTCCGCTACCTGGCCCCCAGCGCCGCCGGCTTGGGCGATGTCCTGCGCCTGCTGGGTCGGGAAGGGAGCGGGGCGCGGACGCTGTTTGCCGGGAGCACGACGCCCGTCTACGAGCGCGTCTGCGCGTACCTGGCTCCCGTGGTGGCCCTGGCCGGCGCCACGGCCGGGCTATGGCTCTTGTGGCGGCGCGGCTGGTGGAATCGCTACACGGTGGCGGGCCGGGCCATCGCGCTGTACGGGTTGCTGTATTTTCCCTCGTTGCCGCTGCTCCTGACCCGGAGCGGGAACGAGGGCGCGCGCCGTAGCTGGAGTTTCACCTACGTCGGCCTGTCCTTGCTGGTCGCGCCGGCGATCCCGGCGGTGCTCGAGGGCGCCTCGCGTTGGTACCGAGGCGCACGGAGACGGGGCGCCCGTCTGTTGGCCCACGTGGCACAGGGCGCTATCCCGGCCCTGATTGCGGTCGTGCTGATCGGCAACGTGACGGCGCACGTCAACGAGCTGTACCGCTTCCCCGGTCCGTTCGTCTACGGCTCGGATACGCGCTCGACCACGCCGGAACTGCTGGCGCTGGCCCGCTGGCTCGACCGCACGCAGGGCAATGGGCGGCGCATCGTGGCCGACCGCTTCAGCGGCTTGCCGCTGGCCGCGTTCGGCGGCGCCTGGACCGCCACGGCCTCGCCCCAATTCCCGCTCTGGCAGCTCTATTTCCAGGACCGCCAGCCCAGCGCCGTGCTGCTCCAGGAATTGCGGTCCGCCGGGTACGGCTATATCGTGGTCGACCGGCGCATGTCCCGGGCCCTGCCGCGCATCGGCATCTACTTCGACCCCCTCGAGCCCGCCGCCTATGCCCACGCCACGCCGCCTCCCGTCTCCGCGCTGATCCAATATGAGCAGAAGCCGTGGGCGACCACGATCTACCAGAGCGATAATCTGGCCGTCTACCGCCTCTCCGATCACGGAAACGGACGCTGACCATGACAGTCCCCCTTGACGCGAGATCCGCGCCCGCACACGACCCGCGGCCGCTTGGGAACGATGCGCGGCCGGCACAGGCAACGGGAGTGGGGCGCGACGGCAAACCGGTATTGACCCACCCACGCCTCGTGCTGGCGTCGGGGATGGATGCTGCCGAGGGCACGGGGGGGCCGGTCCACGCGCGCGTCCTGTTGGCGGCGACGGCGGTGATGAGCCTGGGGGTGGTCGTGCCCGTTCCGCCGCTACGCGCGCTGCTGGTCGTGCCCGTGGCCCTGCTGGCGCCGGGTTACGCGCTGCTGATGGCCCTCTTCGGGGATGCGCGGCGCACGGGTCTCGACCCTGTACCACTCCTGGCCCTGTCCATCCTTTTGAGCCTGGCCTGCTACCCGCTCCTGGCGCTCCTCTTGCACCTCGCCGCACTGCCCATGGCGACGGGTACCGTGGTGGGCGCCACCGATACCACGATTATGCTCCTCCTGGCAGGCGCCTCGTGGCGCTCCGCTCAACATAGTCCAGCCATGCTGGCGCCGCGCGTTGGAGCGCCGCCGGATGTCGCGCCTGGAAGCGCGTGGGAGGGATTACGTGGCGGCCTCCGCTTCGCGCTCGTCGTCGGCGCGGCCGGACTTATCCTCGCCGCGACGCTGCGTCTGTTGCCCGCTCCCTCCAGCGCCCCGTACACCATGTTCTATCTGGCCGGTCGATCGGCGTATCTCGCCGGTCCGGTTGGGGCCAGGGGGTATCGGTCTGTCGGTCCAGGGTCAGGGGAACGCTGCGTGGCGCGCGCACGGGCCGCGCACGGCGCCGCGCGAACCACCGCGACCGGCGCCGTCGGCGCAGTGGATCTCTCGATCGGCGTCACCAACGGGAGCGCGTGGCGCCGCTCCTACCGCATCACGCCTCTGCTCGACGGAGTCCCCTGCTGGCCCAACCAGACGCTGTCGCTGGGACCAGGCGCCTCGTGGAGCGGTCACGTGAGCGGCGTTGTCCCCGCCGACGGAGCCCTGCACCGGCTCACCATCACGCTGCGCCAACCGGGTCAACCGGACGGCGGTGGACAGGACGGCAGTGGACAGGACGGCGGTGGACAGGACGGGGTAGGCAGCGTGGGCCCGCTCGTCGTGTGGGTGAGGGGCGCCCCTCCGCTAGGCGTGATGCATCGCGGCCCTCGCCAGTCCTCACGTCCTCGCCAAACCGGTCATGGTCGACATGGGCCGCGCCCAGCGGGCGCCTGCATCCCACGCGGAAGCCCGTCGCCTTGCCAAACCGATCATCGCAGGCATCGTCCGCGACGTATACCGTACCGTCCTGGGAGCGCGGGTCGCCCGGCCACCTGGCATAGTTCCACAATTGGGAGCGCGCCTGTCCGTCGCGCGCGGCTCTACGCTATAGCGCGATCGCCCGCCTGGTATGGCCTTGTCACTGGGAGCGCGGGCGGCCCGCCCGCCTGGTATGGCCTTGTCACTGGGAGCGCGGGCGGCGCGCCCGCCTGGTATGGCCTTCTCGACGCTTGGGGACACCGATCGGTGCGGTGGCGCCGCAAGCGGGCAGGCCGCCCACGCTCCCGGTTAAGCATGTGCACGACATCGTGCGGCGCTGCCACGTTGCGTCGGAAGCGGCCAGGCGGCCCGTACTCCCAGCCGGACCACGCATCGACAACAATGCATCAGCTTCGGTTGCGCGGCTGACCGTCGCCGAGGCGATTGGAGGGATAGGAGAAGATGGTGTCCTGTTCGCGCGTCTCTGTTGCCCCCGCGGCCGAACCGGCCCATACGCGGGTCTCGGCGCGGAACCTGGCCGGCCTGCGCCGCTATCTGTGGCTGCGCCTGCGCTATCCCCGGCTGCGCGTGGGATTGTTCTTCGCCGATCGCGGCGCGGAGATCGTGGTGGGGCCGCGCGCGCGTTTGTGCGTGGGCCGCGGCGTGCGCCTGATGCGCGACTTCAGCGGCCATTTTGACGGGGTGGTGACGCTGGGCGACGGCGTCTTTTTCAACCGTGGCTGCACCGTGGTGGTGCGGCATAGTTTGGCCATCGGCGATCACTGCCTCTTCGGCGAAGGCGTCTCTATCCACGACGAGAACCACGTCGGCGGGCCCGGCGTCACGTCCCTGGCGGCGCGCGGGTTTGTGGCCGCGCCGATCGTCGTCGGGTCGAACGTGTGGGTCGGCGCGCGGGCGGTCATCCTGGCGGGCGTGCGCATCGGCGACGGCGCGGTGATCGGGGCGGGCGCCGTGGTGACGCGCGATATCCCTGCCGGTGTGCTGGCGGCTGGCGTGCCCGCCCGCGTCGTCCGCCACCTGCCCGGCTGTCGGCCCTAGCCGGCCTACCGTACGCCCATGCGTATATTGATGCTGTCAGACTTCTACCCGCCGACCGTCGGCGGCCTGGAGCGGCATGTCCAGGCGCTGGCGCATGAGCTGGTGCGCCGCGGGCACGACGTCGCCGTGGCGACGCTGCAACCGGGCGGTGAGGACGCGCACGGGACGGGGACGAGGGCGGCGCCGTGTGAGGAGGATGGCGATGGCTCCATCGTGCGCCTCTATCGCCTGGCGGGCTGGAGCCGTGCCCTCGCCCCCTTCTATGAGAACCAGGCGCGTCCCTTCCACCCCACCGTGCCCGACCCCGGCATCGTGGCGGCGTTGCGGCGAGTCGTGGCGGCCGAGCGTCCCCATATCGTCCACGCGCACGGGTGGATGCTGTACTCTTTCTTGCCCCTCAAGCGGTGGAGCGGGGCGCGCCTGGTGGTGACCCTGCACGACTACGGGCTGGTCTGCGCCAAGAAGACGCTGCTGCGCGAGGACCGTCCCTGTGCCGGTCCCTCCTATCTCACCTGCCTTGGCTGCGCCGCCGCGCACTACGGTCCGGTGAAGGGCGCGGCGCTGACCAGCGGCCTGCGGCTCAGCCGCCTCCTGCACGGGCGTGTCGACCGCTACCTCGCCGTCGGGCCGACCGTCAAGGCGGCCAGCATGGCGGCAACCGCCGGCCGTCCCGTCGATGTCGTCCCCTCGTTCGCGCCGGACCGCATCTTCACGGCGGATGGGTCCAGCGTTGATGGACCCGGCGAGGGTCGTCTCCGCGGGCACGGTGAGCATGGGGAGATCGCTGCCGAGGTCAATGGCCGCGGCGCCATCCGTGAGGACACCCGCCCGGAGGGACTGCCGGCGCGCGACGGCTACATCCTCTTTGTAGGGGCTCTGGGAACGCACAAGGGGCTGCGCGTCTTGCTGGAGGCGTACGAAGGGCTACCGGAGCACGCGCGTCCACCCCTGCTGCTGATCGGGACGCGGCAGGCCGACACGCCGGAGCGCTTCCCGGAGGGCGTGTCGGTGATCTACGACGCGCCGCACGCGGCGGTGCTGGCGGCGTACGACGGCGCCGTCGTCGGCGTGGTCCCCTCATTGTGGGCTGAGCCGTTCGGTCAGGTCGCGGTCGAGGCGATGGCGCGCGGGCTGCCGGTCGTGGCGTCGGTCCACGGGGCGCTAGCCGATATCGTGGACCACGGTGAGACCGGGCTGCTGGTCCCGCCGGGGGACGCCGTGGCCCTGCGCCAGGCGTTGCGAGCGTTGCTGGCCGATCCCGCCCTCCGCGCACGGATGGGACAGGCGGGCCGACGGCGCGCGCGGCAGTTCGCGCTGTCGACCGTGACCACGCGCGTTGAAGCCGCCTATGGCGAACTGCTGGCGGCGGACGCGCCGTGACCGCGTCCTGATCGAGCAATACGGCAGGCGCGACGTGCGCGTTGCGCAACACATGGCTCCGTTAGTTATAGATGGAGACGCAGGTCGGCATAATAAACACACACTTTTAATTGTGTCTACCACGACGTATCGTGTATGATGACAGTGTATCCCCAGCGCTATGACGGTATCATCAGGCGGGAGGTGTGGCACAGGACTGAGTGAAGCGAGGATTGAACGGGCGCCCATACGACGCTTCATTATTCCCCCAACCTTCCTTGCCCGTTCCCCCGGTAGGCCACTGCCGCCATCCCGCGCGATGCCCATCGCGCGGTGCGCTACGTCCCTCATGAGATGCGCGGCATGAGGCGCCTTATCGAGACCGGCTCCGCGGACGTAGCGGACTATCCATCGACGCATGCAGCCTACTTGTTGAACGGTACGTGAAGCATTTGTATGTTTGACGTAGCGTGCCCCACTCTTCGGAGGGATTCATGGCTCAAACCAGGCGTACCATCTCCTCGCTGTTCGTAGCGAGCCTGCTCATCCTGACGCTGGTCCTCACGCCGCACGCCGGCGCGGCGACCCCACCTTTGTCGGCACTACCTAATGTGCAACTCTTTTAGGGCTCAAACGGCCTGTAAGCCATCCAAATCGAGTGCGACACGCCCCTTTGCGGATCGCGGGAGATGCCGATTACAGATACGGAAACAGGCTAGCGCAAAGCTTTTGGCTAGATGAGCACTGTCGTGATTACAAGTAGTGCGACATCGCTCATCTACGAACAACGTTCCTGTAGATCAAAGAGTAGAGTTGCACATTAGGTTCGGCACTATCTTTCCAGGCCGGCGCGCTCCACCAGGGCATCAGTGCACCTGGGGCACGACTGCCGCGCCCATCCGACCCTCGCGCCTCGGCCATCCGCCCGGCGGACAGTACCTCGCCGACGATCACGACGACACTGCCGGCCTCGCTCGCGGTGGGCGCTCCGGCCACCCCGTTCAGCGCCACGCTGACCAACCCAACGAGCGGTACGGTGGAGAATAACGTGCGGCCCGACTTCGCTATCACGGGTATCGCCGGGCTGCGAGCGGACCAGATCCAGCTGTACTATCAGGTCGCGCCCAACAACTATCAGCCGGTGATGCTGACGACGGATATGTCGGGCACCATCACCGGCTTCTTTGGGTCGCCCAACGGCTTCCAGTTAACCGCGCCGTACTCGCGGACGACGCCGTTCACGGTGTCTATCTCCGCGGGCGCGCCAACGGGAACGCTCACGGTTACGACGACTCTACACCTGGTCGACCCCAACACGGGCGCAATTAGCAGCACGCTGGCTTTCACAGTAGAGACTATCACGGTCATTGCTCCGATGTCGCCAACCATGACACCGTCGGCTACCATGTCACCGACGATGACGATGTCGCCGACGATGACGGTCTCACCGACGATGACGGTTTCTGGCACGCAGACCGCGACGGCCACCATGACCGTCTCGCCGACCATGACCGTTTCGGGTACCCAAACGGTCCTGCCGACCATGACCGTCACCGGGACGCAGACGGTCACGGGCACGCAGACCGCAACGGCCACCCTCACTATGACAGGCACGCGGACAGTTGTGCCGACCATGACTGTCACCGGGACGCAGACGGTGACGGGCACCCAAACGGTCTCGCCGACCATGACCATGACGGGTACGGCGATGAGCACGAGCACGAGCACGCCGACTCCATCGTCTACGTCGACCGCGACCGCGACGCCGACAAGCACGTCGACCAGTACGAGCACGTCGACGCCGACGGCCACGGCATCGAACTCGCCGGTCTCCACTGGCACGTCGACGGCAACCTCCTCGGCGACGAGCACGAGCACACCGACGAACACCGCGACCAACACGAATACGTCGGCGCCGACAAGCACGTCGACCAATACGAGCACGAACACGCCGACCAATACAAGCACGAACACGCCGACGAGCACGCCGATTAACACGAGCACGTCGATCTCGACGAGCACGAACACGCCGACGAGCACGGGGACGGCAGCGGCGACAGCTACCTCCTTCCCGACGATTATCCCTGGGACGACGACGGCCACGCCCACGCCCGTCCTGCCGCCCATCGTGACGCGCTACTACTTCGCAGGCGGCGTCGACGCGCCAGGGCAACCCTCGTTCTTCACCATCGTCAACCCGGAGGCGGCGCGCGCGCGGGTGCGCCTGACCTTTTACTTCCCCGGCGGCGCGACCTCCACCGCCTCCTTCAATGTCGGGGGGCGGACCCACCGCACCATCGCGGTCAGCAGCCTGATCGGCGCCTCGGGCCGCCCGAGCCGCTTCGGCCTGGTGGTGGCCTCCGACCGCAACATCGCGCCGGGGCTGGTGCTCACGCGCGTCGGACGCGACGACGATACCCTCGTCGGCAGTTCGACCCTGGCGCGCACCTGGTATCTGGCCGAGGGCTACACCGCCCTGACCTTCCACGAGACCGTGGCCATTCTCAACCCCGATGCGCGCCGCTCCGCGCGCGTCGCGCTGCTGCTGCTGCCCGCCAACGGCCGCGGCGGCCGCGAGACGGTCACGGTGACGGTGGGCGCGCACAGTGAGCGCGTGGTGGACATCAACGCGCTGGCCCCGGATCGGCCGCTGAGCATCGTGACCACGTCCACCCGCGGCATCGTGGTGGAGCGCACGCTGACCTTCAGCAGCGACGCCGCCGGCAACGGCTACGGCCTGACCACGCGCCTCGGCCAGACGCGCGCGGCCCAGACCTGGCTGTTCGCCGAGGGCACAACGGTCAACCGCTTCGAGACGTACCTGACCGTGCTTAACCCGGGCACGGCCCGCGCCCACGTCACGGCTACCTTCTACGACAGCCGTGGTCACAGGCTGGCCATCGAGCCCTTTAGCGTGGCCGGCCTGCGCCGCGCGACGCTGCGACTGAACGACATCCCGCGCCTGCAAGGTGTGGAGGGTATCGCCAGCGTGGTGACGGCGGATCGCCCCATCGTGGTGGAGCGGCCCGAGTACTTCGGTTCGCCCAACGCGGGAGGCATCCCTGGCAGCGTGGTGTTCGGGCGCATCGGGATCAGCCCGTTCTGGATCTTCCCTGGTGGGGACACGGCGGGCAAGAGCGAGTTCCTGCTGCTCTTCAATCCCAATCCGCGCATGACGACGCGCGCGCGCATCACGGTGTACGAGAGCAATGGGAACACCGCCAGCGCCACTATCACGCTGCTGCCGCACGAGCGCGGCACGTTCGACGTGGGGCGCCGCCTCTCCGGCCTGACCAGCCAGCGCGGCGAGGTGGTGCAGACCACGGATGGGCAGGGTATCGTGGTCGAGCAGACGGTGTTTGCCCCCGACCACAGCACCCTGCGTTCCACCCAGGGCCTGCCCAAGTAGGTTCAGCTCATCAAGGTTAGCCGTCTCCGGTAGGCTCACCGGAGACGGCTAGCCGCCCCATAAAGCAGGGCCGCGACGAGACTATCTCGTCGCGGCCCTGCTTTATGGTGTTGGGCAGTTAAGGTAGGTGGTAGTCAGGTAGGCCGCGAGCAGCGAGATCGGCGTATGCTGAGCATGGCAACTGGCAACTGGCAACTGGCAACTGGCAACTGGCAACTGGCAACTGGCAACTGCCTACTCGCCCCCGGCGGCGTTGCGGCGCGTCTGCAGTTGCTTGGAGAGGCTGGACACGGCCATCTGGCCTTCGTGGCGCGTGGCGCGGTTGAGGGGCCGCTTGAAGGCGCGCATGAAGTAGGCGTCGAGCCGCTGCACGGCCTCGGCGTCGGTGACGTCTTTGCCGTTGAGCTTGGCCAACGAGATCGCCAACTTCATCAACTTCGCCCGCATGTCGTCGTCGATGCTATCCTCCACGTCCTCGTCGCGCGCCACGTCCTCGTCATCCGGCTCTCCCTCGTCCTCATTCTCATCCTCCTCGTCGTCCACTTTAGACGGGACGGTTTGGAACGGGTCGGGGCGTGGCAGAGGAGAAGCGGCCGGCGCTATGGATGCTGCGGAGTCCGAGGCCGAGGTCGAGGCCGTGGCCGGTGGGGTATAGCGCGGCGCCGACGGCGCGCCCTCGTCGCTCTCAGTATCGGCGCCGTCGTCGCCCTCGTCGTCGGTCGAGCGGCGCGGGGCTGTGTGCGATTGCGCGGCGATACTCAGGCGTTGCAACTGCGCCTGTACCGCGGCAGGGGTGGACGCCGCGGATGCCACGGATGCCGGACGTACAGGCGTAGGCGTGGGTGTAGGCGTTGCGTTGTACGAACCGACGCCTGGCGACGGCTGGCGGGCGGCCTGGTAGCCGGAGGGCGCATCGCGGGCAGCCGTGACAGGCCTAACCCTGGCCGGCCCGCGGTCGGCTTGGCCCTCATCCTCATCCTCGTCGTCGTCCGTCGTGGGATAGGGCACGTCAAGCTCTTCTTGCACGGCAATGCCCTGGCCCGTCAGGTCGCGCAACGCGCGCGCCTTGGCCCGTAGCTCAGCGAGCGTGGTCAGGAAGGGATGCCAGACGGAGGGCGCCGAGGCGGGCGAGGCCTCGCCGACAGCGGAGAATGCGCCGTCAGACGTCCGTGCCACGGCGACGACCACGGCGGTGCGTCCGTTAGCCTCACCAGGCGCCTGCGTCACCTGCACGTCGAGCCCGATCAGCCCGTCGTCGCGGGCAAGACCGAGCAATTCGCTGTAGGGAACCGCGTCGCCGTCCCTCTCCATCCTCATCCTCCTCGTGGTCCTATCCGTCGCCCTCGGTCGTTCGCCCGTGCATGCATAGATGCGCGCATACCCACACGCCTTCACACGTCATGGTACCACAGGGAATCAAGCCTCTTTCCGTCCCATCTTTCCTATAGGGCGATGGGAAAGGGCGTGTTATGATGGTCGTAAAAGGGGTGCGAGGAAAGAACCGGGACATGCCGTTCGAAGGGAAGCGCTTGCCGATGCCGACGATAGACAGCAACTACTCGCGGTGGCTCTTCGCCCTGATCGTGCTGCTGACGGTCATCGCCGGGCTCTACCTCTCCGGTTGGATCTATGGCGCGCTGCAGACGATTGGGAGCATCCTGGCCCTCTACTTCACCGCCTGGCTGATCCAATTCTTCCTGACCCCCCTGGTCGACCTGATGACGCGCCTCAAGGTCCCGCGCGTCGCCGCCGTCGCCGCCGTCTACCTTGCCCTCATTGCCCTTATTATCCCGCTGCTCATCTGGATCGGCGCTACCATGTTCAATCAGGGCCAGCACCTGGTGTATACGCTGGGGCAGGCGGGGACGTACGAATTCATCACACGCACGGCGACCGACTTCGAGAGCTTCCTCAAACAGCACGGCGTTAGCCAAAAGAACATTAAGGACTTTACCGACAACTGGAGCTTCAGCCTCCACAATGGGGCTGTCAAGGCCGGAAAGAGTCTCAATGACCTGTTTAGTCAGCATCTCAGCGCATCGACGTTAAGCAGCAGCGTGCCGGTCTTCCTGAACTTCCTCAGCAAGACCAGCGCCCTCGTGTTGAATACGATCATCGTCCTGATCCTGTCTTTCTACATGACGCTGGATGGGCACAAGCTGGTGCATCGCGTGCTCTCCTACTTCCCGCCCGCCGTCGGGGAGGTCATGGAGAGCTTCCACGTCATCGTCAACCGCAAGTTCGGCGGCTACCTGCGCGGCCAACTCATCCTGGCGGTCAGCTATGGCTTGCTGACCTACATCATTGCCCTCAACTTCGGCTTGCAGAGCTACTCGGTCTTCATTGCCATCTTCGCGGGGGTGATGATGCTGATCCCCTTCATCGGCACGTTTGCCGCCGTCATCCCGCCTATCATCGGTTTTCTCCTGGTCCACGCCTCGAACTTCCAGACGGGCTACTTCATCCTGCTGATCGTGTTCCTGTTCGGCTCGCAGCAGGTTGTGCTCAACGTGCTGGCGCCGCGCGTGCTCAGCACGGCCGTGGGCATGCACCCGCTGCTGGTTGTGCTGGGCTTGCTCCTGGGTACCAAAATTGCCGGCCCCTGGGGCGCCATCTTCGGCGTGCCCGTCTTCGGCGTCATTCTGGACACGGTGGACCTCGTCTACCGCCGCGTGATGGAGCGCCGCTATGGCTTTCATCCCCCCGAGCGGACTCTGGAAGACGAGCACGACGGTAAGGACACGGGCAAGGGTAGGAATACCGCGCGTGCGGCGCCGGGCACGAGTACGGGACCGGAGCCCGGACCTGGCGCCCCAGGGAAGGATGACCGCCCCAAGGGACGGCCCGGACGCCGCGCAGCCATCGGGGCCGGTTCGCTTAGCCGGGCCGGCGCGGTGCTCCATCCGCCCACCAGGGCGCGCCCTGGCGAATCTCGCGATAGGCCGGCGTAGGCAACCCTCACCCCCGTCCCCTCTCCCGACTGCGGGAGAGGGGCTGGGGGCGAGGGTCGTTCAGTCCTCGCCCTCGGTTCCGGGCACGGTCATCTGATCGACGACCTCGACGACGCCGGGCACGCGTCCCGCGACCTCTTCGGCGCTATCGCTGTCCTCCATGCTGTCCACGTGGCCGCGCAGGAAGACCGTCCCGTCGACCGTGTGGACGTGCAGGCGCAACTCCATGGTCGCCGCGTCGGTGCGCAGCAGACGCACCACGCGGCGGGTGAGGTCTTCATCGCTGAGTGGGCCGGGACGGTCGACCTCGCCCTCGTCGGTCGAGGCGAAGCCCTGCGCCACTTCGATGCCGTCGGGGCCGCGGGGGATGACCGGGGGATCGGTCGGCGCCATGTAGGCCTCGGCGTCGTCGACGGCCAGCATCGGGTTGTTGGTGGAGGCCGCGCCTTCATCGGGGTCTTCCAGGCCGAGCGCCGCCAGGTCCTCTTCGTCGATGCCTCGCCGTTGCGGCGCCAGCGGGTCGCGCGAGGTGTCGTAGTCCATCACTCTCTCCAGTTGTCAGTTGTCAGTTGCCAGTTGTCGATAGTTGTTGTCCGTCAGCTGCCGGGAACCGTGCGTCGTATGCGAGGGCGACAGCGTAGGGGCACTACGTAGCATGTCGCGTTCCACTGCCCGTGCCGTCTCACGAGCATCTTGTTGGCAACCGGCAACTGGCAACTGGCAACTGGCAACTGGCAACCGGCAACCGGCAACTGGCAACTGGCAACTGGCAACTGGCAACTGGCAACTGGCAACTGGCAACTGGCAACTGGCAACTGGCAACTGACAACTGACAACTACTTCGGCAACCTGGCCAGAGCGGCCTGCGCCTGTTGCAGGCCGGTTTGGTTGCCGGACTTCTGATAAAGGGCTGCCGCTTGCCGCAGGTCGGCGCGGGCGTCTTTGTTGTCCTTGACCATTGTATAGGCAAGGCCGCGGCGCAAGTAGCCATCGCCGTCGGTGGGGACGCGCTTGATGTAGGTCGAGAAGTCGGCGATGGCTCCACGGTTGTCCTTCAGGCCCACGCGCGCCAGCCCCCGGTTGTAGTAGGCCAGCGTGTCGCCCGAGTTGAGCGCGATGGCCCGGTTATAGTCGGCCAGGGCGGCGGGGAAGTTGCCCTGCACTTCGTCGATGTAGCCGCGGTTGAAGTAGGCAACCTCGTCGCGCGGGGCCAGGACGATGGCCCGGTTATAGTCGGCCAGCGCGCCCTTGATGTCGCCGGCGCGCTGGCGGGCCGATCCGCGGTCGACGTAGGCGACCTCGTCGTCGGGCTTGAGCGCGATGGCACTGGTGTAGTCGGCGATAGCGTCCGTCTGGTTGCCCGTTTTCTCGAGTGCCAGGCCGCGGTTGACGTAGGCCACCTCGTCGGTGGGCGCCAGGGCGATGGTCCGGTTGTAGTCCGCTATGGCAGCGGGGTAGTCGCGCAGCCGGTAGTGGGCCTTGGCGCGCCAGAAGTAGGCCTGGGCGCTGCGCGGCGCCAGCCCGATGTCGAGCGAGAGGCTGTTGACGGTGTTGGAGTATTGCCCTTTAGCGTAGTAGCACAGCGCCAGCCAGAAATAGGCCGGCTCCAGGCGTGGGTTCTGGCGGATGGCCAGGCTGAAGGAGGCGATCGCGCCATCGTAATTGCCCTGCTCGTAGCGGCTCAAGCCTAGCTGGTAGGACGCATTGCCGTTTTGTGCGGCCGGTGTGGCATGAGCGCGCGCCGGAGCCGACGTCGGCGTCGCGCGGGATTGTCCAGGAGCCGAGCGTGTCGGCGTGGCGGTCGGCGCCGCAGCCCCCGCCCTTGTCGGCGCGCTACCATAACTTACTGCCCCCATCATGGCCAGAGCCTCACCATGTGCCACGGCCATTCCATGTGCCGTGGCAGCCCGCCCTGACCCCGCGTAGATCGCACCAGCCAGCGCCAGCGCGACGAGCGCATACCGTCCTGATGTCCTGCTCATGCCCCTGCCGCCCTTCCCTCAAGATTTGACCATCGTCCATTGATACCTGATCCCGTGTGTCTGGCCCATCATACCATGCGACGGAATGTGGTACGCCCATGAGAGGGACGCGCATCAACTCGTGAGATACAGATCATGCAGGGAACAGGCGACTCCTCTATCATGTCTTTAACCCACCCCCTGTGCCGTCCGTCGTCCGCTATCTATCATCAGGGGCATCCGGGCAGCGGTTAGAAGATCGGAATAATAAGACTATGCCCATCAATCGGCGATCTCTGGCGGTGACGAGGATTCGGCGGCGCGCCTTACGCGCGCGCGAGGCGACGATCATTCTTGTGCTTCTACTACCATGCCTTGCGCCTGCGCTGGCCGCTACGGGCCGCGGGACGGGTGACGTGGCAGTGGGCATGGACCGGCGGTCCGGCGGCGTGCTTGGAGGGGAGCTGCCAGCGCCCGTCGACGGTCTGGCCCATGTCGTCGCCGTGGCCGGGGCCTACGGCGCCGGCCTTATCCTGACGCGCGATGGCGCAGTGTGGGCGCGGGGCGACAACCGCTTTGGCCAGTTGGGCGATGGCACGACGACCGACCGTCGCGGTCTGGTCCGGCTGCGCGTCCTGACGTCCGCCGTCGCCATCGCCGCCGGCGCGCGCTTCGGCCTTGCCGTGCGGCGCGACGGGACGGTGTGGGCGTGGGGACGCAACCAGGCCGGACAGCTGGGGCTGGGCGCCGACGACCGCCATGTCCACGCCACGCCGCGCCCCGTGCCCGGCCTTGGCGGCGTGACGGCCGTGGCCGCGGGCGACACGCATAGCCTGGCGCTGCGGCAGGACGGCACGGTCTGGGCCTGGGGCGCCAACGACGACGGCCAGTTGGGCGCCCATCCCTCCGACCGGCCGCGGGCGGCGCCCGCGGCCGTCTCGTCCCTACGCCACGTCGCGGCCGTCGCGGCGGGCGCGGGCTTCAGCGTGGCGCTCAAAGACGACGGGACGGTGTGGACGTGGGGACTCGACGACCGCGGCCAGTTGGGCCTGGGCGCCCATGCCGCCGCGCGCATCGTCTCCGCGCCCACGAGGGTCCCCGGCCTGAGCGATATCATCGCCATCGCCGCGGGGCGCGACCACTGCCTGGCGCTCGGGCGGGACGGCGCCGTGTACGCCTGGGGCGATGACCGCCTCGGCGAGCTTGGCAACGGGGTCCGGTCCGCCGCGCGGAGCGGCGCTCCGACGCGGGTGCGCGGCCTCGCCGACATCATGGCCATCGGCGCGGGGTGGCGTCGCGGCCTCGCGCTGGACGGCAACGGGGCGGTTCGCGCGTGGGGCGACGTCGACGGGCGTCACGACGTCCTCACGCCCGCGCCAGTGCGCGGCCTGTCCGACCTGCTGGCCATCCCCGGCGCCTATAGCTTTGCTCAACCAGGGACGGTATCATTGGCGGCCGCTTCGCTCGGCGGCTCGAGCTCGCCGGCGCTGGGCTCGTTGCTCGACGACCTGACGCAAGGATACCACGGCCTGCAACCGGCGGTCGACGTGGCGTCCGATCCCACGGGCGACGCGCAGGTCGTCGCGCAGTGGACGGGCGGGACGGATCGCTTTGCCCTCAGCGACACGCTGCTCTCTACGGCGCAGCAGAACGCGGCCGTCGCCCGCTGCCGCTCCGATGTCGTGACGCTGCCCGTGGCCGTCGTGCCCATGGCGCTGGTCTATAATCTGCCCGGCGTCGGGTCGGGCCTGCGGCTGACGCCCGACCTCGTCGCCGGGATGTTGCTCGGCGACGTGCAGAGCTGGCACAACCCGGACATCGCGGCGCTCAACCCCGGCCGCCCCCTGCCCTTCCGCGCCATCGACGTGCTCTCCAGCCCGGACGCCATCGACGGCTCGATCCTGACGCAGTTCCTGACCGCGGCCAGCCCGCTCTGGCGCGCCGCCACGGCGGGCGGCGCCGCGCCCGTACGCGCGGTGTACCTGGGGGGCAACGGCGCGCCCGACATCGCGTCCGAGGCCGCCCAGACGCCCGAGTCGTTCGCCTACGTCAGCCTCGCCGCCGCGCGCGCCGCGCGCGCGCCGGTCGTGGCGCTGCGCAACGCCCGCGGCTACTACCGCGTGGCCAGCCTCACCGGGGCTGGAGCGGCGGCTACGGGGCTGGTCGGCAGCCTGCCCGTGGACCTGCGCCAGGCGCTGGCGCCCGCGCCGTCCGGGGACGCCTATCCCCTCTCGGGCTACGCCTACCTCGACCTCTGCGGCCGACAGACGGGGGCGGCGGGCGCGGCGCTAGTCGATTTTGCCCGCTACATCGTCACGGCGGGACAGGGCATCGTGGCCCGGGACGGTCTGGCCCCCTTGCCGCCGGCGGTGCGCGAGCGCGACCTCGCCGCGCTCGCCGCCATCGCCGCGCGCTCCGCCGCCCCGCCGGCCCCCGTTCCCACACCCATCCTCAGCGCGACGCCGTCGCCCCTGCCGACCGTTGCCACCGCCGCCACGGCCACGCCTGAGGTGACAGCGACCGTGACGGACACGGCGACCATGACCCCGACGGATACTCCGACGCCGCTCCCGCCCACCGGTACATCGACAGCCACATCCACGCCGACGCCCACCGTGACGGCCACGCCGACATCGACGGCCACGCCGACATCGACAGCCACGCCGACGCTGACGCCCACTGTGATCCCACCAACGGCCACCTCGGCATCCACGCCCACCCCGACGCCCACCGTGACGCCCACCGTGACGGCCACGGCTACCTCGACAGCCACGCCCACCGTGACGGCCACGCCGACAGTCACTCCTACGATGCTTCCGATGACCGCGACGCCCATCCTGACACCGACGGCCTCAAAGAGATAGGCTGCCACGCGCATGGATAACGTGGCAACTCAAATCAACGTTTATCGCCTCAAAACCAACGGAGTTGGGCTGCTGATCGCGGTACTGTTGTAGACTAATGAAAGACTGATAAGTATGGGAGGTAAAGGTGGCTGTTGTCGATACGATTGAAAGGATTGACCAAGGGAAAGCGCTTCCGCTTCGCCCAGGCCCTCATTGGCATTCTTTCGAACAGTTCCGATCGGATGGATCAAAGGCCCTTCAAATGCGTGTTGGCGCGGAGGACATCGGGCGACTGAGCGTGAAGGATGCCGAGTTCGTGATCATGCGTGCTGAAACCTTTAACAAGTTGTATGGACAGGCGCAGGACGTTGGCCGACTGGCGCGCGCGTTACGCCTTGTCCGTCAAGCCGTGCAGTTAGTCATACATACGGAGGGCTCAAGAACGGCGCTCGAGCACTTAGACGATCTCACCCAATCTTTGCCTGGTGGTGAGAGTGACGAACCACGACGTCGTATCGATTTGGTTTTCGAGCAAGACGAGTTGGCGGATGCAGGGGATGCGGAAAAAGTGGAGATCGATCCCGCATGTATACCGCGTCCCGTACTCACCAGGCCCAGATAATATGACGGATGGTATCGATCTTAACGCACTTGAGCAACGTCTGGCTCCGCTCTCTCATGGAACCGAAGCTCTGACCATCTTGCGCGATACCTTGAGGCGTTTCGGCGCTGTGGCGGCGAGACAGTTTTTCCTCAACGAGCATCTTTTGTGCGCGCCTATCGAGTATGACGACGTGCAACTACGGCTTCCAGGGCCTCTTGAACCCTTCCATATCCTACAGGGTGACATTGTCCGCACCGACGCAGCATATGTCTTGGGCGATCGACAGTCCGGCAACTCTACATATGTCGTTGCGACATCAACGTGCGATATCGTGCCCGGGCGACGAGAAATGGCGCACCTGTTGCCGGTTGTGCCACGCCGCATGAGCGATTACGACGACCCGCAGAGGCTTCGCAATGATCTTGCGAATCTCATCGCGTTCAAGACGACGCGATATTTTTATCTGCCGCCACTACCAGATGATGAGCAGGACGTGACGTTCAATGTCGTTCTCATCGACCCGTTCGCGCAATGCAGCAATGCGGCTTTAGCCCTCGCGGAACGCCGCGCCTCGATGACCCTTATTGGGTGGAGGATTTTCGGGGCGTTGCTCAGAGCTATCCAGGTGCGTGAAGCCGATGAAGAGGTCTCGATCCGTCGAAGCGCGTTGAGCCCAGGCGATATGGGCTAGCCGTTGCTGCCGACATAGCCCGCGGCGATGCGAGCGGCGCGGGAAGAGGGGATGGCGAAGAAGATGCCCTGTGTGCCCTCCAGGGTCAGCGTGTTGATGCCGACGACGCGCCCGCTCATGTCCACCAGCGGCCCGCCGCTGTTGCCGGGGTTAATCGTGGCGTTGTGCTGAACGTAGGTCGCGCCGCTGTCGTCGCCTGGCACGGTGCGCAGCACGCTGGAGACAACTCCGGGAGCAATGCCCGGACCGCCGGCCAGATCCTCGCCGTAGCCGATGGCGACGACCTGTTGGCCTGGCTGCAGCAGATCCGAGTCGCCCCAGGTGGCTACCGGCAGCCCTCCCCGGTCGATGTGGATCACCGCCAAATCGTCGGTCTGGTCCTCCCAGATGTGGGCCTGCGCGACGCCCACATCGTAGGACATGCCAATCCATCGCTGGACCTGCACCGTTTGGTAGCCATGCACCACGTGGTCGTTTGTGAGGATGTCGCTGCCGGTGGATGAGGAGCGGATGACGATGCCCGTGCCCACGTCCGTCCCGTCGCCGCTCACGGTCTCGACGTGGACCACGAACGGCAGCACCCGCTGCGCCACGGCTTGCACCGAGGCCAGCGGCGTCGTCGAGGCAAGGGGCTGTAGGGACACCACCGTGACTCCGTCGACCAGCCAGCGCCCATTCTGGTGCGCCAGGTGGTAGCGCAGGTGGTAGACGGCGCTGGATTGCTCCAATGGCGCGGCCTGGCCCGGCGCGTAGAGGGCGCGGTCCTCCGTCTTGGTGAGGTCACAGGTACCGCTCTGCCCGTCGTCGGCCACGCTGACAGCGGTGACGGTGGGATGCCGCGTGGTGATCCGCCAGTGGTCGCCGCTGGATAGGAGGTCGTGTACCTCGTTTGTGACCAGGGTGAGGTCATCGCCCGTTTTGACCGTGCCGAGTTGGGCCGTCGAGGGTTGGGTCAGGGCGGCGCGCCAGTAGCGGTCGCTGTCCAGGGCGGCGCGGCGGATGGCGGTCAGGGCGGCGGCGCGGTCGACCGCCGGAGCCGCGGTCGGCGCCGGTTGCCCTCCGCGCGTCGTCCGCCCATTTGGTTGCGTCGAGGAAGACTGTCTGGCGACCGCGGTTGGCGACGGCGGCGAGGCGGGCAGCTTGACGCCGGCAAGGAGCACGCCGACGGCGACGGTGACGGCGATGCTGGCGGCGATGGCGCCGATGAAGACGCCCCAGTTGCGGCGCGCCCCGATGGCCAGCCGTACCGCGACCGTGGCCGTGCCGCCGCCGCTGCTGATGCCGATCTCGCCCAGGGTGTAGCCTGGCTCGAGGGTCGTGGGATCGGCCTGTACCTCGACCTCGCGTTTTTCGCCGGGCGCCAGGCGCAGGACGGCCGGTTCGGCGTGCAGCCACTCGCGGCCGACGCGCACTACCACCGCCCCTTCCAGCGCCGCGCTGCCCGTATTGGCCACGGGAATGGTCCCCCGCGCGACGGCCGTTCCATCGCTGGATAGGTGCAACTCGTCGCGGCCGACCGCCAGGAGCGAGCGCGCCTCGTCATCGCTGCCCGTCGCGGTCGCTTGCGGTTCTGTCCTCATGTCACTATGATAGTCCTTTTGCGGCTAGCTGGAAATGGCCAAATGGGCGCGCCCACCCCGCCTTTCTTGACGCGATGGAGAGCGGTCTTTACTATAACTTCAGGGAGGGTCTCGCCTGGCCGCCGCGATGTGCCTGCAGAGACGGCCGCGCGCCCGGCATCGACAGATCTAGTAGAAGGAGAGCATGTGACGACTACCACGACGTCCCGTCTGCCGGTCGCCTCGACGCGCGGGCGCCGGGCGCCGGCCTCGCCGATCCGCAAGCTGACCCCGTTTGCCGACGCGGCGCGGGCCCGTGGCGTCCACATCCATCACCTCAACATCGGACAGCCCAACTTCGCCACCCCCGCGCCGATCCGCGAGACCATCGCCGCCTTCGACCAGCAGACCATTGCCTACGCGCCCTCGCAAGGATTGGCCGAGACCGTCGCGGCGTGGGGCGCCTACTACCGCCAGGCCTGCGGCGTGGATATCCCTACGGAGCAACTGCTGGTCACGGTCGGCGGCTCCGAAGCGGTGGCGTTCGCCTTGATGGCCGTAGCCGATCCGGGCGACGACGTGCTCGTCTTCGACCCATCCTACACCAACTACACCGGCTTTGCCGCCCTGGCCGGGGTCAACCTCCGGGCGCTGATGCTCGATCCGTCCGATGGCTACGCCCTACCGTCCGCCGCGCGCATCGCCGCGTCCATCACGGAGCGCACGCGCGCCATCCTGATCTGCAATCCCAACAATCCCACCGGTGCCGTCTACGGCGAGGCCGACCTGCGCCTGCTGCTCGACGTGGCCGAGCGGCACGGCATCTTCCTGTTGGTCGACGAGGTCTACCGCGAGCTAGTTTTCGACGGGTTGCCGCAAACAACGGTGCTCTCCATCCCCGGCGCGATGGAGCGGTCCGTGGTGATGGACAGCGTCTCCAAACGCTTTAACGCTTGCGGGGCGCGCGTCGGCTGCCTCACCTCGGCCAACGAGGAGGTGATGGGCGCGACACTGCGCTTCGCCCAGGCGCGGCTCTCGGCGCCGACCGTCGAACAGCTGGCGGTGGTCCCACTGCTGTCCGACCCGCTGTCCTACACGAGTACGCTGGCCGCCGAGTACGAGCGGCGGCGCGACACGGCGGTTGCCGCGCTCGGGACGGTCCCCGGCATCACCTACAGCCGCCCCCAGGGCGCCTTCTACATTATCCTGGGCCTGTCCGTCGCCGACGGCGAGGACTTCGCGCGCTGGATGCTGGAGAGCTTCGCGCTCGACGGCGAGACGGTGATGGTGGCGCCGCTGGAGGGCTTCTACGTCACGCCCGGCCACGGCAGGAATGAAGCGCGCCTGGCCTTTGTGCTGGAGGAGGATCGCCTGGCGCGGTCGGTCGAGGTGCTGGGGGCCGGGCTCGCACGCTACCGGCGTGACCACCCCGACGCGCTGGTCGCGCCGGCGGTCATAGACGCACGGGACGCACGGGGATGATCGAACGTATTGGCGACTTCATGACCTATCTGCGCGCCGAGCGCGGCTTCTCGGACAACACCATCAGCGCCTACCAGAACGACCTGGCGCAGTTGGCCGACTTCTTGCGCGCCGGGCCGGTCGAGCTCGACCTGACCGAGCGGGGCACGATCATGGCCTTCATCATGCACTTACGCGAGCGCGAGTACGCGCCGACCACCGTGGCCCGCAAGACCGCCGCGGTCAAGTCGTTCTGCCACTTCCTGCGCCGCGAGGGCCTGACCGAGACCGATCCGACCGACAACATCGATTCGCCGCGCGTCAGCAAGTATCTGCCCAAGGCAGCCTCGGCCGACGAGATCGTACGCCTCCTGGCGCAACTCGATGGCGCCACGCCCACGGTGGTGCGCGACAAGGCCATGCTGGAGTTGCTCTACGCCACGGGGATGCGGGTCAGCGAGTTGGTCGCGCTGGACCTGGCGCACGCCGACCTGGAGAACAACGTGGTGCGCTGCGTCGGCAAGGGCGCCAAAGAGCGCGTCATCCCCTTCAGCCGCGCCGGGAACGCCACGCACGCCTCGCTGGTACGCTATATCCAGGAGGCGCGGCCGGCGCTGGTCGGCGCGCACCCATCCGCGGCCCTGTTTCTCAACCACCACGGCGAGCGGCTGACCCGCCAGGGCTTCTGGCTGATCATCAAGGGCTACGCCAGGCAGGCGGGGATCGAACGCCTGACACCGCACACGCTGCGCCACTCCTTCGCCACGCACATGCTCAACAATGGGGCCGACCTGCGCTCGGTCCAGGAGTTGCTGGGCCACTCCAGCATCGCCACGACCCAGATCTATACGCACGTCACCGATACGCGGACGCCCGCCCCTGCCCGCGACGTCTACGACGAGCCGCGGCCGCGCGCCACGGTCACCGCCGGCGTGGAGTAGGCTTAGCCTGCATTATTCACGAGGAGACCTCCCTGGGAGCGCCGGCTTCCAGCCGACAGACCGTCGCGGCAGGCGCGGTCGCCGCTCAGAGGCGCGCCCGGCGACCGGGGCCTGCTGGCAGCGCAGCGAGAGACGGCGCTCCCAGGGGGACGTGTACGACCACCGCACCCGTCCTGAATAATCCAGGCTAGCGCCCCTTGACCACGATTGTCCCGGTCATGAAAGGGTGGAAGCCGCAATGGTAGGGATAGGCGCCCGGCTTCTTAAAGGTGACCGAGAACGTGTTGCTCTTGCCCAGGGAGGGCGACACCGGCCAGGCGTCGTTGTCGCTGTACACGTTGTGGTGGTCAGTGTCCTGATTGGTCCAGGTGACCCGCCCGCCCACCGTGACCGTCGTGCGTGAGGGCACGAACTTATAGCCCATGATGGCGACGCGCGTCACGGATTGGGACGCGGCGCGGCTGGTGGCGATGCCAGCCGCAGGCCTAGCCGCCTGAACATTGCCACCGGAGATAAAGAGGAGCGTGGGCGCGCTCACGGCGGCGAGCAAGACAGCGGTACGTAGAGAGCGGATCATAGCGAATACAGTTCCTTTCGGGTAACGGACCCGGCAACGTCGGGCCATCGGATAGGTTGAGAGCCGGACGGAGGGGCTCATCCCTATCTACGTTGCGGCGCTCCTCCAGGATCACTCATCGACCATAATGGCGATGCCAATGGGCAATGGGCAATGGGCAATGGGCAATGGGCGCTGTCCTCGCGCGCTAGCGTCGCAACCAACGACGCCAGGACCCTCCTGCCTCGGCGGACGAGACCCGCAGCCGGTAGCCAATCCGCCCCAGCCAGCCCGCCCCTGTGCGCGTATCGCCCAACCCGGCGTACTCCAGCGTCCAGCCCCCTTGCCCGTCCCCCTGCGCGACGACGGCCGCGGCCGCTTGCGCGTCCAGATAGGCGCCGATATCCCGGAGCTGGCGGCATAATGGGCCCCCGCGTCCTCGCATGGCCCGCTCCTCTTGCCGCGCCACCTCGGCCTCAGAGAAGGTCCTCACCTCGTACGCCCCCCGGGATGTCGCGTACGCCGCGATCAGGCCGCCATCGACATCCGCCACGGCAGGCGCTGTGCCGTCCGCCTCGTCGAGCAACAGGCCCAGGCCGGCGAGCAGCGGCGCGTAATAGGCCTCCCGGTCCGGCGCGGCGGCGCGTTCCACGGTTTGCCACGGTATCTGCGCCTGCAGCGCCTCGTGCGCCGCCTCCGCCACCTCGTCCACCAGGCGGCCGGGCGCGCGCTTGGCGACAGAGACATCGTCGAGCAGGGCATGCATCCCGGCGCGGTCCAGCACGAACGGTTCCTCGCGGCTCGACGCGGGGCTGACCAGCAGGTAGTGATCGACGATGACCAGGCGCAGGGTGTCCCAGCCGCGGTCCTCGGCGAGGGCGCCCAGCAGGCGCAGCGCGTCCTCGTAGCCGGTCGGGAAGAGTCCATCGCGGCTGGCCAGGAGCAGGCCGCGGTGGCCGCGCCGCGCCCGCGCCTCGGCGGTGACGAGCGCGAGATCGGGATGGGCGAGGTGGTGCGCGACGAGCGGGTCCCGTGCCCGGTCGCCCCGCAGCCCGACGGTGACGCCGGCGGGCGTCAGGCACAGCAGGGATAGATGCCAGTCTTGCGCGTCGAGCCAATGACCCGCGGCGCGCAGGCCGTCGCGAAGCGGCCGGTACGAGGGGTCGGGAGCGCACAGCTCGGTGAGGTGAGTGAGTGTCATAGGAGGAATATCGGCACATCGATGGGCATCCTGAAGGGCCAACTCAAAACATCAGCCGTCGATGGATGCGGCGATACAATGGTCAAACAGTGTCGCCTGAGAGCAACGCCAGCAGCGCCTGCCGCAAGGTGTCGGTGAGGGCATGGCCGCGATCGCGCAGGTCGTTCTGGTCACCCTGGTCGTCCACCGTCGAACCGTTGCGAGTTGCCGCCTTTGAGCCGTCGCCCCACGCGGTGCTATCGTCGGCCGAGCCAGGTTGGTCATCGCGAGAACCGGGCCGTGGATTGATTGGTGCGCCGATGCGCAGGGTGAGCCGGCCACGCAGCCGCAGCCGGCTTGCGCCCGTAATGCCGACCGGGACGATAGGCAGGCCGCTCCGCAGGCTCAGTCGCGCCGCGCCGGTACGTAGCGGCTTCAGGGCGCCCTCGACATAACCCCAGCCGCCCTCTGGGAAGATGACCAGCGAACCGCCCTGCTCTAGCACGCGGCCCATCTGCCGCATCGCCACCTCGGGCTGGTCGAGGTCCAACGGGATCATGATGCCCAACCAGTTGACGACGCGCGTGCGCCAGGCGGTGGTCATGACGGCCGTGCGCCTGCCCAGCACGAACAGACGCGGCTCGGCCGGCAAGAACAGCAGCACCAAAAAGGCGTCGATCCAACTCATATGGTTGGCGCAGACGATCATCTGCCGGCGCGGTAGATGCTCCAATCCCTCGACGCGCACGCGGAACAACAGGCGGCACAGCCCGTGCAACGCGATCCTGACGACGCGCACGCGCGGTGTCGGCGCGCTCAAGCGAGTTGTCAGGCGTCGGGTGTCGGTTGTCAGAGGGCCATCCAACAGCGTGGTTACAGGAGGGCTGCCCGCAGCGGTCGTGACATCTTTCACACCGGCGACGTCCCGCTCACGCGCCGGAACAGTTTCCCCAACGGTCCTGGTCTGTTTTTCCTTGGCTGTCGTGATCATAGACCATGCGTCCCTTTCTCATAATAACGCCGCTCTCATCGCGGCACATAGGCAGCATAGGCCCGTGGATACTGCCATCTCCAGGGCCACTACTGCCAGAAACTGTACGAGGCGGCGACATAGCACATAGCCTACGACCCCGGCCTCTTCGGCCGCAAGAATCTCCGGTTCGCGCAGGGTCTGCAAATAATCGACTCGGCGCACTGATAGGGAGCACATCTGGGAGCGCCCGCGCTCCCAGGACAATCCTTTGCAGACCCTGGGTTCGCGAGGGTGCACCTCAAAAAAGTGGACTGCGGCCGGAATGGGCCTGCGACTGCGGTCGCATGGCAAACCAACGCCGACTGCGGTCGGGTGTGGGCCGCCGTCACCCCGCTCTTGGCTCCGTTTTGACACCGCAGTGTCCGTGGTTTGCCATGCGACCGCAGTCGCAGGTCGGATTCCACAATTTTAAGGTGCACCCGGTTCGCGACGGACGGTTGCAAAGTTGGCGCAAACAGCGGACAATACACTCATGAATCGTGAAGCGCACGCCTACCCGTATCCAGCGGAGACATTGGCGCCGTGGGCCGAGATCGTCCCCGGCGTCCCATACATGACCGTAGACGACCTACATGCCCTGCCCGACGATGAGGGGTGGGTCTACGAGTTGGTCAATGGGGTGCTTGTCCGTATGCCCATGAGTGGTTTTGATGCGTCCAACATTGGGTACCGATTGGGTGGACGACTGAGTGTGTACGTCGAGGACAACGGCCTGGGAGCTATGACCGGCGAGCAAGGCGGCTATCGCCTCGACCCTGCCCACCCGCGCGATACCGAATTGGCTCCCGACGTGGCCTTTGTGCGCGCGGATCGCCTGCCCCCGCGCACGTCGCCCGAGTACAGCAAGGCGCTGCAGCTGGCTCCCGATCTGGCCATCGAGGTGGCGTCGGAGAATCAGTTTGCGCCGGGGATGCGGATCAAGGCCAAGACCTACCTCTCCTTTGGCACGTGCCTGGTGTGGGTCATCTGGCCGCGCTACCAGCGCGTGGACGTGTGGTGTCCTGGCGACGAGACGCCCATGTCTCTAGGCGTAGGAGACGACCTCAAAGGCGAGGACGTGGTCCCCGGCTTCACCTACTCTATCGCCCGCCTCTTTACGTAGAGAGGGTGAGGCCCGTCGTCTGCTATACTGGCACATTATAAGGTAGTCCCCGCTTTCGGTGCGTCGGCAAGGTTGCCTCACTCCGTTTTGACGGCGTGAGGTTTCGCTTTATCCAACAGGATGTGATGTCGCCCATGCTTGTTTCAGGCTCCCCTGACCGCCTGACTGCCCCCCCGCCCTTCGGCGCCTATGGGCTTGACGCGGCCTACGATGAGATGTTCGACGCGGACGGACAGCCGCGTCCGTCGTACCAGGCGCTCTACGACTATCTGCTCGGGTTGCCGGAGGGCGAGTTGCGCCGCCACCAGACCGCCGCCGACGTGACCTTCCTCAACCAGGGCATCACCTTTGTCGTCAACGGCGCGGAGCAGGGCGCCGAGCGCATCTGGCCCTATGATCTCTTGCCGCGCATCATCACCGCCGCGGAGTGGTCAGCCATCGAGCGCGGCCTGACGCAACGCCTCACCGCGCTCAACATGTTCCTCAAGGATGTCTACCACGAGGGCCGCATCCTGGACGAGGGCGTCGTCCCGCGGGCGCTGGTGTACAGTTGCCGCCACTACCGTCGCGAGATGCGCGGGCTGCACGTGCCGCGCGACATCTACGTCGCGGTGTCCGGTACCGATCTGGTGCGCCTGCCCGATGGACAGTTCGCGGTGCTGGAGGACAACCTGCGCGTGCCCAGCGGCGTCTCCTATATGCTGACCAATCGCCAGGTCATGAAGCGCATCGCGCCCTCGCTGTTCGGCCGCTACGGCGTGCGCTCGATCAACCACTACGGGCAGGCCCTGCTGGCCACGCTCCAGGCGCTGGCGCCCGCGCACAGCGCCGAGCCGACCATCGTGCTGCTGACGCCGGGCGTCTTCAACTCGGCCTACTTCGAGCACACCTACCTGGCGCGGCAGATGGGCATCGAGCTGGTGGAGGGGCGCGACCTGCTGGTGCACGACAACGCCGTCTACATGCGCACCACGGCGGGGCTGCGCCGCGTCGACGTGATCTACCGCCGCGTCGACGACGACTTCCTTGACCCGCTGGCCTTCCGGGGGGACTCGATGCTGGGCGTGGCCGGGCTGCTCAACGCCTACCGCGCCGGGAACGTGGCCCTGGCCAACGCCATCGGCACCGGCATCGCCGACGACAAGGCGCTCTACGCCTACGTGCCCGCCATCATCCGCTTCTATCTCTCTGAGGAGCCCATCCTGCCCAACGTGGAGACGTACCTGCTGACCGACGACGAGCAGCGCGCCTACGTGTTGGAGCACCTCGACGAGCTGGTGGTCAAAGCGGTCGGCGAGTCCGGCGGCTACGGCATGCTGATCGGGCCGCAGAGCACGGCGGCGCAGCGCGCGGAGTTCCGCGACCGCGTCATCGCCGACCCGCGCAACTACATCGCTCAGCCCACGCTCAAGTTGTCGCGCGCGCCCTGCTACACCAACGGGCGGGTCGAGCCGCGCCACGTCGACCTGCGCCCCTTCACTCTCTGCGGCAAGGGTATCAGCATCGTCCCCGGCGGCCTGACGCGCGTGGCCCTGCAGCGCGGCTCGCTCGTCGTCAACTCGTCGCAGGGCGGCGGCAGCAAGGATACGTGGGTGCTGTACGAGTAGGCAGTGGGCAGTGGGCAGTGGGCAGTGGGCAGTGGGCAGTGGGCAGTGGGCAGTGGGCAGTATGGAGGGTGAGACATGACGACCGTGCAAAGCTACAGGGATCTCATCGCTTGGCAAAAGGCGATGGATCTTGTCGTGCAGACATACTGTGTGACACGTGGCTGGCCCCGAGACGAGCTGTACGGCCTAACCAACCAGGTGCGGCGAGCGTCTGTCTCCGTTCCGGCCAATATCGCTGAGGGGCAAGGACGAAGCAGTACGAAAGAGTTTCTGCATCATTTGTCAATAGCTCACGGATCATTGCGCGAGGTCGAGACTCATCTCCTCATTTCGCAGCGTCTCGGCTATACGGACGAGCCTGCTTGCAACGTCGTGCTGGGTCAGGCATCCGAAGTGGGTAGGATACTCCAAGGCTTGATGAAGAGCTTGCAGTAACTCGTTTACTGCCCACTGTCCACTGTCCACTGCCTACTGGAGGTAACGATGCTCTCGCGCGTGGCCGATTGTCTGTACTGGATGAGCCGCTATCTGGAGCGCGCGGAGCATACCGCGCGCCTGCTCGACGTCAACCTGGACCAGCGCCTCGACCAGTCCCCGGCGACCGCCGAGCGCCGCTGGGACCGCCTGCTGGTCAGCCTGGCCATCCCGCCGCTGGCCGAGGGCATGGGCGACGCCTATAGCATCACCGAGACGCTGACCTGCAACCTCACCAACGTCGCCTCGATCGCCTCGTGCATCATGTCCGCGCGCGAGAACGCGCGGCAGGTGCGCGAGCAGGTCAACTCGGAGATGTGGGAGCAGCTCAACCGCCTGTTCCTGACCGTCCGCCACACCAGCATGGAAGGGCTGTGGCAGGCCGGGCCGCACGAGTTTTTGCAAGCCGTCAAGGAAGGGGCGCACCTGTTCCAGGGCATCACCGACGCCACGATGAGCCACGGTGAGGGCTGGCAGTTTATCCAGATCGGCCGCTGCATCGAGCGCGCGTTTACCACGGCCATGCTGCTCGACGCCTACGCCCGCACCTTGTTCGATCCCGCGTGGCTGCTCCGCCAGGGAGACGGCGCTGGCGCCGGTGAGAGTGAGGATGGCCCCGCCGGCGCCGCGCCGGACTACCTGGAGTGGGTGGGTCTGCTCAAGTCGTGCACCGCGTTCGAGGCCTACTGCAAGGTCTACACGGCCACGATCCAGCCCGAGCGCGTGGCCGAATTCCTCTTGCTCAACGCCGAGTTTCCGCGCTCGATTCGCTTCACCGCGGCGGCGGCGCAAACGGCGCTGCAGGCAGAGGGCCGTCTGGCCGGCCGCCACGGCGCGGGGCGCGCCGAGCGGCTGGCCGGGCGTCTGCGTGCGTCGCTCGACTACGCGCAAGTGGACGAGATCCTGGCGGAGGGCATCGACGGCTACCTGCGGTCCATTCGCCAGCAGTGCGCCGGCATCCACGACGCCATCTACCAGACCTATATCGCGTACCCGGTCGACGCCGCGCTGGTTTCATGAACACGCTTGCTGAATCCGGAGACGCGACATCGCGACGAGAGGCTATGTACTACTCCATTCGCCATGTGACGGCTTTCCGCTACGACGCGCCGGTCCGGCAGCGCGTGATCGAGGTGCGCATGCAACCGCGCAGCGAAGGAGTGCAGCGCTGCCTCTCCTTCCGCCTGCGCACCGAGCCGCGCGCCTCGATCTACGCCTATAGCGACACGCAGGGCAACTGGGTCCACCACTTCGACATCCCCAACGCGCACACCGCGCTGACCATCACCGCGCAGGCGCTGGTCGAGACGGCCGCGCCGCCGGCGCTGCCCCCCGCGCTCGATCCCGCCGCCTGGGCCGACCTCGACAGGCTGACGGTGACGGATGAGTATTGGGACTACCTGCAGCCCAGCCGCTACGCCCGCCCCACGCCGCTGCTGGAGGAGTTGGCGCGCGAGCTGGATGTCCGCCGCCGCGACGACCCGCTGAGTGTGCTGCGCGAGACCAGCCAAGCCATCCACGACGGCTTCGCGTTCGTGCCCCAGAGCACCACGGCGCGCTCGCCCATCGACGACGCGCTGAGCCGGCGGCAGGGCGTGTGCCAGGACTTTGCGCACATCATGATCGCCCTGGCGCGCGGCCTGGGCATCCCTTGTCGCTACGTCAGCGGCTACCTCTCCCACCGCGGCGCGGACGACCGCTCGGCCACCGACGCCACCCATGCCTGGACGGAGGCCTTGCTGCCGGGCCTGGGCTGGGTCGGGTTCGATCCGACCAACGCGCTGCCGGCCGGCGAGCGCCATATCCGCGTGGCCGTTGGCCGCGACTACGCCGACGTGCCGCCCTCGCACGGCATCTACCTGGGCAGAGCGGAGGAAGAGCTGACCGTCTCCGTGCAGGTCACGCCCGCGACGGCGCCGCCCAGTTCACACGAGGTCTGGACGGCGCCGCAGTGGACCGGCCTGGGCGGCGCCGGCGTCCAGGGGCAACGGCAACAACAGTCCCAGGGCCAGTAGCGCCCGATCGTTCCATAGGACTAGTGAGCTATACCCTCGTCCCCTGTAGGCATGGCGCCGTACTCTCAACACGAATCGTCGTGCTCCGCGATGCAGAGGGCAGCAGGCTCAGGCCTCTCGCCACAATGCGCAGAAGAGAGATGCCAGGGCGGGGTCCCACTGCGGGCCCTCGTTGGCCGCGATGATCGCCCGCGCCCGCGCGGGCGGCATCCCGGCGCGGTAGGGGCGGGTGCTGGCCATGGCATCGTAGGCGTCCGCGATCGCCATCACCCGCGCCTCCAGGGGGATGGCCTCGCCGGCGAGGCCGTCGGGGTAGCCTGCCCCGTCATAACGCTCGTGGTGATGCCGGATCGCGGGACGCAGCCGCCGCAACGAGCGCAGCGGCCGGCAGATCTCGTCGCCGATCTCGGGGTGTCGCTTGATCAAGGCGAACTCCTCGTCGGTCAGGCGGCCAGGCTTGGCCAGGACCGCGTCGGGCACGCCGATCTTCCCGACGTCGTGCAGGGGACCGGCGCGGGCGATAACCTCGCGGATGTGCATGGGGAGACCGGCGGCGGCGGCGAGGTCCGCGGCGTAGCCTGTCACGCGGTCAGCGTGCCCCCAGGTGTAGAGGTCTTTGGCCTCGACCGCGCGGGCCATGCCGGCGATGATGGCCTCGGACCCGTCCAACTCGGCCATCAGCAGAGCGATGCGCACCGCCGCGGCGACCTGCGACACGACCAGGTTGACAACGCCGCGGTCCACCGCCGCGTACGCGCCGACGCGTGACGAACCGATGGCGAGCGCGCCCAGTAGCTGATCCTCCGTCTGTAAGGGTAACACCAGCAGCGCGCCCTGACCCTGGTGGAGGGCCACGCCGCCGATATCCGGCGGCAGCCGCGTCTCGTCCTGCAGGTCGGGGATGTCCAGGGCCATACGCCGTTGCAGCGTCCAGCCCACCAGGCCCTCGTCGATGGGATACAGGGCGTTGGCTACATCCCCGGCGGATCCGCGGGGAGACAGCACGCGGTAGGATGTCCCGTCCTCCTCCAGCAGGCACAGTGAGACGTGGGTAGCGGGCAGCAACCACTTGAGACGCCTGCGCAGCACGCCGAGCAAATCCGGTAGGCTCGTCGTCGAGATCAGCGCCGCGCCGATCTCCGCCGCCAGCGCCAGATCCGGGATGGCGGCAAGCGCCGTCGCCTGCATGGTGGCGCTAGATCGCATCGATGGGGACGCGGGCGAGGTCGGTGAAGCCGTTGACGTAGCGGAATAGGTCGATGGCGGCGAAGACCTCGGCTAACTCCTCGACGGTGACATCCTCGGCGTAGACGGCGGCGACGTCGGCCTCGGTCACGGTTAGGGGGCCGTGACGCGCCGCCTTGTGGGCAAGGCGGATGATCGCGGCGATGCCGGGCGCGACGCCCGGCGCCTCCGCGGCCCCCGCCGCCAACGCGGCCAGCGTGCCCTCCGCGACGCCCTGGACGCCAAGCGAGTGCAGATGCACCTTGAGGGCGTACTCGCTGTTGTTAGCGGCGGAAACGACGATGCCGACCATCTCCTTGACGGTGCGCGGCAATTGGCCCTCCAGCACGCTGGCGCGGAAGAGGTCCCAGGTGGCCCGCAGGACGGCGGGCTGGCCGCCCATGGCGCGGAAGAGATTGGGCACGATGCCGAAGCCCAGCTCTCGCTCGATCTCGGCGTAGACGGCCCGCACGACGGGGTCGGTGGCGCCGGCCGGATCGACCAGGGGGAAACGGCAAGGGATAACGGGATCGGCGATACTCATGACGCGTCTTCTCCTCATCAGGCCTCGGCAAGCAGGCTCCGCCGAGCCCGCCACTGTCCGGTCATTGCGTGGCCGCGTGCGGTGTCCCCATGAGACGTGCGGGGGTGCCTTGCTTTTCATGTCCTACATGCATCCGGCGGGAGGGTGCAATAGCCCCATCGGGCTATGCGCTCACCAGGCGTGCCAGGATCGCCGTCCCCCTACGCGTCGGCGGAGCGGTCACTTTTCAGGGCGTCTCAGCCCATCAGTTGGCGCCATCCGGATGCGGGAACAGCGGGACGAGGCGGTCTCGTTTGACCAGCCCAACGTGGCCGGTCGGCATCCCTGATACGGTGCTGCGGACGACGCGGACCTTGGCCAGGCTGTTGTCGGCGCCGGTCCACCCCAGCAGTTGGCAGACGACGTGCTCGCCGCGCGCCGCCGCGGTCGCGCCGAGGCGCGCTCGGTAGAGTACCGCGTGCGGCAAGTTCATGACGGTCATGAGTCCTCCTGGCTGCTGATCCTGGGGGCTATGGGCCAGTATCGGAGCGGACGGCGGGTGTGCGCAAGAGGACCTTTGGGTTCACCCCCCAGTGCCTGAACCGGACGAATGCGACACAGGTCGATCAGGGGACGGATGTGTGAGGTGGGCCAGCCCGATTTGGTGATGGTGGGGGCAGCTTTCTTCGCTTATGATCGCTCTGTCACCCATCTATGGGCGGAGGTCACAAGGTACGTTAGGAGGAGGTCTCGAACCGGTTCATCCCGTAGGAGCCAGCCGGAGAAAATCCGGCCCCAACACCGCGACCGGCCCCTTGGCCCACACGGTTGCCCAGCCCAAAAACGACCCGACGCGCAGTTCCGCGAGTTGTGGCCGGCCCCGCGTCGATGTATTAGAGATGTCAGCTCGGCATCGGCGTCGCCCTCGGCGGGATCTGGATACCCTCATGATGCTGATCAGCGTGTCCACACAGTGCTCATCCCCATCGTCCCCATAGGCAGCCCTTATCTTCGCAGGCAGCCCCCTCAAGGAGAACAAGGACCAATGGCAATCCAGCGTAGAGCAAAGATCCTGATGTTGGCAGGCCTCTTCGTGGCCCTGCTAGCGCCCCTGTCACCGGCTGTCCTGGCGTCCCCGCGCATGGCGTACGCGGCGCCCACCGGGTGCAACGTCACCGGCGAGGCCTATGGCACCCAGACGACCGGCAACGCGCTCGTGGCCTCCAACAAGACGGCCGACGTCATCTTGCCGCCTGGCGGGACCCAAAGCGTGGGCAGCAGTTCATCCCCTACCGTCTCGACCGGGCCTATCACCGACACGAGCCTGGACGCGTCCCTCCCCACGCAGGCCACCGCCGTCAGCACCTCGACGGTGAACGGCGTGAGCGTCCTGGCCGGCGCGATCACGGGAAATTTCCAATCGGTCTCGAACAGTACCTCCGACGGCGCCACGGCCTCTACGTCGTCCGCTGGCACGTATCAAAGCTATTCCGTTAACAACGGTCCAACGCAGACGAACCCGGTCCCTAACACACGGGTCGACGTTCCCGGCGTCGGCTACGCCATTGTCAACGAGCAAATCCCGAGCACGACGAGCAACGGCACGACGGTCACGGGTCTGACTGTCAACGGACTGCACCTCTTCGTCATCACAGGTACTGTCGCCGTACCAGCCGGGACCCAGGTGATCGTCGCCTCCGCGGCCAGCGGCGTCGATTGCACTGGCCTTGCCGCCGTCAACCAGACCCAAACCGCGATTGCCGGGCAGACGCAAACGGCCGCCGCTGGGCAGAGCCAAACGGCCGCCGCTGGGCAGACACAGAGCGCCGGGCAGACCCAGAGCGCCAGCCAAACACAAACAGCGGCTGCCGGGCAGACGCAAGTGGCCAGCACCGGGCAGACGCAGACGGCCAGCGCCGGGCAGAGCCAAACGGCTAGCGCCGGGCAGACCCAGAGCGCCAGCCAGAGCCAAACGGCTGCTGCTGGCCAAACGCAGACGGCCAGCGCCGGGCAGACGCAGACCGCAGCCGCTAATGGGAGCGCGACCGCACCAGCACAGACCGCGGCGGCCAACGCCAGCGGGACCGCGGCGGCCAACACCACGAACACCGCTGCTGCCGGGGCGGCCAACGCCGCGAATACCGCTGCCGCGGCGACCAAGACCGCCGCCGCAGGCGCTGGCGCCGCCACGAATACCCCGGCGTCCGGAGGCTCTGGCAACCCGCCTGCCGCCGCGACGGCGACTACCGCGCCCTCGTCTGGTGGGGCTGGAAGCCCCTCGAACACCCCGACCTCCAGTGGGACGGGTAACACGCCGGCGCCCGCCGCGACGGCCACGGCCGTCCCCGGCAACGCGACGGTGACGATTAGTCCATCCGATGTCAATCCGGGCGGCTCGGTCACCGTTTCCGGCGGCGGCTTCGCGCCCAACGAACCGGTCACCGTCGCCCTCGGCGGGAACGGCGCCGCGGGCCGCACGGTAACGGTGACGGCCAACGGCGACGGAACGCTGCCGCCGACTGCCATCGCGATCCCCACGAGCCTCGCGTCTGGCTCCTACACGGTCACCGCCACGGGCGCCACGAGCGGACGCGACGCCAGCGGCTCGGTGACCGTGCGAGCCGCGGGGAGCGGCCAGACATCGGGGACGGGCATCGCGCTGAGCCCCGCGACGGCGGGCCCCGGCGACATCG
>JAABUQ010002380.1_pt1 | contig 37436 bp, 34 predicted proteins | sample 5560001 | NCBI WGS metagenome assembly JAABUQ01 (sample SAMN10711888, study PRJNA513371) | rock metagenome | isolation source: Antarctica rocks | place: Antarctica: Victoria Land, Finger Mt nord | collected 2015-12-18 | reverse complement strand
CCGGATTGGTAGAAGAAGCCGAAGGTGCAAGTTTACCGATATTGTCCGCTGTAACCATACCGCCTACTTTAAAGCCATAAAACATACCTACCGGCTGGCCTTCCTGCGTAATGTTGGTTAAATAAGAGCGTTCGGCACCATTGATGATAATGGTATTGTTGCCGCTTAACTTAACTACCTTGTTCCGGTTGATGGAAATATTCCCGCTGACATTAAAAGTAAAATCTTTAGCGTTGATTACACGGCCGTCCAACTGCAGGTCCAAACCTTTGTTCCTGATCCTGGAATTGCGCAGGTTGGTCAGGATCAAAGTACCTCCCGAGATAGCAGAAATAGGCTGATTGTAAAGCAGGTTGTAAGAGTAACTGAGGTAATAATTGGCAATAATAGATAAGCGGCCTTTGAACAAGCCAATATCTGCACCAAAATTATATTGTGAAGTTGATTCCCAGCTTAACTTAGGATCTTTAAGTCCGCCGGGATAAGTAGCCGTAACGATGGTGTTGTTGCCGAAAACCACACCAGTAGGGTTTGCAAGCGTTTGTTGGATATTGTAATTTCCAATATTGTAATTACCGCTCAAGCCCCAGCTTGCACGCAGCTTAACTGTTGATTGTTCGCCCAGCAAGTCATGATAGAAGGGTTCTTCAGATAATGTCCATCCGCCTGCTACAGAAGGAAAATAACCGTACTTGTTTAAAGGGCCGAAACGTGATGATCCGTCTGCCCGGAAAGAGCCGGTCAGGAAATATTTTCCTGCATAATTGTAATTGATCCGGCCGAGGTAAGAAAGCAGGGTATTAACTGATTTACCGGTACCGGCATTAGGAGTGAGTACAAAGTTACTTGGGTCAGCACCTTTTGCAGTAATTTCCGGTATGTTGTCATTTTGAAAACCACGGGCCGTAACACTGATCAAATCGCTGGTAGTTTGCTGCGCAGTATATCCGGCCAACAAATCAATACGATGTTTGCCAAGCTGTTTGTTGTAATTCAGTGTAAACTCGCCGAGGCGGTCAACCTGTGCAATGGTTTGGGCAACTGCATTGGCAGCAGCAATAGCCTGTACCGAACCAGGCGGATTGGCACCGCTGCTCAGGCTGGTAGGCAGGTAATAATCATACTTCTCGTTATAAGTTTGCGCGCCCAGGTTAGCTTTAAAGGTAAAGCCCGGTAAAATCAGGTAACTGGCCGTGGCGTTATAAGTGTTTCTGGCTCCTGTACGGTTGATCTGGGTACGCTCGGCCAGGGCCACAGGATTTTCAATAGATTGGTAACCATAAGCGGCCGATTGTGAAGCTGCTGCATTGGTGGCTAAGCTGCCATCAGGATTGTAGGCGGGGAAATAAGGCATATAAATCAGTGCGCCCAGTATCGGGCCATGGTCAAAACGGCCTTCCTGCACCTCCTTGTTATAATTTTGGGTGTAAGAAATGTTAGCGCCAACATGAAGGCGTTTGCTCACATCCCCTTCTACATTAGCCCGGAAATTGTACCGCACCTGACCGGTATTGTGGATAATGCCATCCTGATTTTGGTAAGCGCCGCTTACAAAATAACGGATGTTATCTGTACCGCCCGAAAAGGATAAATTGTGTTTCTGATAAAAAGCGTTATGATACAGCTCGTTCTGCCAGTCGGTGTTTACCGTTTGATGAATTAAGGACTGGGTTGGAAAGTCGTAAATGTAAGGCGGAATGCTCACGCTTCCAGCATTGTTTACATTGGCTATCCGGGTGGCATTGTTGTCCGAATACATGGCGTCTGTCCAGGTTTTGCCGCTGTTTACCCAAAGGTCATGGTAACTATTGTTCCGGCCGTCAATTACCAATTGCGCGTACTGGTCGGAATTGAGCAGCTTTACTTTTTTAGCCAACTGATCAATACCCGTCTGTACATTATACTCAAATTTGCCTTTACCGTTTTTACCGTGTTTGGTGGTAATGATCACTACGCCTCCTGAGGCGCGGGAACCGTAAATTGCTGCCGAAGCGGCATCTTTTAGAATATCTACTGATTCAACATCATCCGGGTTGATGTAAACATCGTTACCGGCCGGATAGCCATCGATCACGTACAACGGATCAGAGTTTGCACTAAAGGAACCGATACCACGCACCCTGATCTTGGTGGCCTGGTATGGCGCACCGCTTGTTTGAGACACTTGCACACCGGCTACCTTGCCAACCAGTGCCTGCCCCAATGTAGGTGCAGATAAATTGAGTTCACCGGCTTTTACACTCGAAATAGCGCCGGTAACATCACTTTTTCTTATGGATTGATAACCGATCGCCACTACTTCGTTTAAAATATTGGCTTGTGGATTGAGCTTGATGTTAAGGGTTGCAGACGGCCCAACAACAGCTTCCTGCATGGTAAAGCCAACAAAAGAAAAAACCAAAGTTGTTCCCTGTTCTACAGTCAAACTGTACTTGCCATTGATGTCGGTTACTGTGCCATGCTGGCGGTTGTTCTTGTCATAAACACTTACCCCGGGCAGGGGCTGGTTGGTGTCATCCGTAACCATACCTGAGATAGCTAAGGGGGGTTGGCTGCTTCTGCCGGTCTTGCTATGTGCACCTGCTGTAACTGCAAGCGCAAAAAAGAGGATCATGAACAGGCTTTTCTTACTTAAAAAACCTTTGAAAAGATTAAGTGTAATCTTTCTATACATATTTTTAAAAATTGATTGTTAGAAAAAGACGGTAAAGCATTTTGAGCGCTTTGTAAGTTAAAATAACAATTGAACCGGGCCGGAAGCATGTTCCGGCCTTTTTGTTTCATTGCGTGAGGATCGTAAGGGTTTTTGCTACATATGATTTTTATTAAAGTACGGATGTGGATTATCTATTGAAAAGCTGCGCGGCCAGGCTTATGCAACATGCTGTTTTTACCGGTATAAAATTTGTATCCCTGCTGCTTCCGCTGGCTGCAAACCTACCTTCGGTATCTTAAATCTACCACACCAAAACGTTAAGTTTATATTAATAAAAACAGTATCCATAGCGGTTGGCCGGGCTGTACCTTGAAGCAGAATAGAGCATTATTTTACCAGCGCGTAGTGATCAGGTTAACGTTGTTGGTACGGGAAGAAGTTACCGCGATCCCTTTTTCAGCATTCCCCAAAAACGTAAACCCTTCCAGTTCATCCAGGCGGTTGTCCAGGTTAATTTCACTTATTGCTTCCATCTTTCCGGTAGCCAGCGATCTTGCCAGGTCAACATAAGTAAAACGCCATTTGCGGCCTTCTGTCTGGTTCTGGATCAGCACCAGCAGGTTTTTATCTGCCATCCAATGCAAGTTCTGCACCCAGGGCGTGCAGGAAAATTTCTTGAATAAAACACCCGGTTCGCTGGTCTTTTTACATTTTTTCAGTTTTTCGGGGTCGTACAACCTCACTTCATTGCCCTTATTCCCGTAATCTGCAGTAGCCACATACCATTTGTTTTGATATTTTACATACTCCGGCCGTGGTCCCTGGATGCAGGCATCATCATCAATCGTGTTCAGTAAATTACCATCCAACGTACCGGTTTTCTGCAGTCCTTTCCAATCGATCCAATAAATCACCGCCTTCCATTTGGTTCCTTCATCATTCAGGCGGATAGAATTTCCGATAAAAACAGGCCCGGAACCGTGATAGGCAAAACCCGTAGGATGGTTGATAAGGTCTTTGCCGTTTTGCGTCAGCTTGTATTCCTGGTGCTGATACACCAGGCTGTCGTTGCGCAGCTGATATGCCCGGATCATGCCCACTTCGCGGTCGCCGTACAAATACAAGTTTCCGTTTTGGTAAGAAACTCCCTGGGAGGCACCTAAAGAATCAACAGTTATTTCACGGCTGATGCTCATGCTGATGGTACCGGAAACAAAAGCAGACAGGCCAAAAGCGGCAACGATAACGATAAACAATGTTTTTTGCATGGTAAAAACAGTATGGGCAAAAGGATAAACGAAAACAGGGATTTTTAAGGGTCAAGCGGTTCGTAAGGATTAATTTGCAGCGATTGTATCAATGGATAAAATTCCAGGCTGGTATCTGAGATGCGGCTGCCTAATTTGTAAGGCACGTATTTCAGTTCCTTTTCACACCGCCCGGCCATGTTTGTGATGTAATCGGTTTGAGATTTGTCGGTAACAGTGAGGCAGGGTTTATCAAACGGCATTTTGTAACGAAATATCAGCCGGGCACCGTTTCGGATATTGGTTGTGGTGTGCCTGGCATGCGGGTCTATCAAAATAACATCTTCCGGTACATGCAAAGTTTCGAGCATGTATTTTTTCATTTCTTCGGCCTCGCAGTATTTTGTTTTATAGGGATGAACCTTCCCGCCCGAAACCAGGATAAAAGGAGCTGCCCCTTTTTGATATTGCTGAACCGCCAGCCGGCAGCGCAGCATCCCTTCTGCACTTAATGCGGTTGTCAAATCCTCGCCGCCAGCGCCCGGTACCAATATCAAGGTGTATTTGTAATTGTTCCATTTGATGTTTTTCACCCTGTCGGCAGCCGCTTTGTTAACCGTTAGTGTCATAGGTTCATCAGCGGATGCATCCTGCCGTCCGTTCATCTGCAAATACAATAATGCCGCATGTAAAGCGGGTTCAAAAAACAAACCGGTCTTTTTCAAATCGCCCTGCAATACCGTAACAGCATCGTACAAAAGGGTGGGATATCTCTTGTCTTTTATATTAAAACTAATTGAATCTATTTGTGGGTAGTTTGGCTTCTTTCCTCCCGCATACACATCAATGGTGTAATTGATACCTGCTGCATCCTGTTCCCAGGCTTTGGCCAACAATTGTGCAGCGGACAGATCCCGGTTTAAAATGTAAGTACCGGATGGGATCAAATGTGTTTTAACCAACCGGCCTAAAGCATTATCGGGTTGATAAAGCTGTGTTAACCGGTTACTTACCGTTTTAATTTCTGCATCGGTAAACTTGATGTTCTCTGTAAAGCAGGTTACCTCTTTACAATTAAATGAAGCTTGTAAAGCATTTAATTTGTTTGAGGTAAGCTTGGCCAGGTCGGCATCATTGGCCAATAGTTTACTTACCTCTTTATCTTGCTCAAATAAAGTAAGCAGGTAATAGTTCTTGGTTTGCACCCAGTCCTGGGTTTGTACCAAATGATAGGAAGGAACGGGTACGTTAGGCTGTGCATAAGTACAGCAAATGGTAAGAAAAAGGGCAAGCGGCAGTAAAACTTTTTTCATGTAGATGACCGAAACCGGTTTCCTGCAAAAAAACCTGTCGTATATAAACTATAGATTAACCCGAGGTTATGATTGCAGCCTTTTTACCGCTAACAACTATTTATAAAAAACGGTTGCGTATATTTTTCATGCTTCTTTTATCCTGACGTTGTTTAAACTTATTTCTTGCTGTTTTTTTCATGCTTCTTTTATCGGCTAAATATCAGGTCATCCCCCTTGCCCCCTTCAAAAGGGTGAAACTGCATACGGCCCTTTCTAAACCCAATTTATATTGTTTTGGAAAGATAGACGCCATACTTCCCCCTTTTGAAGGGGGTTAGGGGGATGGTTTTATATTTACAGGAGAAATCCCCCTCAGAATAAAAAGTTCAAACAACTTCCCTGTAAAAAACAATAAGTTCTTTTTTTTTGATGATATTTAGCGATAGAAGCGCTCATACCTGAAAGCTGTTGTGTGATTGCACTCAAACAAATACCAATTTTTTAGTGCTAAAAGAAGCATTGTCACCAATCCTTAGTTTGACAAAACCCTCAGTCTAAATCTTTGCCTTGGAAGATACGATCACAACACAAACACCCATGGCGGCAATCAGCGTAAAAGAAGCCCGTAAACTAAAGGCGCCTGCGATAAAACCAATAAGCGGCGGGCCGACCAAAAATCCGGCGAAGCCAATAGTAGATACTGCCGCCAGTGCCACGCCGGGCGACATCGTGGCCGATCTGCCGGCGGCACTGTAAACCAGCGGAACTACGGAGGAAACGCCCGCGCCAACCAGTAAAAAGCCGGCAAGTGCCGGGATTAAATAGGGGAACAACACGGCAATCATTAAGCCGCTTGCAGTTAAACTTCCGCTTACCTGTAAAGTACGTTTTAACCCGAACTTGCCCGAAAACCAGTCGGCAACAAAACGGCCTGCGGCCATGGTAGCCATAAAAGCGGTATAACCGGCCGCCATCCAGGCGTTTTCTGCATGGATCACTTTTTTAAAATAAACCACGCTCCAATCAAACATGGCACCTTCGCAAATCATTGAACAAAAAGCAACAGCGCCCAGTTTAACTAAAGAAGCATCGGGCATTACAAAAACCGGCCCGCTTTGCACCGTTCCGGCATCATCCTGTAAATACCGGGCAGCAATAGCAACGCCAACAACAACAACTACGAAGATCAAACCAAAATGTACAGAAGGGTCAATGCCTTTGCCAATCATCAGTGTGCCAATAGCCGCACCTGCAAACCCGGCCAAACTCCACAAGCCATGAAAAGATGCCAAAATAGGTTTGCCATACAGTTTTTCTGTAGCCACAGCTTGTGTATTGATGGAAATATTTACCGCATTGCTTGTAAAGCCGAAGCAAAAAAGAACAGCGATTAAATGCAAAGTGGTTTGTGCCAACCCTAAACCAAACAATGCGGCCGCATATAAAGGCAGGGCAAAAAGAAGCAGTTTTCGGCTGCCGATGCGTGTAATGACCCAGCCGGAAAACGGCAGCGAAAGCATTAAACCAACAGGCAGCGTAAACAAAATGCCGCCTAAAGCAGCATCTGATAAATTTAACTTTTGCTGGATGCCGGCAATACGCGAAGCCCAACTGGCAAAAGTTAAACCAGCCAGAAAAAACACCAAACCTACTGTTGCACGTAATACTTTTTTGGGGATTTGGACAGCTGTAGCATTTGACACGGTTCGGCAAAGGTATCCCTAATTTTGATAGGGTAAAAGAAGCATTGCAGGTAAAGTGATAAAAGCCCCCACCCCCGCCCTCTCCTTTGGAGGGGGTTTGGGTGAGGCTTCTATCAGGCAAAAATCGGAACTGTAACCTGGATCAGCTTTTTAAGGTCGTTCTCAAACGTTACTTCGTATTCGCGTTTTTCGGATAAGCTGCCGTGCAAGCCGGAAATATCATAGCCAACTTCGTTAACAACAGGTTTTGCATTTTCTGTTTTGTATTCAGACAGTTTGCTCCGGAACAACCGCTCTGTTTCCTGCGCCTGGGTTTCCGGCGCATGTCCGTTCCGGTTCGGGTCAATGCTTATTTCTTTAGGTTTATTGCTGAGGTTGAGCACTTTCTTCACCGAATTATGGAAGTTGGTTATCGTTCCGTCATTGTCAATGGTAACCCTCACCACGCCGTTGTCTGTGTTGATCACCGGCACACCATTTATAACCTGGCGGAATTCTACCGTTGTATCGGTTACATATTCTTTGTCTAGTTCGCCGCTTCCTTTCGTGCCGCCGCCGCAGGTTTTACCTAACCGGATGGCATGAAATTGCAGTTCTGTATCTTTTCCGGTATGTTCACGAATATACTGCTCTGCTAATTGTTGTGCTTTGTTTTGATCCAGCTGCCTGCGGTTTTCAAAATTAATGCTGGCCAGTTTTGCATTAAAATGCCCTTGCTGGTTTAAGGTAATCTTCTTTTCGCCCTCATCCAACACATACGTGCCTTCTTTTGATATCCCAAAACCATCAACAGCTTTACCGGAAAAACCTAACTGATTTGCCAGTTTGCCAATTTTAGCATGATCAACCTCGAATGGCGCAAGTTCTGCAATCAGCATTTCTTTAGGCAAAGTTTTATTAGGCGCAGCCATTGCAGCAGCAAAATACCACCTCCATTGATACCAGTTCCGGGCAACGGTTGCCCATTGGAACAGTTTTTCGTTCATCAAAATATTGGTCGCTTCGGCTTGGGTGGCACCAGATGCCACAACCGAAGGGGCTTGGTTATGGGATATATCCCAGCTTGCGTTTAACCAGGCTGTTGAAAAGGGTTCGCCTGCTTTGTAATGGTTCCAGAAATTTGAACCATAATCCGGATTATCAATACTGGCTGTTTCAAAACCAAACAACATCCTGAAGCCCGGATTGCTGTCGTCATTCCACCAGGTAGTAATGGGCGATAAACCATTTAACACTCTACAGGAAAAGCAGGTTGACCAAAAGATATAACGAAGGCGTTGGTTGGCAAGCAGCATGTTATGATCAGAAAAAATCCATGTTTCATTGTTCCACATGTTGCCCGATGGTGCTTGGAACACGCCTTTTGAAGTCATATTGCCATGACCGGAATGATAAAAAACATCTACTGCATCAATACCATAGTAGTTTTGCCAGTGGTCGGTCGGTTCTTCGTAAAGCCAGGTTTTTACGTTTTCGTCTTTATAGTAAAAATTGGCGGTGTACCATTGGTAGAGATACTTGTAAAATCCCAACGCATCTTCATGGGTGTGTTTCAGATCAGCGTTATGGTTACCTAAAGATTTTGAGAAATCCTGGATACTGCAAACGCCTAAAAGGTTGTTTGGCGCTGCTGCCTGAGGAATTGCGGCTTCGGACAAAATTTTTTCAAAAGGCGAAGGGGTTGCCTTTTCTTCTAATGTATTTTTCATGTTTTTTAAATTAAATTGGTTTTAATTGGATAGGACAAGCATCTCTTGCAGATGCAAAATGATAAGATTAAGGGCATAAAAGAAGCATTCAGGCTACAATTACCGAGAAAATCAGCGTGGCTATGGCAGCGGTGTTTTGTTCCCAGCTTCTTTTCTGACTGAAAACCACCTTTGCCGTGCCCGGTTTAAGCCCTTGTATCCGAAATTTTTCGGGCAGGTTTTCCCCGTATTTTAAACTGCCGGACGGAGGGTTCGATTTTTCTTCAGAAACTGATATAATATCTTTCCGGTCAACCTGATAACTCCACAAATAACCCGAAGTAGCTAAACTTTTAAGGGTGACGATACTGCTTTTACCTGTACTTAATTTGATGGTTTCCATTTTTCAGGCAGATTTATACCAGCCGGACCGTCCAGAAATCATCGCATAAACTACTGTTGGCAATGTAAGCGTAAGGCATATAAAAATAACCTTTAATGCCCCAGCCTGTGCCCCAGGAATTGCGGAGGATAAAAGCGTTTTTGCTATCATCATAACCAACTGCTGTTACACAGTGCCCGCCTATGGTTTTTTCCCCTTGTTGCGGCATCGGCATAATACCTGTTTTTGCTACTTCCGGGGTCATAAAGCTTTCATAAACTGTAAAACCAAAAACAAACGGAAAGCCTTCTGCTATGCAACCTTTCAGCTGATTAAGCGAATTTATCAGTCTTTGGTAACTTTTAATCTGGCATTTTTTAGCTTCGGTATAACATTTTGCAGGAGGTTTAACCGTAAACTTACCAATGTCATACGCCCAGTCGTTTTCGGGGCAAACGCCTTGTTGGTTCATGGTTTTGATCCCGTCTCGAATGTACGCGCCGCTGTCTGAATTTACGGTGTTCAGCAAAACCCGCTCATTGTAATAAATGAACAAACGCGAAGGCATAAAGTCAGTTTTGTTCTGTTTTTTCAAATCAAACTCATAAGCGGCAGCTAAACCATTTGCAGTACAACTGCCCAGGTGGCCCTGGTCGTAAACGGGCGGACATTGATTCCGCAAATCAGCCGAGGTGGGCAGTTGCAGCATAACAGCCATGGGGGCAGCATACATAATGTCGCGCTGATCTGGAAGATCTGGCAGCCAGCCCAGATTGTAAGGGGGGGTTTGTTGGGTTTCCATTGTTTTTTAGTTTAAAATTTAATTGTTTAAATCATGGAACTAAATTACAGGGCTTTAAAAGCGCGATCAACGTAGCTGATACTGTTTTTACTGCATGTTTTATGTTAAAGTTTTGCGTGTTTGTACGTAGAAGAACAGGAGGCTGGATTTTGAAAAAAAGGTTTTTGGGTGATAAAAGAAGCATGGATATTAACGTTTTGAAGAAGGGCTTTCCCTTTGTGTTAAAATGACAAAGTGCAACCCGCCGTCCCCCGCACAAAACCCGCTTTTTTCCGTTAAACCGTTTATGGAATTTTTCTCCCCAAAAGGTTCAATCGTACGAAAAATCTGGAGCAATGCCGATACCATTCTTTTTGTTTTTGCCGGCGCTTCGGCAGAATTTGCCTTAAATAAAGCGGTAGACTGGCTGTACTTTACCGGCCGTTTGCCTGCAGACCCGCTTGGCAGGCTGTTCTCAACCGTTACTTATGCGCGGATGATCGTTTTTTCTGAACTCGACAAAGCCAACAAAGCCATTGATCAGATCACAGCTATTCATTCAGAAGTGGAAGTTAACCGTGGGAGCAAGATTCCCGATTGGGCTTACCGCGACGTACTGTTTTTACTGATAGATTATTCGGTCCGCGCTTTTGAACTACTAAACCGTAAGCTGACATCTGCAGAAAAGGAAGAAGTTTACCATACTTTTTACCGGGTGGGTTTGCGGATGAACCTGAAAGACTTGCCCGCCAGTTATCAGCAATGGCTTCCGGTTAGGGAAGGACACATGCGGGGCGACCTGGAAAAAAGCCGTTTTACCGTTGATCTGTACAAACAATACAAAAAACATCTCGGCCTTGCACGTTTTATCCTGCTAAAAGAAGTACAGGCGCAACTGGTGCCGAGGCACGTAAGGCAATTATTAGGGTTGCGTAAGGTTTCTTTGCTGATGCTGATCGTGCCGCTTTATAAATTGAGTAGAAAGCTAAAACTGGATGGTTTGGCAAAAGCTTTGATCCTGCCATCGGCCTATCAGCAGCAGATCAAAGCACTCGATCAGGTTGTCGGAAAGTAATTTTTTTGCTACTGCAAACTAATTTATAGCTATATAAAATAATATCAGGTAGAGTGGCAAAACATTTGTGCGGTAAAAGAAGTATTGTAGTTTATCCAATATAGTTTATGCGCTATCATTTTGCACGGTTTCTTTTGATCTTGTTCTTGTTGCAAAACACAGAGTTGGGTGAACTTTTGAAAGTTCCGCTGCTGGTGGGGCACTATCATCAGCATTTGCATTTGCACCCGGGCACTACCGTTATCGGTTTTTTGAAAATGCACTACCTGGACAAAACGGTAGTGGACGAGGATTACGCCCAGGATATGCAGCTGCCTTTCAAAACGCTGGACAATCATAACCTCACTATACAATTATGGATGCCGCCCGTGGTTATTTCGGTCGCTCATTTGCACCCTTTTCATTTGGGTCCTAAAATAATTTATTTCTCCTCTTATATTCCTTCCACTTTTTCCAACAAGGTTTTTCAACCTCCAAAAACAGCTTAATTATTAAAAACTATTTTCTGCACAGTTTACTGGCAGAAGTATTTATGAATGATTAAAGCAAAAAATGATGATTGATCGAATTATAGAATTTTCGGTCAGGAACAAGCTCATTGTAGGCTTGCTCGTGCTGCTGATGGCCGCCTTTGGTGTTTATTCGGCCAGCCAGTTGCCTGTTGATGCCGTTCCTGACATTACCAATAACCAGGTGCTGCTCATTACCGTTTCTCCTTCCCTGGCGGCGCCGGAAGTAGAGCGCCTGATCAGCATGCCCATAGAAAGGATAATGGCCTCCTTGCCGGAATTGAAAGAAATGCGCTCTATTTCGCGTTTCGGGTTGTCCAACGTTACCGTGGTTTTTGATGACAAGGTTGATATTACCCGCGCCCGCCAGCAGGTGAGCGAGCGGCTGAACCAGTTAAAAGGCGTGATTCCGCCCGGGATCGGCGAAACGGACATGGGGCCGGTAACAACAGGTTTGGGCGAGGTTTACCAGTATTACGTAGTGCCCAAACCGGGTTATGAAAACCGCTACACTTTAACCGAATTGCGTACTTTGCAGGAGTGGATTGTGCGGCGGCAATTGCTCGGCGTGCCAGGCGTTGCCGATGTAAGCAGTTTAGGCGGCAAATTAAAGCAATACCAGGTCATTATCGACCCCGAGCGGCTGAAAAGCCTGCATATTACGCTGGATGAACTGTACAATGCCGTGCAGCAGAATAATGAAAACACCGGTGGCGCTTACATTGAAAAAGGGCCAAACGCCTACTACATCCGCACCGAAGGAATGGCAGGTACACTGGCCGACCTGCGGGACATGCCGGTAAAGAACATCCGCGGCTTACCTTTAAAACTGAGTGATGTTGCAACGGTGCGCGAAGGGGATGCGCTGCGATTTGGGGCGATGTACAATAGTAAATATGGTGAAGTGGCCGGAGCCGTAGTGCTCATGCTAAAGGGCGCCAATGCCATGGAAGTGGTAAAAGAAGTAAAGCTGCGGGTAGAAGAGATCAAAAAACGGCTGCCCGAAGGTGTTACCATTGTGCCTTATTACCAACGCAGTAAAATGGTGGGCAACTCGATCGCCACGGTCAAGAAAAACCTGATCGAAGGTGCGCTCATCGTTATTTTCGTACTCGTTCTTTTTCTGGGCAACCTGCGCTCCGGTTTGGTAGTGGCTTCGGTGATCCCGCTGTCGATGCTGTTTGCCCTCATCATCATGAATTTGTTTGGCGTTTCGGCCAACCTGATGAGTCTGGGTGCGTTGGATTTTGGTTTAATTGTGGATGGAGCGGTTATCATTGTAGAAGGTGTGATGCACCGTTTCCGCGACAAAAAGAATGAACACGAAGGCGGTGATTTCTCCCAGGACGAAGTAAACGAAGAGGTAAAAACTTCTGCTTCCAGGTTGATGAATTCGGCTATTTTCGGGCAGGTCATCATCCTGATCGTTTACCTGCCCATCCTGAGTTTGCAAGGCATTGAAGGTAAAATGTTCAGGCCGATGGCAGAAACTGTTGCCTTTGCGCTGGTCGGTGCTTTTTTGCTTTCGATCACTTATGTGCCCATGATAACTGCCTTAACGTTAAGCAAAAAGGCAGACAAGAAAGGTAACTTTGCAGATAAGATCATGGCTTTCCTGCAAAAGCGTTATACACCGCTTCTCAGCAAGGCTTTGCAACATGCCAAAATAGTGATGCTGGTTGCTGTTGCTTTGTTTGCCGCTGCTTTTTTCATTTTTCAGGGTTTAGGCGGGGAATTTATACCGCAACTGGAAGAAGGTGATTTTGCGCTGGATGCCCGTTTTCTGCCCGGGACTTCCTTAACGCAAACCATAAAAGGCATGCAACTGGCTTGCGATGAATTGAAGAAATTTCCGGAGGTAGAGCAGGTAACCTGCCGTATTGGTTCTGCGGAAATCCCTACAGACCCAATGTCGTTGGAACAGTGTGATGTTTTTATCATCCTGAAAGACAAATCACTATGGAAAACGGCAAAAGATTATACCGGACTGGAAGATGCTTTCGGAAAAAAGCTGGCACAAATTCCGGGACTAAACGTCGGTTTTGAATATCCGGTACAAATGCGTTTCAACGAACTTATTTCCGGTGCCAAGCAGGATGTGGTGATCAAGATTTTTGGGGACGATATACAGCAGCTTGCTAACTTATCGGGTAAAATAAGCGGTATCGCCGGAAAGGTAAAAGGCGCTGCCGATATTTATACCGAGAAAATTACCGGCCTGCCGCAGTTGGTGGTACATTATAACCGCGCGGTGCTGGCGCAGTATAATCTGAGTGTAAGCCAAGTGAACCACGTGGTGAACGCTGTTTTTGCAGGTGAAAAAGCAGGGAGCATTTATGAAGGCGAGCGGCAGTTTGATGTAATGCTGCGGATGGCAGACACGGCGCGGTCAAACTTTGATAACCTGGCCCAGTTGCAAATTAATACGCCAAGCGGCTTGCAAGTCCCGCTTAGTCAGTTGGCCACCATCAGTGTACAGGACGGGCCAAACCAGATACAGCGGGAAAACGGGCAGCGGCGCATTTCAGTTTCCTTTAATGTCCGCGGCAGGGATGTGCAAAGCGTGGTAACCGATCTGCAGCAGCAGATCCAGCAAAAGGTAAAAATGCCTTCGGGTTATTACGTCGATTACGGCGGACAGTTCGAGAACCTGAAATCGGCCAAAAAACGCTTGTCTATTGCCGTTCCTGCTTCCTTATTGTTTATCCTGGTTTTGCTGTATTTTGCTTTTAGGCAGTTTAAAGAAGCGCTGCTGGTATTTTCAGCTATTCCGCTGGCCGCTATCGGCGGTGTTTTTGCTTTATGGATGCGCGGGATGTCGTTCAGTATTTCGGCTGGTGTAGGCTTTATTGCCTTGTTTGGTGTGGCGGTTTTAAACGGTATCGTTTTGATCAGTGAGTTTAACCGTTTGCGTGCCGAAGGCGAGGAAGACACGGACGAAGTTATCCGGAAAGGCACAGCCAATCGTTTACGGCCCGTGCTGATGACAGCTACCGTAGCTTCTTTGGGCTTTTTCCCGATGGCGGTTTCTACCAATGCCGGTGCTGAAGTACAGCGGCCACTGGCTACTGTAGTTATCGGCGGATTGATCACAGCAACGTTGCTTACGCTGGTGGTGCTTCCGGCTTTATATAAATTATTTGCGGCTAAAAAATCCGTCAAAACCAATCCAAAATCAACTGTTGCTGCCGCCATTTTACTGCTGTTTACGTTTCCGGCAAAAGCCCAGCAACCTGTCGGAACAACCATCACCATAAATGATGCGGTAAAAGAAGCATTGGCCAACAATGCCTACCTCAGGTCGGCACAAAACCAAACACTGGCAGCAGGGGCTAATTTAGGAACGGCTTATCAATTCCCAAAAACGCAGGTGCAGTTTGACCAAGGGCAGATCAACAGCTCCAACCCGGACAACCGCCTTGGGGTTTTGCAAAGTTTCTTCTTGCCCGGTGTTTATACCGCACAACACAATTTTTTGAAGGCTGAAGCTGGGTTGACTGCTTTACAGGAAGCAACACTACGCAATCAGGTTGCTTTCCATGTACGTGATATTTATGTGCAACTGGCTACTGACCTGGCTAAACTAAAACTGCTTAATATGCAGGATTCGGTCTATGCAGAAGTGATCCGGCTGGAAAAGTTAAGGTTTGATCTGGGGGAAACCTCCCGCATCAACCTCACCAGTGCCGAGGCCCGGGCAGGAATATTAAAGAACCAGCGTCTGCAATTAACTTCCGAAATCAGCGTGCTGCAAAGCCAATGGCAGCTTTTGCTGGGCAACGAAAAGCTGTTCCTGCCGGCAGAACAGGCACCGCCACCCTGGCAAACCGGCTTTCTGCCTGATTCTGCCGCTGCAATGGAGAACCCGGAAATAAGGCAGGCCAGGCAGCAGGTTACCATCAGCGATCTTCAGATCAAAGTAAACCGTTCCCGGCAACTGCCTGAAATTAATCTTGCCTATAACAACCAAAGTTTTACCGGCCCGGATATCAGGAACAGCAGGGATTATTTATCGCGCAGCAACCGTTTTTCCTCTTACGTGGCGGGCCTGAGTATTCCGCTTTTTTTGAGACCCTATCGTTCGGCAGTCAAAGCAGCTACTTTTCAAAAAACAGCGGCCGTTTATACTTTAACAGCCCGGCAAAATGAATGGATGGGGCAATGGCGGCAGGCCGTAGCACGCTATAACCAGCAACTGCAATCTGCTGCATATTATGAAACGCTGGCCTTGAACCAGGCTGCGGAATTGCTGCGTACAGCAACTTTATCTTTTAAAAGCGGAGGTATCAGTTACATCGAGTGGGTTACCTTTTACAATCAATCGGTACAGATCCAGACCGACCGGCTGGACATCCTGCTGCAACTGGATCAAACCATCAACAACATCTGGTATTACCAGGCACAAACTCAAAAACCATGAAAACCAACTATATTTTCATCCTTGCGCTGCTGCTTTTTGGATGCGGCAGCAGCAGCGATAAAAAAGCCAAGGATGCGCCTAAACAGCAGCAGCCCAAGGAAAAAGACAACAGCATTACTTTTACACCCGAACAAATTAAAAATGGCGGTGTGGACACAGGCCGGTTAGCTATGCACAAACTCTCGGGATATGTGCATGTGAACGGGCAGGTAGACGTTCCGCCCGAAAACATGATCTCTGTAAATGTGCCTTTGGGGGGATTTTTAAAGAGGACAACCATGCTGCCGGGAGAGCCTGTGCACAAAGGGCAAATACTGGCCACGGTGGAAAACCAGGATTACATCACCCTGCAGCAGGATTACCTGACCGCTACCAGCCGGATGGTTTTTTTAAAGCAGGAACTGGTGCGGCAGCGCGAACTCAGCCAGCAGCAGGCCAGCCCGCTGAAATTGTACCAACAATCATTGGCGGACTACAACAGCGAGCAGGCGCAGGCATCCGGTTTAGCGCAGAAACTGAAATTGCTGGGTATCAATCCGCAAAAAATCAACGCTGCGTCTATTCGTCCGTTTGTGTATGTTGTTTCCCCGATCTCCGGTTATGTTTCCAAAGTAAATGTGAATACGGGAAAATACATCAACCCAACTGATGTACTAATGGAACTGATCAATACCAGCGATATTCATGCTGCTTTAACCATTTTTGAGCAGGATATTGCCAAAATAAAAATCGGCAATAAGGTTGAAATAAAGCTTCCGAGCATTACCGACAAAACCTTTCCCGGCAAAGTCATCCTGATTGGGCGGATGCTCGACAGTTCGCGCAGCGTGATGGTGCATTGCCATTTCCTGAAAACCGATCCGCGGCTGCTGCCCAACATGTTCTTGCAGGCATCCATCGAAACGAAACCTAAAAGTACACTGGCTGTACCTGATGGCGCTTTGATCAATTTTGGTGGTAAGCCATATATTTTTGGTGCACAAAAGAAGCAAAGCAATCAGATGCTTTTTAGCATGATCCCGGTGGAAGTGGGCGTAAAGCAGGACGGATGGAACGAGATCACCTTAAAGAAACCTGAGCTGGAAAACCAATTATTTGTGCTGAAAGGGGCATTCTCCATTCTGTCAGCCATGAAAAATACGGGCGAAGGCGAATAAATCCCCATTTAAAACAGGCTTTGTATGAAAGCCACAACTAATACAGATCATACTGTTTTTATCAACCTAAAATTATAATGAACGGAGTAAAAAATAAAAATAACCGCGATGCTGAGCGCGAGTACGTGATCCAGAAAGTACAACCCGCATTGCTGGGTTTAATGGATGGTTCTGTTTCTACGTTGGCCCCGATTTTTGCAACAGCCGGATTGACCGGTCAGCCAATCAAAGCTTTTTATGTCGGCCTCGCGGCTTCTTTAGGTGCCGGGATCAGTATGGGCCTGGCCGAAGCTTTATCGGATGACGGAACGGTAACCGGCAGGGGAACGCCCATCACGCGCGGTGCCATCACTGCTTTTTCTACCGCTTTCGGCGGTATGCTGCATACACTGCCTTTTCTGATCGCTGACCTGCAAACAGCTTTGCACCTGGCTTATGCGGTGGTCGTGATCGAGTTGCTGATGATTGCTTTTATTCGATATAAATTTATGAAAACACCTTTAATTTCCACTATCTTGCAGGTAATTGTAGGAGGTGGGATTGTGTTTGTGATCGGCATCTTTTTAGGGAAAATCGGTGTCTGAAAAGCTAAAAATGTTTAATTATTCATACTTAATAAAAAACGATGGCCATCATTGAACCTGTAAAACAAGACCCTATCAGCCCGGCAGTTGCCAAAAAAAATTCGGCTGCGCTGCGTTTCTGGCATTGGGCAAATACGATCATCATTTCCGGACTTTTGATAACGGTCCTGATCAATTCTACCGTACTGGACGACCGAAGCAATCAGGCTTTCGTTAAAAACGAGTTGCAAAAAGCCGGAACTGTTTTAAGTGCAGCCCAGGCAAGGTCTGTAGCGCATGCACAAAGCGATGAAGTTTGGGGAATTCATACTTATTTCGGTTACTTTCTGGCGGCATTGTTTGTGTTCAGGCTTTTGATGGAGTTTTTTCAACCTCAACCGCAACGCTTTTTTAAGCGGTTGAAAGAATTATACCGGCAATATTTCACCCTGAAACAAAACACCTATCTGGCAAAACATGATTTGGCTGTCAAAGCCACTTACCTGGTTTTTTACGGCTTGCTTACGGTGATGGTTGTTACCGGGCTTACGCTTGCTTTTGAGGATCAGCTAAGCTTTCTAAAACCGGTCCGGCATTCCATTAAAGATGTACATGGTTTTACGATGTACCTGATCCTGGCTTTTATTGCCGTTCATCTGGCAGGTGTTTTCCTGGCCGAAAGGGATAAAAGCCCGGGTATTGTTTCGGACATGATCAATGGCGGAGAGCCGGAATAACGGTAAATGCAACACCAGTTTTTATCCTGGTAAAAGAAGCATCAGATTGTTTCTTACATAATACATGGCAACGGTTGGGATGCAAATTGAGATAACACCAATTTTTGTGTGGTAAAAGAAGCATTAGCTTAAACAGTACTTTGCCAACTTCCGCCTTCTGTGCCAAATCCTTTATCTTTGCCTTCCCAAAAAAACAACAAACCATGCTAAAAGGATTTTTTAACATACCCGAACCGGTAAACGAAACGGTATTAAATTACGGGCCGCACAGTGCAGAAAGGGCGATGCTGAAAAAAGCTCTGGAAGAAGCCCGTACGCAGGAAGCCGACCTGCCGATGTACATTGGCAGCCGGGAAGTACGGACCGAAAATAAATTAGCTATTCGTCCGCCGCATGACCACAAACATATTTTAGGATATTTTTCGGAAGGGGATGCCAGCCATGTAAACGAGGCCATAAAAGAAGCATTGGCAGCAAAAGAAGCCTGGGAAAATTTAGCCTGGGAACAACGGGCCGCTATATTTTTAAAAGCTGCCGATCTGATTGCCGGGCCTTACCGCTATAAAATCAATGCGGCAACGATGCTTGGGCAATCCAAAAACGCTTATCAGGCGGAGATTGATTCGGCTTGTGAGCTCATCGATTTCCTGCGTTTTAACGTTTCTTACCTGGCTGATATCTACGCACAGCAACCCGTTTCGGGCAAAGGCGTTTGGAACCGTGTAGAGCAGCGACCATTGGAAGGCTTTGTGTTTGCGTTAACGCCGTTTAACTTTACCGCTATTGCCGGGAATTTGCCTGCCTCCGCAGCTTTGATGGGCAACGTAGTCGTTTGGAAACCGGCCTATCCGCAAGCATATGCCGCCAACGTGATCATGCAAGTCTTTAAAGAAGCGGGATTGCCGGATGGCGTGATCAACTTGATTTATGTTGACGGTCCTGTTGCCGGAGAAGTCATTTTTAACCATCCTGATTTTGCCGGGATCCATTTTACCGGTTCTACCAAAGTTTTCCAAACCATTTGGCAAACTATTGGCAACAACATTCACAAGTACAAAACTTATCCACGCATTGTAGGGGAAACAGGGGGAAAAGATTTTATACTCGCCCATAAAAGCGCAAGCCCGGATGTAGTAGCAACCGCCATTGTTCGCGGTGCTTTTGAGTACCAGGGACAAAAATGTTCGGCCGCTTCCCGTGCTTATCTGCCAAAATCTTTATGGCCCGCCATTCAGGAAAAAGTTTTGGCCGACCTTGCAACCGTTAAAATGGGACCGGTAGAAGATTTTGAAAACTTTGTCAATGCCGTCATTACCGAACTATCTTTTGATAAGTTGGCTAAGTATATTGATGCCGCAAAAGAAGCACCGGGTGTAGAGATTATTGCCGGAGGGAATTATGATAAAACAGTTGGCTATTTCATCGAACCAACCATCATCAAAACAGAAGATCCAAAATATGTAACCATGTGCGAAGAACTGTTCGGACCGGTTTTAACGGTTTATGTATATGAAGATGAAGCGTTTGAGGAAATCATGGAAGTGATCGATACCACTTCTCCTTACGCCTTAACCGGTGCTATCCTAGCAACAGATCGTTATGCGATTGAAAAAGCAACTTATAAGTTGAGGAATGCAGCCGGCAATTTTTACATCAACGATAAACCGACCGGAGCCGTAGTTGGCCAGCAGCCATTTGGAGGCGCCAGGGGTTCCGGAACAAACGATAAAGCCGGTTCGATGATCAATTTGTTGCGCTGGGTTTCCCCAAGAACGATCAAAGAAACTTTTGATCCGCCAAAAGATTACCGCTATCCTTTTTTGGATAGGGAATTATAGGAATGGGAAAGTCTGGCTGAAAGGCCGGACTTTTTGTTTGATATTGAATTATGAAGAGATATTATCAAAATTCTTACTGAAAAAAGCAGGAGTAATTTTATTATTTCAATCTGGTTTCAATATCCATTCTTTCATGTAAGATTCTAATTATTTCAATAGTTTCATCATCACTTTTTCTATAAAATATCAGATGCGATTTCACTTTCGTTGCCCGATAACCTGGCTTTATATTTTCCATGGATTTGCCATCTTCAAAATGTTTAGAGATATATTCAAACTCGTTAATAAGCAAGTTATAATATCGGTCAGCTTGTTTTTTTGACCATGTTTTCAATGTATATAACCAAATATTTTCAAGGTCTTCAATCGCTTTTGCACTTATGCGATAAGTGATTTTCATAAGTGCCTATCATGTAAATCTTGCAAATGTTTTTTAGGATTGAAATTTTCGATGATAGTGCTTTCTTCTCCAAGTTCTAATTCTTTTTGCAACTGTTTCGTTTTCTTTTCTTCCTGTTCAAGTAATCGCAAAGCAGTTCTGATAACTTCACTTGTTGAATTATATCTACCGGAAGCTATTTCAGTATTTATAAAATCTTCAAAATGACTTCCTAATAATATAGACGTATTCTTTCCCATTTTAAATCGCTTTTATTCAAAGGTACCAAAAATCGGTATAAATTTAAGTTCCCATTTTAAATTTATTATTGTGATACTTTGTTAATGGAATAATAAACCAGATCGCGGATCGTAACTCAAAGAACTAAATTGTAAATCCGGTTCAGCAGAAATTGAGAAAAGTCTGATTTTTAAACCGGGGCTTTTATTTTAGATAAAAAATGCCGGTGATTTTTCTGGCAGCCTTGAAAGTTCCTGTATAGATCAAAGTTATTTTGTCAAAGTCTGAAGTTTTGTCCCTTCCGATATAACAAACTTCTTTTTTGTCTTTACTATGAAATAAAGGAATACCGGATATAACATCTATCTTACTGTCATCCATAACCGGATTTCCAAGCAAAACCCATTCATTCGGGTAAAGTGCTTTGATGTCTGTAATGCTTAGTAATTGTGCTATTTCATATATTTTATCATGTAAATCTACGATTTTTATAGGTAGAACCGATGCAGGTGTTTGGCACGAATGATAAAGCCGGTTCGATGATTAATTTACTGCGCTGTGTTTCCCCAAGAACGATCAAGGAAACTTTTGATCCGCCAAAAGATTACCGTTATCCCTTTTTGGATATGGAATTATAGGATTGGGAAAGTCTGGCTGAAAGGCCGGACTTTTTTGTTTGGTATTGATTTTATTAAAAAATGCCTCTCAAACAAATTAAGACTTAACTTTAATAAGAGATGAAATTTTCAGGTTGTATTTCTCTCTTATCGCCTGCATTTCCTTCTTCAAAAGGTCGGAATGCTTCCAATATCTTTCACTTAGTTGTTCACGAATTTCTCTCATTGTTTGTACTGCGTCAAAGTCTTTATTCTTGTCCATAGTCTTTAGGGTTTTAAAATTTCTCTTGGTGTTCTTATCTCAATCATTCTATACCCAAGTTTTAAGTTAATCGAATTGTAAAGCCTAATGCGGTTAAGGTTTACAATATGTTTAAAGTTCCAGCTTGCTGGTACATCAGCATTGTTTAAAGTTGCAAGAGCAATATGAAGCGCATCATTGTAACTCTTGTTTGTTAACGCACCTTCGTTAATGTAAATTTCGGCAAGTTCAATGGCTTCGTCTGTAATTCCAATTGTCATACCATACATTTCAGGAACTTCTATAATCTTCTCTCTTATTTCCTGTCGTGCAAGTTCAAGTTCTTGTAGTGTTAAGTCAGAAAGCATTAAAAATTTTACACCTGCTTTAAATTCATCAAATAAAGCAACTGACCATTCTTGGAATTCTTTGTCAAAACAACCGCCAATTGTTGAAGTGTCAGCATAAACTTTCATAGGTTCAAAAATACGAAAAGCTGTTGTGCTTATTCGTAAATTATTAAATTAGATTAGAAGATTTATACATCGAGGATAAAACCAACCAGAGCCGTAGTGGGCCAGCAACCATTTGGAGGCGCAAGAGGTTCCGGCACAAATGATAAAGCCGGTTCGATGATCAATTTACTGCACTGGGTTTCGCCAAGAACCATCAAGGAAACTTTTGATCCGCCAAAAGATTACCGTTATCCCTTTTTGGATAGGGAATTGTAGGAATGGGAAAGTCTGGCTGAAAGGCCGGACTTTTTGTTTGGTATTGATTTTAGAGGATTGAAGCTTTGATAATTGGAGTGCAAATAGGATCACAGATCCTAAGCTCAAAGGCCCGGATTGCAAATCTGGACCAGCGAGGACGAGATACTTTCATTTGAATTGTATGTCAGTTCAAAAATTGTTCTTTGTATTCATTTTCCGCCTTTGCAGTTGTTCTTCACCTGCAAACCTTTCCTGCATTCGACATCTAACCATTATTAAAGAACTTTAAATTAAAAAAACGCAGTCTTTAAAACATTTTTAAGTATATCCAGAAACTTAAATGGGATTTTCTAACTCACTATGTGCATGACAACTATTTGTTGGTGAAGAACACCAACAAAGGCGTAAAAAATTGTTAGAACAGTCGGGGTGGCTGTTGCTCGTCCATCCCGACTTTCTCTGGAATACTTCGCTATCTAAAAAGATAAAGCAGTATGAGTTCTTTGATTACGCGGTTAATGAAGCATTGTTTGTTTCAGAAAAAGAGGAAGCCATCGTCACAGGCATTATCCAAAATATAAGCCAGGAATGTCAAAGGTCAATCGATAAATTTACCCAGGAAATCGTTATTGCTCAATTGGAAACGCTATTGGCCTATAGCGACAGGTTCTATCAGCGTCAGTTTATAACCAGGAGGATAGCTAATCATCAGATTCTGGACAGGCTGAACGATTTATTAAATGCCTATTTTAACGGTGATGCATTGACGAAGACCGGGGTGCCTACGGTCACCTTTGTTGCTCAGCAATTAAACGTCTCTCCACATTATTTGTCCGGATTATTACGATCACTGACCGGGTTAAACACGCAGCAGCACATTCATATGAAGTTGATTGACAAGGCTAAAGAATTTCTTTCCACCACTTCTCTAACCGTTAGCGAAATAGCTTATGCTTAGGCTTTGAGCAAATTCAATCGTTCAGTAAAATTTTTAAGACTAAAACCAATTTATCGCCGCTTGAATTCAGACAATCCTTTAATTAACTGGTCGGGAGCGGCTGTTTAAAAATAAAGTATTATGAATCCTGAAGCGCGTTCCAAGAAGCGGGATTTTCCCGAATATCAGTGAGTTGCTCTATTACTTCCTGGACCTGGCGGCTGTCGAGTTTTTTCTGGCCGTCTGCGGTATAGCTGAACAATTTGCCAGGCTGTTCAAACGTGATAAATCCCTAATATTCCGGATCGTCAATTTTCTCCAGGTGCAGGGTGCTTTCCTTACTCCGGCCCAGCAGCGGATTACCGGCCCCGATATCGCCGAAAATGTTGTAAGTAAAAGTTAGGGTTTTAATTCTTTGTGTTTTTATATCTGCCATAATATGATTTTTAATTGTTCGTGTATCTATGCAAAATTACCAATTCTGTTTTTTTGAAATTAATGGTCGGAAACAACAACATTTTTATTTTGTATTGCCTTTTTTCTTCTTTTGATTGTTACAATTACCAACGGAATGCAGCAGGCATTCATTATGCCAATCAGCAAAAAAGCATCCATATAGCTTAACAAATATGTTTGCCTTACAACGGTGGCTTCCAATGCTCCGAGAGCTTGTTTCGTTGCGTCGTAATAACCCGCACCTTTAGCCATAAAATATTGTGTGAAGGATTGTATTCGCTGCTGTGTGGGATAATTCGTAGCCGTAATATGCGAAACAAGCGCAGTGCGGTTGTATGCGGCACGATGTGCAATATAAGTATTGATTAATGCAATTCCGAAAGAACCGCCCATTTGCCGCATCATATTGTTTAATGCTGCACCTTGCGGTATATCGGCAGGTTTCAGTTCCGAAACCGCCAGTGCGGTCAAAGGTACAATGAGTAAGGCGGCGCCCAATCCTCGAAAAATTAAGGGAATGAAAAAATAAGCGCCGCCCGTTTCGAGGTTAGATCCCGACATCATATACCCAAAAATGGCCGACATGCCGAACCCCAATATAATGAGGTATTGCGGACGGATACCGCTTTGTAGTATTTTACCCAAAAAAGGTGAGATCATCGCGGCCATTAGCGTACCCGGTAAAAGCATGGTACCTGTTTGGAAAGCTGAATACCCGATGATCCGTTGCGAATACAAAGGGAACACAAACACATTACTGAATAAGCCGAAACCCAGCACAAAGGTCATGATGGTGGAAATAGAGAGCGTAGTACTTTTTAATACCCGCAGATTGATAACCGGAAACTCGACTTTGAGCTCCCACCAAATCAGGATGGCTAAAGACAATGCTGCGATGATGGTTAAAGCGGTAATATAAGTGGCGGCAAACCAGTCGTCGGTCTGCCCGCGCTCCAGCACTACTTGCAAAGCACCCACGCCAATAGCTAATAGTAAAGATGCCCAGCCAGTCAACACGTCGCCCGTCTTCGGATTTTTTGGCGGGTTTAAGATAAATATAAGATAAGAATGCGGCCAAAAGCCCGATAGGTATATTTACATAAAATATCCATTGCCAAGATAGATTATCAACAATATAGCCTCCCATAACCGGGCCAATTGATGGGCCGATGATGATGCCCAGGCTAAAAATACCGCTGGCTGTCGCCCGTTCTTTAACAGGAAAGGTTTCAAACAGGATGGATTGCGAGGTTGATAGTAACGCGCCTCCGCCAATACCCTGTAAAAAACGAAAGCCAACCAGTTCCCATAGATTGTGCGAAAAGCCACACATGGCCGAAGCAAGCGTGAACAGCAAAATAGAACCGATATAGTATTGTTTTCGGCCGATCTTTTCAGCCAGAAAACTCGTCATTGGGATTACTATCACGTTAGCTATGGCATACGAAGTAATCACCCAAGCTGTATCTTCCAGCGACGCACCTAAATTCCCGCTCATGGTATTGATCGATACATTTACGATGGTCGTGTCGATCAACTCAATAATGGTCGATGTAATAGATCGTCACGACAATGATCCATTTTTTAAAACCTGTTTCCATTCTGTAAGTACTGTTGTATGAAATTTTGTATGAAACCTATAAGGTTTTAATTATTGCCAAAACCCTTTTGATTTTATTTGGCTGCCGTTGATCTTGTATGATTTTAAAAGTTTCCTAAGTGTTACAATCAGCTCTGCATTACCTTCAACATAAAATACACAGTTGTCTTTTTCAGATTGGATTTGTATTATCCATTCTTGTGTTTGATGAAATATTACACCGTAGTTTGAAACAGCCTGCAATGGCAACCACGGACAATTTTCTGCAAACGCAGCAGCGGTTTGCAGGTCATTAAAAGCTATGCAGCCGTCTATTTTTGTACCGGCTGGTGCTAATTGCTGTAATGCACAAAAATGTCCGATAGCGGTTTGGTCGCCAAGAAAAACGAGATGTTTACCAGCAACAGGAAAATGTTTTTCAGTTTCAATTTTCAGGTAATGAAAGGGATTATCTTCCTGTTGTTTTTTTGCCCATTGGCTACCTTGTCCGTGATGGCTTGTATCAATATATAAGGTGCAGGTTTTTTCTTCGGCATCCCACATCGCAGGCGTGTAGTCCGTAAAATGCAAAGGCGATATTCTGCATTTAATACTCTGTGCTTTGTCCCATTTGGCAAAATCCACATTGGGTAAATGAATATCTACTTCGTGTAACCCGCCTCCATCCCAGCAACGGACTGCTAATATCTTTCCTGTTTTTATGAAAAGTTTTTCTATTGTTGATATGGTGCTTGTTTGTGTCATTGCCACACTGATAAATCAATTTAAATAACCGCGAATACACGAATGAAAAAAATCTGTGTATTTTGTCAGTCGTCTGTTGTTAGTCCTGTAAATGTTTCGTTAGCAATTCAAGACTTTTCAGTTTGTTTGTCTGATTAGATGACATAATGCGTAGCATAATTTCATCTGCACCAAATGCGGTTTTAATGGCTTTTAATTCTTGTGCAACTGTTTCTGCTTTTCCAACTATGAATTTAGGAATATCAACAGGATCAACCAACCGCTCCATAGAAATTGAATCTTTTAGTAATTCTACCGCTTCTTTTTCGGGAACAAGTTTGTCGCTTAATACTCCTGTAATTCTCAACTGCTTATAGAAATACTGCATTGGTGCGGAAAATTCCAAAGCCAATTGGTCGGTTTCGTGTGCAGAAACAGCTAATCCCAATGTCAAGCGTGGCGTTTTGTGAGCATAGATTTTATCCGAACTCTGAAAATTCTGTGTGTATTGTCGGATAATTTCAAATGCTCTTTGCGGATTGAAAAAACCTGCAAAGGAATAAGCCAAACCTAATTGTGCCGCTGCTTCCGCACTCCAACCACTTGAACCCAACAAAAATACATTCGGAAAAGCACCGTCATTGTAAACTTTTACCTGACTGAAAGGGTGATTTGCAGGAAAATCATTTGTCAGCCACGCTAAAAGCTCTACTAATTGTTCTGTTGAATCGTCAGAATGCTGATAAGAAGAACGATTGCGTTGCAAAGCAAGGTCGGTATACTGTCCTATTGTGGCTCTGCCAATGCCCAGATCAATCCTGCCCGAATACAATTCGGATAAGGTTGCAAAGTTTTCCGCCACTTTGAACGGGCTGTAATGATTTAGTAAAATTCCGCCTGAACCAACATTTATACGCTTGGTGTTTTCGGCTACCGCAGGAATTAAAATTTCGGGTGCTCTTCCTGCGACAAGTTTATGATTGTGATGTTCTGCAAGCCATATCCGTTGAAAGCCCAAATCTTCAATTACTTGTGCTGTTTCAATGGTGTCTTTTAACGCTTGTTTTCTGTCACCCTGATATGGCGTTGTTGAAATATCTACTAATGAAAGTTTCATACTACAATTTTTTAATTTCGGTTGCAAAGTTGAAACCATTACTTTACATTTGCAAGTAGTTAAACGAATGTTCAATAGGAACAAAAATTAAAGTAATACTGGGAATCAAGCACTTTCAATGAGAGAAAAAGAAGAAAAAAATTTCGAACAGCCTTGTTCTGTCGGAAAAGCAATGGGAATTATCAAGGGAAGATGGTCTTTTCCGATAATCAGAGCATTGATGAATGACACGTTAAGATTTAAAGAATTGGAACGTGGAGTTTTTTCGATAAATACCCGAATGTTGGTCAAAGAATTGAAAGAGTTGGCAAAAGAGGGGTTGGTTACTCGCAAGGCTTATGCAACCGTCCCGCCAACTGTGGAATATTCGCTAACCGAAAAAGGTCAAGCGTTAAGACCTGTCATTTCAGAAATTGAAAAATGGGCTGCAAAGTTTTTGTAGTTGGCTTGTCGTGCTAACCGTTCAGAAGGACCTGCTAAACCTTATGACTTTGTGGCCCCATATCTGCAAGCTATCTTGGCTTCTTAGGAATGAAAGATCTAACAGTTTTCCGCCTTTGCAGGTGTTCTTCACCTGCAAACCTTTCCTGCATTCGACATCTAACCATTATAAAAGAACTTTAAAATAAAAAAACCCGGTCTTTAAAACATTTTTAAGTATATCCAGAAACTTAAATGGGATTTTCTAACTCACTATTTGCATGACAACTATTTGTTGGTGAAGAACACTAACAAAGGCGTAATTGTTGATGATTTGCACATAGCTAAATTAATAACGTCCTGCCCGATATAAAGCAAAATCTCGATATAAAGCAAAATTGAAAAGCAAAAAGTTGAAACACAGGTTTCGTATGCCCCCATTTTGGCAAACCCATATTATGCATTTGTGCTTCTTGTTCTGCCAATTAAGTTCTTTCCAATCTTAAGATTAGTCAAAATTTGTTGATAGAGTCACATGTTTCCACGCTTCCATTTCCTGCCTTTCCTTTTCCCGATGTTCAGTTGTTTTCGGCAATTTTTACCTCAAGTTCTTCAATGTTTCTTGAGGTTGCTGCTACTTTATCCCCTTTTGATAATACTAACTTTGTTAAAGCAAGCCCCATGCCTTTAGACGCTCCAGTAATAAACCATACTTTTTTTTGTTCAAATTTTCAATCATAATTGTGTTTATTTATAATTCGTGAAACGAAGGTTGTTTAAGTACTAAAAGTAATTGTAGTTACTTGTATTAACTATTGGTAATTCGCTGCGACAAATTAACAGTGTCCTGATAGCATGACGCACAACGTTCGAATATTTGCGAAGGCAGGGAATTCGTTGCACTTCAGCCCAATAACTTACCGAAGATAAATAGAACGACAAATGCTCAAAATTTATTCTTCAGCCCTGCTTGCGCCAAACCCATGTTAGCTGCTGGTCTTTTTCTTCTGTGTCAAGTCTGTCGGATTTTGTCCGTACATTTTTTAAAGGCAAATGAAAAATGTGATAAGTCTTCAAAACCTAAATCAAGAAAAATGTCTTTCGGCATTTTATTCTTTTTGTCAATGAGAAAGTAGGCTTCTTGTAGTCGTTTTTTTACTAACCATTTGCTTGGTGTATCATTGATTGGTTGTTGAAAATCTCGTTTGAAAGCAGATAAACTTCTTCCTGTCAAATAAGCAAACCGCTCAACGCTTACATTGAATTTGAAATTTCGGTTCATAAATTCTTCGATGTTTATCTTTTCAGGTATTCCATAATCAAAAAATAAACCTGCTAATTCAGGTTGGGTTTGTAACAAAATAATAAGCAGTTCTTCACGCTTCACGTCAGCAAATGCCTCCCTTATTTTTCCGTGATTGTAATAAGGCATAAGCGAACAAAAAAAATGTGGTAGCAATTCGTTCGCTTTTAGTTTTATAAACGTATCTGTCGAATTGGATTTTGTTACAGTTTGTTTGTGTTTTTCTTGAAACTTTTTGAGAAACTTTTCATCAAGAGCAATGATTACTTTTTCTAATTCATTATTCTCTTTTATCTTATTGAAGCGTCCTAATCGGTTTTTACGAGCAATGCAACATTCACCTGATTTCAATGCCTGATGTTCGCTTCCGTCAAAGAGGTTCATTGTTCCTTTTGCAACGTACACAAAAAAATGTTCAGCAATAAAATGCTCGGGTGAAATTTCAGTATCTTCTTTTTTAACAGTATTCATTTGAAGTGTTCATCTTTAATTATACTTTAATCTTCGCCAACAAGTCACGGGTTCCAGCCACAACTCTATCTTGGAACTTCGTGTCCCGTACTTGTACAGAGCCAAGCATTGGCTTACCTGTCTCATCAAAATACATTCCTGTTTGGTTTGACTTGTCGGTCAATACCTCTGTAATCATTCGAGCAGCACGTTTCGGAGTACTCCAACATTTAATGAAGGGTGCAAGTGGACTCGCTACGTACTTTGCAAGAAAACGTAGGGCAATATTTGCGTCTCTACCAAGGTTACTTCCTGGACAGAAACCCGGCTCAACGGCGTTGAATCGGAGCTTTGGATTCTCACGTGCAAACACGAAAACGGAGGCAAGTTCGCACTGCTTCGTGGTGGCGTATGCATCGAAACCACGATTGGACGAGCCACCAGACTGCCATTCACCTCGTGCACTCGCCTCAGCAGAAATATACCGACCACCACGGAAGCCGACCACCACGGAAGCCGGCAGCCACGGCAGGTTTACGCTCGGGATCCTCGACACCGGAGCAGGTGAACACAACATTCGCACCGTCTGGAAGGTGTGGAATTAGTGCTTCCGTGAATGCGAAGGGGCCGAGGTGGTTTGTGGCGAAGGCAATATCCCATCCCTGTGCGGATTTTGAGGGAGTCATCGGCATAATGCCTGCGTTGTTGAGCAGTCCAGCGATTTGAAGATTAAGTGCGATAATCTCTTTTGTAGCATGTTTCACACTTATCATATCCGGGAGGTCGCATACAACAGGCACAGCATGTTGACCTTTTTGTTCAATTTTCTTCTGCATCTCGGTGAGTTTTCCTCGGTCTCTTCCTACCAAAACAACTGTGCCATGTTTGGCAAGTTCAAGTGCTGTATAACTACCGATACCAGAAGTTGGTCCAGTGATGATGTACGCCTTGCGTTCATTAGAATTCTTTATTACAGTCTTTGACATATTTTTATCCATTTTAAATTTTATACTACAAAGTTCTGTATAAAATTTAAAAACTAGTTTGTTGAAAAGTCCAATTTTGGTTTGTTGAGAAGTCCAAATGTAAAACAGTTCTTGTTGTCGTAGAGGTTTTGTCAGACTTGCAGCTAACGTTCGAATATTTGCGAAGGCATGGAATTCAGTGAATATCCAGCGCGGTACAAATGCCTAATTGAAAATATGAAGTTGAAGTTAAAAATAATAGCTGAACATTGAATGTCAAGCCCGAACCGCTGCTGATAGTACATAGCTGATGTTTCAATGTCTTGCCCTGCTTTTGCAAATACTTTTGGTGTCGGTAGTGGCTTTTGTGGTCGGCTTATTTAGTTAAATGTACTTTTAAATTGAAGAGGTGATGTATTCGTTTTGCTTTTGAACAGCTTATTAAAAGATTGCGGATGTTCAAAGCCTAATTGGTAAGCAATTTCACTTACTGATAAATTGGTAGTGAGCAAAATTTCTTTCGCCTTTTCTATAATTTTATTGTGTATGTATTGCTGTGTATTTTGCCCTGTGAGGTTACGAAGCAAGTCGCTTAAATAATCAGAAGAAAGGTACAATTGTCCGGAAATATACCTTACAGTTGGCAACCCTTTTTCAATAAAATCCTTTGTTTCAAAAAATTCATCTAAGATTATATTTAGCTTTTTCAGCAATTCATTATTTACATTTTTACGAGTAATGAATTGCCTATTGTAAAAGCGGTTGGCATAGTTAAGCAATGTTTCTATTTGTGAAATAATAATGTCTTGGCTAAAACTGTCTATAACCGAGTGGTACTCGTTTTTAATATTTTTCAAAACTACCTCTATCATTTTTTCTTCTTTTCGTGAAAGATGCAAAGCTTCATTTAAAGCATATTGAAAAAAACCAAACTCTTTTATTTTTTTGTGCAAGGGGTGGTTGACTAAGAAATCAGGATGCAAGCTAATCATCCAACCTTTGGCCGGCATTTGGTCATCTACGTTCCAAATTTGTTTTTTGTTTGGTGCACAAAAAATCATAACGCCTTCGTTGAAATCAAAGGCATTGCGACCATACTTTTCGTTGGATGTACATTTCTCTTTCAGCGTAATAGTATAAAATCTATTGCTAAAATGTAGGGTTTGAGTAGATATTGTACTTTCTATTTCGTGAAACTTTATAATGCTTATCAACGGATGTTCAGGCTGTGATAATCTCAATAATTGATGCTGTTCTGAAATAGAATTTATCAATAAGTATTCGTTTTCGTTTTGCAAATGTTCTGAAAATTAAATTTTAACGAATTAGCCAAATCAAAGTTTATTGTAGCTGAAACTGGGAATAACTTGGGATTAGGGATTTCTCGTAGGTGGCATTGGATCACTTCTTTAAACAACCAGCTGGTGGAAAATCGAAGCACAAATGTCAATTCAGCACTCAAGTTCAATAGAATTCCCAATGCTCACGTTTAGTACTTTTGCAAACACTTGTTGGCGGTTAGTGCCTTTTGTTAGTATTGTCTGTCAATTCAAAAACTGTTCTTTGTATTCAATAGGTGTTATACCTGTTTCCTTTTTAAATAGTCTTGAAAAATAAGGTGGGTTTTCAAATCCTAATTGATAAGCTGTTTCGGCAATAGTATTGTCAGTGCTCATCAATAAATTTTTGGCTTCGTCAATTAAAAAAATATGAATATGTTCCAATGCAGTTTTGCCTGTTTCCTGCTTTAATAAATCGCTTAAATATCGAGAAGAAAGGTTAAGCTGGGAAGCCAGGTAAGTTACAGTAGGTAATCCTTTCTGTTTTAGCAAACCACTTTCAAAATAGGAAGATAAAATATCGCTGAACTTAGACACCATTGAACCTGATAGTACTTTCCGGTTGATAAACTGTCTTTTATAAAAACGTTGTGCATATTTTAAAATAGAGTCTATATGCGTAAGGATAATATCTTTACTAAACTCATCAGAATTATTTTTATATTCCCGGCTAATTTTATCGTACAATTCCCAAATGATTTGCTCTTCTGATGGCGACAAATGCAATGCTTCGTTAGTTTCGTAATCAAAAAACCCAAACTTTTTTATGTCTGTGTGAAGGTTGTGTCCCAAAAAATAATCTTTGTGAATAAAAATAATCATTGCTTTTTCTGCCATTTCCATATTACTGATTTCCATTGCCTGCCTTGGTTTTACAAACGACATAGAACCATTGTCGTGGTCATATTTTGTTTTACCGTATAAAAAATTACCTGACTTTATTTTTTTGAGGGCAATCATGTAAAAATCACTCGTAAATTTATTTTCACCAATAGAACACTTGTTCAACTCATTACAAGTAAGCAAACTAAGCATAGGGTTTTCCGGCGCAGGATAACCGCTGCCTTGATGCAATTGGGAAATAGTTTTATAATGTTTCATATTACTTTGGATTTAAAATTACAAATTCTACGTTGTTAAAACGTAGAGTTTGTAATTACTGGTCACTTTTTCTAAATTATCACTTTTATTCACCGTGAGCTTTTGCTGACACTTCTTTCCACGCTTCCCAGGAAGCTAATTTTTGGCTATAAGTATATTGTGTCCAGGGATAAGCCAACTTTCCTAAAAATAAGCGCAGTGGCGGATTTTGAGCATCAACTAAGCTTAAAATGGCTTCCACAGTAGCACTTGGGTCGCCAATGTTTTCAGGTTTCAATCCATCTCCGGCCCTAAAATCAGCCGTTACTTTTGCATAAGCATCTAATGGCGTACTTTCAATTGCTGACGAGCCAAAGAAGTCTGTTTTAAATGAGTTTGGTTCGATTAAAGTTACATTGATGCCAAAATCTTTTACTTCCATTTGCAACGCTTCACTAAATCCTTCAACAGCATATTTGGTGGCAGAATACAAGCCCATAGTTGGTAAAGAATTTACGCCTAAAACGCTGGACAATTGAATGATATGCCCTTTGCCTTGTTCTCTAAAAATAGGAAGGATTGCCTGAGTCATCCAAAGCGTTCCGAACACATTTACTTCAAATAAGTCTCTTGCTTCCTTTTCACTGTTTTCTTCGATAGTGCCAAATAGAGAATATCCTGCATTGTTTATTACAGCATCAATGTTTCCAAAATGCTGCCTGGCTTGATTCACTGCTGCAATACAATTGGCCTTGCTAGTAATGTCTAATTGCACAGGTAAAACCGCCTCGCCATATTTGTCTGCAAGGTCTTGCAGATGTTCTGCATTTCTTGATGTAGCTACTACATTGTCGCCACGGTTTAAAAAGGCTTCTGCCCAAATTTTGCCAAACCCACGGGATGCACCGGTAATTAAAATTGTCTTTTTCATTATTTTTTATTTTAAATTAATGAGACAAAATTAGTGGGTGAACCTTTGGAGTAATTATACAAAAGTTGGAAGTTGTGATACATTTTAACGTATCAGCAATTAGAGCCTGTTTAAATTTTATTCAATTTATTTTCTATGCTTCTTTTACCCTATCAAAAACACTAAAACCACATGCTTCTTTTATCGGTACAAAATATAAACACAGATTTTATAGGCATAAAAGAAGTATTATAAATTTTTTCAAATGAAATTTAAACAGGAACTTAGTCAAAACGTAAAAGTTTTTTGTTGGTTAAACGGTGTTGGATAGGGGTGGTTTTGGCATGATTGAAGGTTCACGGTTTTATGCAGTGGCTGCAAGAAAATTTCGTTTGCTCAGGCTTTGTACTATGTACTAAAGATAAATAGAATGACCAATGTTGCGAATATGTTCACCTGCCGCCTTTGTATAAAACCGTGCTAACGACTGCCAGTTTTCGATTCAACCGATTTAGATTTGTCCAAAATGTAAATTAATAAATAGAAAAGCAGGAAAAGTAAATTTACACCACCTAAAGTATCTTCGACGGTCTTCTTCGATGTAAAATCTTGAATGAATGTTGATGTTTGATATTGTTTAACGGCAAGGCTACTTACTTTTTTTACAGTAGGTACTATAATTAATTGACCATAGACAAGAATTAAAATCGATATGAACAAAAGCAAAATAGATACCTTTTTTCTTTTGTTTTCCAATATTAGAAATAGCCCGGCGTTTGCAAGAAGAAATAGCCATGTCCCGGGCACGGTTACAAAGTTTATATCAAAGCACAAGCTAAAACTAACAATATCCAACTGGATGATTTTAAAAACAACGCCATGCAACAAGTGCCTATGCAAAGATTAGGAAAACCTGAAGAATTTACATTTTTAGTTGCTTTATTTGGCATCAGACTTTGCGTCTTACATCACAGGTACCAATATTCCCATTGATAGAGGACTTTTAAAATCAATTGGATAAAAAACTGCACACAACATAGGAAAGTACTGGCAAAGAAACCGGCAAAATTCAGTATCACCATTTTGGCTATTGTGCTTCAGCTCCAACCGTCATTATAAATTGACAAACAGAATAACAATAAATTTTTAATTATAAATTGAGCAACAGTTCATAATGACGGATTTCAAATACAATTCTCCGTCAAGTCTTCCGACGTTAATGGTATCGCAGATCCGCATAAAGATTTCAACTAACTCACATAATCCTTATTTGACTACAATAATTCCAGATTGGGCTACATCTATTGATTTGCATCTTCAGACCTTTAGAATATTAAAAAAAAGAAAAATGAAAATTATAATAACAGGCTCATTAGGGCACATAAAATAAAGTAGTATATGAAAAAAATTCTTGTTATCGGAGCATCAGGCTTTGTAGGAAAACGTTTAACCCAAAAATTGCTTACGGAAGGATATAAAGTTCGTTGTTTAGCCCGTAATCCTGATAAAGTTCAGGACCTGGCTACCGCTGGCTGCGAAATTATAAAAGGAGATATAACCGATTTGGCATCCATACAAAAAGCTGTTCAATCTATGGATGCGGTTTATATTTCCATACATACGCTTTCTACTCAACAAGCTGATACCAAATCAGATGGCTTTATGAATATAGAGCTACTTGGGTTACAAAACATTGTTGAATCCTGTAAAACTCATCATGTTAAACGTGTAATTTATGTGACATTTTTAGGAGTAGATAAAAGCGCTACCAGTGAATGGTCAAGAGGAAGATGGAAAACCGAACAATTCTTATTAAGTAGTGGGCTTGATGCAACTATTATTCGACCGGGTATGATAGTAGGCGTTGGTGGACAAGGATTCAATATGATGGTGGGTAATGCAAAAAAAAGATTTGCAATAGTTATAGGGAAAGGCAATCAAAAATTTCGCTGCATTGCCATCGACGACCTGGTTTATTATCTTGTTGGCGTACTTAATGATACAAGAGCATACGGAAAAGGGTTTGATGTGGGCAGTGATGATGTTCTTTCAAGTAATCAGATGCTTGATGCCGTTGCAGAAGTAATGGGTCGCAATCATCCAAAAAAAATCCATATTCCAATTGGCTTATTAAGTGCTATGGCTCCTATTATTGAAGGGATAGCAAAAATGCCCAAAGGTGCCATGAAAGGCATGATAGATGGAATACAATCTGATATGATTGGCAATTCTGCACCCATCAGAACCATCCTGACCAAAAAACCGCTTACAAATCGAGAAGCGGTAGCAAAAGCTTTGGAAGTTTAAAGCGTTTTAAATTTATATCTAAAAGATTATAATGCTTCTTTTAGCACTAAAAAATCAGTGTTTATGTTCCTGGCCTTTAAAAAACAAACAATTAAATATACTGATTTTTAGGTGATAAAAGAAGCATAGAAAATAAACTGAATAAAATTAAAACAGGATCATAAATAAAAAAATTAAAACATGAAAGTATTCTTAACAGGAGCATCAGGCTTTATAGGTTCAGCAATTGCTAAGGAGCTGATTGCCGGTGGTAATCAGATAATTGGCCTTGCACGGTCTGATGCATCAGCTAAAAAACTTGCTGCCGCTGGCATAGAAGTGATTCGTGGTTCGCTTGACGACCTTGACAGTATAAAAAAGGGGGCAGCAAAATCTGATGGAGTAATTCATACAGCATTCATTCACGAATTTTCTTACATCAGTTTAGCCAAACGGCTCAAAGTTATTTTTGGTGGACTACCAAACGGAATAGCGCCACGTTTTATGGCAACTATTGCTGAAATGGACAGAAAGGCAATAGAGGTTATTGGAACAACGTTAGCGGGCTCTGGCCGTCCATTGGTTATCGCATCCGGCACCTTACTGTTACCATTAGGCCGTGTGGTAAACGAGACTGATTTACCTGACCCTGCCTCACCAGCGGCTTATCGGGCGCAATCTGAAAAAACAGCAATTGATTTTGCTTCAAAAGGAGTACGCACTTCCGTTATCCGTTTACCACCAACCGTGCATGGCGACGGAGATTATGGTTTTATACCTCGTCTTATAAAGCTGGCACAAAAAACAGGTGTTTCCGGTTATGTTAATAACGGACAAAATTATTGGCCTGCCGTACACCGTTTAGATGTTGCTAGTCTATTCATATCAGCCCTCGAAAAAGGTACTGCCGGTTTCGTATATCACGGAGTTGCCGAAGAAGGTATTCCTTTCTTTGAAATTGCAATGGTGATAGGGAAAAAACTGAACCTACCAGTTGCTTCTAAACCTGAAAAGCATTTTGGGTTTTTAGGTAGTATTGTTGCAGCCGATAACAAAACATCCAGCACGCTAACGCAAGAAAGGTTAGGTTGGATGCCTAAACAACCAACCCTTATCGCTGACCTCGAAAACGGAAACCATTTCGCTTTATAAAGAATAATTTTACACTATGGTAAACAAACAACCTTACCGGATTAAAACAATAAGCGAATACCATAAAATTATGGATTTGCCCAAGCCGGAACATCCTTTGATTAGTTTGATAAACCTGGAATCGCTTACGCATTTTCCAATAAGTAATGAACAATGTTTATTTTTACAAACCTAATAACATTGAATATTATTTTTCGGGTTAGTAAACGCCTTAAGCCTGATTTGTTTACTAATCATCATGCTTTTGATAGACAAACAAGTGATTTTTATTTTTGATTCAAAAATTGCATTTCTAAAATAAATCATTACATTTGTACTGTAAGCAAATCTATTACAGTATGAACAATATTCAGTTTGCAACCGCTATACACATTTTAACCATGCTTGCAGTTACCGGCGATAATCTGTCATCGCCTTACATTGCCGGTAGTATAAATATTAACGCTGCTATGGTCC
>JAABUQ010002379.1_pt1 | contig 37441 bp, 16 predicted proteins | sample 5560001 | NCBI WGS metagenome assembly JAABUQ01 (sample SAMN10711888, study PRJNA513371) | rock metagenome | isolation source: Antarctica rocks | place: Antarctica: Victoria Land, Finger Mt nord | collected 2015-12-18 | reverse complement strand
ATATCTAGCAAAAAACGAAAAGAAAGAATTTATTAAAAAATCTTAATCATAGATAGAATACTCGATTCTCTTTGTATCTAAGAAGAACGAAACTTTTCGTCTATGTGTTAATTATTGAAAGCTAAATCATATTACGATCAAGAATCGATATTTACTACCTAATATTAGCGAGCTTCAAGATCGACTATTTGGAGCGAAATACTTCATCAAACTAAATCTACGAGAAGCGTATAACTAGATTAGAATAAAGGCAAGAGAGAAGTAAAAATAGCTTTTCGCACACGATATAAATTATACGAATATACGATGATGTCGTTCGAGCTCACGAACGCCTCAACAACGTGTCAAGAAATGATCAATGATGCACTACGACAACATTTGAATCGATTTGTCATAGTATACTTGAACGACATCATGATTTATTTAAAAATTTTGAAAGAACATGTTAGTCATATTTCTAAAGTATTGAAATGTCTAAATAGAAGAAACTTACATCTTAAATCAAAAAAATGCGAATTTTATCAAAAGAAAGTTAACTTTCTTAAATTTGTCGTGAGACGACATGAAGTACGCATGAATTTCAAAAAGCTACAAGCAATTAAAGAATAAAAATCATCTATCAATGTTAAGAAAGTACAATCCTTTCTAGATTTCATAAATTACAACAAGAAGTTCATCAAGAACTACTTTGTTAATGCGATATCATTGACGAATTTCACGAAGAAGAATACGTCATAAATATAAGAATTTACAAAAAAAAAATCATTTTAGAATCTTAAGTTAAAATGCTTAAAGAAACTAGTACTAAAGATGTACGATTCACGATTGTCAAATAGAATTAAAATCGACGCATTAGATCTAGTTATCGATGCATGCTTTAATTAAGAGCATGAAGACATATAACATTTAATGATATATCTCTCGAGAAAACTCTCGCTAGTCGAACAAAATTACGATGTTCACGACAAGAAACTACTCGCTATTGTAGCTTTCTTAAAATCATAAAGAGTGTACATCGAAGAATTATCAAAACTTACGATTCTTATAAATCATAAGAATCTTGTGCATTTTATCATTATTAAATAGCTTAATAGAAGACAAATACGATGATTAAAACGACTCGAACAATACAAGTTCAAAATATAGTATATCTTAGACAAGAATAACGATAGAGTAGACGCACTTAGCAAAAGAAGTGATCATATAAAAACGAAGAAATTGTTTAATTATAGCATACTTAAGATTAATAAAGACGAATCACTATTAGTTAACAAATACGAGTTGAATGCTACATTACGAATACTTCAAGACAATACAAAAGAATTTTCAATAAAGAAAGAAAAACTTCAAATATCTATCGACAAAATCGATAAATATATAAGAGAACATTATGATAAATCATTGCAAGAACATTCGAGAGTGATCAAAATCCTTTAGTTTTTACGCTAGCATTGTTAGTTTTTACAAATAAGACAAGTTGTCGAGGTATACGTTAAACGATGCCTTAGTTATTAGCAAAACAAACATGATACACATGCGAGCTATGGCGAAATCCAATATTAGGAATTATCTAAATCGTCATGAGATAAAGTTACGATAAACTTTATTATTAAGTTGCCCAAGTCGACGAATCTAGCAACTAGAGACAAATATAATTCGATATTAATAATGATCGACAAACTTATCAAGTACTCACATATTATCGCATGCAAGAAAAAGTTCATAGCAAAACAACTAGAATACATTGTGTTAAATCGACTTATACGATATTACGATATACTTAAAGAATTAACTAGTGACAAAGACAAGCTCTTCACGTCTAACTATTAAAAGACATTGATATCAATGTTAGAAACAAAACTTAGAATGTTCATTGTCTATCATTCGATCACGAATGATTAAATAGAGCGAACAAATCAAAGTTTAAAGCAATATTTGCGACATTACGTCAACAATACTTATAACAATTGAGTATCACTTTTATCTATGACACAACTAGCACTAAATGCAAAGATTTCGAATATCACTAAGATAACTTTATTCTTCGCCAACTATAACAAAGAACTCAATCTCTTCGAAGAAGAGCGAAAACATCTATTAGCTCAATCAATCATCGAAAGAATAGCGACATTAAAAAAGGTACACGACAACATCTTAAAGATGCAAGAAAGATCGATCAAGTATTAAAATAAAAAACAAAAAACGACATCTCAACTAAAGAAGAAGAATAAAATATATCTTTTTACAAAAAACCTTAAAACAAGAAAGTCAAACAAGAAATTAAATCATGTTAAGATCAAATTGTTTCTCGTTAAGAAGACTAAGGAATCAATCAACTACGAACTCGACTTACCTAAGGACGCCAAAGTATTTCTAGTATTTTATATATCGTTGTTGAAATTAGTAGATCTTACCACGCCTTTACAAGACACTTTTTATTTTCATTCGCAAAAAGAGGAACAATTTGAGGTTGAAAAAATTCTATAGCATAAGGGTCAAAAGTTTCTTATTAAGTGAAAAGAATATCTCACATCAAAGAATACTTAAGAATCACTTAAGAATCTTCGTTGATGCAAAGATTTGATAGAAGAGTTCTAGGCAAGAAAACGCTCTTCTAGAAATTAGAAGACAACTTTTGAAACAAATCGCCAATAGAAGAAGCAACAACAATCCCTTGATTCAACTTCTCGAAATTCGAATTATTCAAAGCATTTAGCTCGTTCAAACTCTAAATCCCACGACGAAGCATTTCACTATCACGCTTTTTCAAGAATTTCTTTTGTTTGCGCAATCTCTTCATGCGTGCGTATTGCTCTTGAAGCTCTTGATGAAGCTTATTCGCACGAACGATTGTTCGTCGCATCTTTTCTTCTAACGCATTCTCTTGTTGCTTCAAGGATCGCCATTCGACATCGAAAGAATTACGATAGTCACACTTCGCCAATGATCTCACACATTTAGCACAACGATTGAACTTCTTCCCCACCTTACAAAGAAACTCACGATAAGAGCATCGCGAACATTGAGGCATGATAACGTTTGTTCGAAGTAGTCGTCAATAGAGCTCGTGTCGTTGTTTGAATTTTTTAGAATTTCTAGGCATAGCGAAGAAAGAATGAATCAAAATGTTTTCGAGACGAAAACCTTGAAGAAGAGGAATAGTGTTACGAGTCGCGTGCTTAGATATGCTAATCACGACGCAAAGCTCTTCACAATATGTAGGGCACAACTTGCCAAGAAAGTATCATGTGACTAGATTAATGAATCAATAGAATCAAGAACATTGATTCATTGAGATCATCGATCTAGAATTAGTGGATCATTGGGATCAAAGATATTGATCTAGCGATTCAATTGATTTATCATATATATAACTAAAACTAAACGCGACTTTCTTATGAATCGTGTTCAACTTATCTTAAGTCTTGACTTATTGTTACGACTACTTAGTTGCAAACCCTTGTTATCAAGTGATTGCTTGCATTGCCTAAAGACGTCTACAAATCTTTCCAATAGAATAACTCTCTCTAATACCTTCGTGGGAAGTACTAGCGTAACAAATAACTTATTTGCAAGCGATTTTATATTGTTTTGAAATGTTTAACTATAAAATATTGTTAATTCTTATAAATTTGGAATTTTTAAATCTAACTATATCTTTAAAAGAATTCTACAAGATTAATATTAATACTATTTATTAATATATATTAGTAATAGAATTATTAATATATATTATAACAATAATATAATTAAATTTAAGATTTGTATTATTGGTGCTTTCTTAATATTGTTCTAATTCGAATTCGACGCACATTAAGATAATTATATATGTTCTTAGATATATTAAAGAAATATTGTATTATAATATTTATTACGAGAGCAATAACAATTATATAGAATATATTGATGCAAACTTTGTTAAGATAATTGATAATTGTTGTTTTACAAGAGAGTAAGTCTATTTTTTATTTAATAACTCTATATTATAAAGCTCTAAATAATAGAATCTTGTTACGTAATTAATTTGTAAAGCTAAGTACGTTATTATTGCGAAAATCGATAAGAAGACAATATAATTGCGCTTTTTATTACTTTAATTGCATATAATTTCGAGTATTTTAATTTTTTTATATGCGAACAATTAAAAAGTAATTGTTTTAATCTCTAATTTAGAATATTATTGTTGCACAAAGTATATCGACATTCGATATTATTAAATTTGCGAGACAATCGAATTAGATCTTATTTATTTGAAATACGTGTTTATAGAGAATATAATTGTAGACGATTTTACTAAGATATTGTTGTCGATAAAATTTTAGAGATTTCTAGACATGCTAGATATGTTGCATTAGATAGAAAACAAAACGTTTTATAAATAATTTATAAAAGATATTTTTTAATTAAGAATAATCGAAATGCTAATTGATTAAGAATTAGATAAGCAATTCTAGTCGTTGTTCGTCTATTTGTAATTGACTAATTGTAGAGAGTATTATATCTAGTAAGAGTGTTAGAGTTAATAAGATAAGATTGTCTTTTGCGAGATTGTTACTTGATTGAATTAGAGTCTTGATGCTCTCTTGTATGTTAGTTGTCTTACAATTATAGATTTTATAGCAAGCAATATAGATGTTATTTAACTTTATTACTTGCTTCAAGTTTTCTATCTTTGCTTAATATTTGTCTCTATTATATATCTTCTTCAAGATTCTTCTTGTTTTACTTTTAAGAATATATAATAAATAAGAGTTTTTATAATGTTTTTATCAAGTATTGTTTTTATTTACTTAATAGTTAAACGTTAATTAAAAAGTTATTGCGTTAAAGAGAGTTTTGTTCTATAGATAATAATATATTTTCTCAAATTATATAGATTGCTTGTAGACTATTACTTATAAATTCGATTTAAAGATAGAAATAGTTGTAAAAGCAAATATACTATTATTATTAAATATATTCTAATATAGAACTTTCTCTTTTTGCGAAGAATTTAAGAAGTTAAGAAATGCGCTATATTTCTTCTTTTTATTCTTTTATATCTATATTAAATTTTGTTTTCTTAAAATTCTTAGTTTATAATCTATTATAAGATTAAAATTATTATACAACTTATTAAATATTATTCTTAATAAATTATTAGCAATCTTATTTCAAGAATTAGAAATATACTTAATAGTAATATTCAATCTTCTAAGTTTATTTGCCCAATATTTATAAATTCTTTTATAGAGATTGGACTTAAAAAAGTAAATAAGAGATTAATAATTTGTATAAATAACAATTTGATTATAAGAATATTTGCAAAGATAGTTGTATTGCTCTATTTGTCTTCTAGAATATAGATTAAACAAAGCGAATAAAAAGACTAGAATAAGTGTCTCGAAGATATTAAATGCAAAGATTAACTATCTAGAGCAAAGAATAGTTTTAGATTTGTCTTCTTAAGAGTCGAGAAATTTAATATTTTAAGTTGCAAAATATCTAAATAGTTTATAACTGTCTTGCTAAGAACTTATCGAAAATATATTATAGAGTTAGTAGTAATTAAGACTTGTACAATCTTCTTTATATCTAATAACTTGTTTCTAAATAACAAAATATAAATTAAAGTCTAAGCTTTTATTTTTCGACTTTATAGTAACTTTAAAAGACAATAAAATAATTGCTCTTAAATATATTAGAAGATTGTAATTGCTATAATATACAAACTTTAATTTAACAATATTTTTAGTTGTTTCTTCTATCTTAATAGACAAGTTTGATTGTTTGCTTAAAATATATTAACGATATAAATATTTATACTTTGTTGCTAATTTTGATATAGCAATTAAATAGATTGTGTTAATTAAAATTGAGATTAAAGTAGTTGCAATAATTGCGTAGATTAAGATATATTCGATATTTTTAGATTTTAAATAAAAGATAAATTGTAGAATATAGATAATACTTGACTTGATAATTAATATATCGACTAGTAGATAGATTAAAAAGTAGATTAAAAAGAATTCTAAGCTTGCTATTGTAACATCTGCTTAGTTTTAGACTTGCGCTTCTTAATAACGCAAATATATAAAGACTTTAACTTCTTGTACGCAACAAGAGATTAAGCTAGTTAATCTATTTAAGGTCTATTTATTTTGTTGTTCTTAAGAATTTAACAAATAAATACTAATTTATTATAGATATTAACTTTGTTGTTTATTATATCTATTAATAGTACTAATTTAGCAATCTTTTCTATTTGCTTAATATCTTTCTTACGCGATCTTTCTTAAATAGTCGATTTAATAGTTTAATCTATTAATTGTTGTTGTTGCAAAACTAATTAAAGAATGAACTTAATATAAACTCTCTTATTAGAGTTGTTGTCCTTTTTAAGAAAGGCGTCTATTTGTTTTACTTCTTCTCTAGATAGTTGCAGTTCTAACGTGTCAAAGATTATTAATAAAGCTCTTGATTATATAAAGTATCTAGACTTCGAGATACTTGAAGTTATAACAACTAATAACATTGTTAAACTAGATAGTTTTGTATTATATAAATATATATTGCTATTACAAATATTAAAGAAAGCTATTGCAAAAATAGATTAAAAGAAATCTTTAAAGATTATATAACAAAGATAAGATTGCTCTTACGCAAAGAGAGTAACACAATAATAATTAAAAATAATATTATACTCTATCTTTTTGCATTTTATATACAAAGAATTATCTTTGCATTACTCTTACTATTATAAATTATTAATATAAAGATTCTTAAATATTAACTTATTAAGAAGTTCTCTAAAAGCGCTTACACTATTACAAGATAAAAGCAATTAATTCTTAGAATATCTCTTTCTATTAAATAAGTTCTAATAAAGATCTTGCTAACAAGACAATATTTATAATTTAAAACTCTCTAATTAATAGAAAAACTTCTTTGTTAATTTTGTCGATCTAAAATCTCTCTAACAATTCTTTTAACAATCTAAGAAAAATAATAGTATTCTTTAATAAGAGAGAAACAATAATAGAGACTCGAAATTCTATATTTTAGATAATTAAGACTAATAGATTGTTATAAGTAGGTTTAATTGTATTTTCGATATAGTTTTTTGTACTAAGATGCGATAGAAGTTGAGCTTTTTGTTCTTAAACTTCTCTTCTTAAAGCTTCTTAATCTTAATCTTAGTATATCAAGTTTTTTTTGCTAGATTGTACGTAACTTTTAATAATCGATTGATTGCTATTATTGCTTAAGTAATCTTTAATTTAATATTAGTCTTTGCTAGATCTTTTACAAACAATCAAATTATTGTATTAAGTATTGTCGATTTCAAAGTAAAAAAAACAATAATAGAAAATCGATCTTTCTCTTTAATATGTTGCATTATAAATGCTATTCTCTAATATTATAATGTTAAAGTTTTATTTTTTTGTTGTTAAAGATTTGCTAGTTTGTTATTAAAATTTATTATGCTTACCTTTGTAATCTTTTTAGAAAAATTCTTCTTAAATATATTACAAAAAATAATTACTCTTTTTAAAGTAGATTTCTTATCTATAATAAACAAAGCTATCGAGTAAGCTTCGACGTAAACAAGAGCATTCTTAAAAATTAAAAGATTGAACGCTTAAATATATTTCTTTAATAAAACAAAATTATCTAGTTTTTTTTTTATTCTTTAATTCGAAGTTTAGACATTTTAACTATTTATATATAAAATTATTCTTTTTAGTAAATTAATTGTAGAACTTGAAGTTAAAGCTCTATTATTTATAAATAGAAAATATAATAGAAGACTACAAAGATAAAGAAGATACAAAGATATTCGAAGTAATAGATAGAATTAAGAATGTTACGAAATTTGTGTCTAATGCTCTTGCCAAATAGCAAGAGAACGTTTGGCGTCTATCGATAGCGTCTGCTCTTAAACAATCAAGTATAACTTAATTGTTAACTTAGTTCTTAGAGAATTATCTTTACAATTATTATAGATGTTTGTCTTGTTTACTTGCGTGTCTTTTTATCTTGCCTAGTTGCTTTGTCTGCCTAATTATTATTTTTTGCCTAGCAAATAATAGCTTCAACGTACAATTCGAGTTAATTGCTTGTTTGATTTAAACGAACAATATTAATTGCCAATTCTTTTATTTAATCTCGCATTTATCACTTATCGACAATTCGAGGAAGCGATTCCTGTAACACAATGACTTTACTGAGTCGACATCGACTCAAGAGAGTCTCGTGACATCTAGCGCTAGCCTATTAGAGTAATTTAAAATACATCCTAGAATTTAGATTGTTTTGTAATTTTTTTGAAATTTTAAGCCTAATCGAATTAGTATTACGAATAGAATCAATATTTGAAAACAGTTTTTTTTAGAATCTTTTTCGTTTTCAAATATTAATTCTGTACGTAATACTAACCCGACTAGGCTAAAAATTTCAAACAAATTACAAAACAATCTAAATTTTAATAAATAATTCAAAATACCCTAATAGGCTAGCGCGAGATGTCACAACACTCTCTCGGGCCGATGTCGACTCAGTGGAGCCATTGTGCCACAGGGGCCGCTTCCCCGAATTGCCGATGTGCGTTAAATATCGATTTCGAAAGATAAATCGATTCGCAAAAGAATAGCTTCTAGACTTATAAATATCTTAGTTACTAATTATTAAACAACTTGATTTGCAACAATTGTTAAACAAATGTTAAACAAAATAACAAATAGCTTAAACAAGACAACAACGCGCTTTTAAGCTATACAAGATAGTTGTGTTAGAGTCAATAAGATAAGACTATTCTCTACGAGACTATTACTCGATTGAATTAGAGTCTTGACGCTCTTCTATATGTTAGTTGTCTTATAATTATAGATTTTATAGCAAGCAATACAAATGTTATTTAACTTTATTATTTGCTTCAAGTAATTATAAGCTTAGAACAATTTTATTGAACAAGCGCTTCAACTATATAAATACTAAACAATAATTAGTAATTTAATTGATCTCGTAAAGCGAATTTACGAGACAATAACACGTCGAAGATCTCTACTTCGAGTGTGAATTAATATTTGACAAAGCTTTTGCATTACTTCTTCTCCTATTATATACTTTACGTTATCGAAATAAGTAAGAATAATAATAAATTGTTCGAGTAAATCTTTGCAAAGCTTACAAGATCGTCAACATAATCGAATTAATTAAAAAACATAAAGTTCGCTCTATTAAATACAAATTTGTCAAAGAACATTAACGACAATAGACCAAAACTTGCATTAATAGAATTTATATTAATAAATGCAAAAAAGCTCGACAAATAAGAGTCTTGTAATGCAAAGATATGCGAAAAAATAAATTTCATATATAATAAAACAATTAAAATACAATTAAAATCGATTTAGATTGCAAAAAAAATATAAAATTATTTAAAGAAGATTTGTACTTCTAATAAATAAAGTAACAAATAAGAGTTAATAAGTAAAATAAAGTATTTATTACTTGTTAAATGCAAAGACATTGCAAATTTTTATAATTAATTAGACATATTAAAGATAAAGATCGAGAATCTCAAGATATCGATTAACAATTACTTTGTTATTAAGATAGTTAATTTTCTTAATTAGCAATTTGAAATCTAAATTATCTATCTTGTACAACAAGCTCGTAATAGCGAAAACAACAAACTATTAATTTCGATACAATTTTTCAAAATCTATAGCACAAAGAGTATTGTCAAAAAATTTGAAATAAATAAATCAATCTTGTTTGCAATAACGAAAATCAAGATTAACAAAAACAAGAACAAGAAAGAAATTAAAATTAAAATTAAGATTATTAAGACTAGAATTATAAAGAGAACAATTATACTAGCATTCAAGAAGCTAGTAAAAAACGTAAAGAATCTCGAGAAAAACAAAATTGTAGTTGCGAAAATCGCGATAAAGACAAAGATCGAGACAACAATAATTATTAAGAGCGCTCTTTGTTTTTAAGAGTATATAAAATTTGCAAATATTGTTATAAAAATACTATATACAACAATTGTAACGAGTTAAATTATACATAACAATATTGCAAGCAAATATATAAAAAAAATTGTTAGAGCTCTATTGTTAATTTCTTAGAGAACAACAATATTAACAATATTATCTTTAATATCTTTGTAAGCATAATTAGAATTACTAAACACGTTGGCAAGATGCTTATATTTTCTTCTTCGCAATCTTCTTATTACAAATTGAAAATTAATTATCTCGCTATTGTTATTAGAGACGTTGTGTAAATAATTAATTCGAAAATAACAATTTATATCTTTGAAAATCGAAATTTGTTTAAGAATCTACGTTACGACAATGCAAACGTCGAAACAACAAATAAATTTGTTTTATCAATTAAAGATATAGATAAATTCCTAATTCAATTGTCTAAAGATAGTAGTTTAACTCTTATATAAATTCTATTTGTGTTTAATATTAAGATTAATCTTATAAGCGTAACAACTTTAGAAGATAAGAGTATAGAATATTATTTTTTGTCTAAAAGATTTGCATATCTTAATTATAAGAACTAGCATATAATTTTTGCAAACAACGTTAAACAACAATATTCAATAAGATTTAAAATATTTAAAGCAATAAGTCTACGTAAAATTATAAAAGAAGAGCAAAAAAATTATTATATATTTAAGATAGTCAAAAAGTCTATTAATATTAAGATATAATATTGTCGCTTTGTATATTTAGATTATTGCAATATTCTATCTAATGCAAAGAAGATTGTTAATATAAAAATTATAGAGTTTATATTAAAGAAGACTTGCGAATCTTGTCTAAAGATTAAATAACAAGCAAAGTTATCTAAACATTTTATATTAAAAGCAATTACGTTTCTCGTCAAAGTATATATTAATATTAAGAACTTGTTGCTTATTATTTTTTGCAATAATTGTTATTTTTTACTAATTAAAAATAACGTTTTTAGCATATTCTTTGTTTACATTATAAAGATAAAGAATAAAATTCTTTTACGTCTTAAGAAGTTTCGAATATAAATTGAAAAGTAGACGAGTTATACAATTAAACGTATATAAGTAGACGACAAGTTAAAAATATTGTTTTTGTTAATTGATTTAAGAAGACTAATATTTAGTAAAAGTTATTTGTATCTTATATGTCTAAATAGAACGACATTATTGAAAAGAACATATATACAATTATTGATTTAATTTGTACAATTTATAAAATTTATCAAATATCGATAAAGTTATAAGATTATATTATCGAAGTTATTGTTTATATATAAAATAAAATTATTACAACGTTGTTTTGCAAGCTTAAAGCTATATCTTTTGAGATAATTAATAAAATTATGTTAAATATTTCAAATTTAAGAATACTAGAATGTCGCTCTTATATATATATGTTAAAGACGACAATAAGACACAAATTTAATAATTGCTTCTAAAAAACGTTCTTGTAAAATACAAAAATCTAAATTAGTAAAAAATCTATAATTTTAAGACAAAACAAGTGCCTTTATTACGCGATATACGCTTTAATAAAGAGACTAGCTATTATACGTCTAATTTGACAACTTCGAAGTACATTAAAGATAATACTAACAAAGAAACAAGACATATTTAAACAAAGAAAAATAATAATAAAATAAGAATCTCTTAACGTTCTTAGAATAGATATTTTACTCTTGCAAATATTACGAATATTGCAAATATTAATAATATTGAAGAGAAGAAACAAAGCAATTAGAATAATCAATTTACATTAAATTAAGATAAATTAAATTAAGATAAAGAAGAACTTCTTTCAAGAGATTCGATATTATTATCTATATTGTTGCTTGCATCGCTTGCATTGTCGCTTGCTTCTATAAATTGAATATTTTCTAAATATACATATATTAAAGTATCTCTATTATTGCTTTCTAATCGAACTATTAGAAGCAATAAAAAATTAGATAATTCTAATTATAAGATTTTGTATAGACGCGACAAATCTAAAGATTATACGTATATAATACGCGTGCTTAAGATATTATCTATAAGTAACAACTTAAATCTTAGTAATATTAAAGTATCAAAGACATTAGATTTATCGATTATAAAACTACAATTCTATAAGAAAGCTTGTCGATTATTAGAATAACAACAATAACAAAAGATTATAAAAACTAAAATTATTTTATATATTAAAAACAATACTTGAGTGCTTACAAAACTATTATACAATCGATATAAAATTATTGAAAGATAAGTATTTAAAATTAAATATAATCTTAATAACAATATTCTTAAATACAAAATACAATAAGTAATTTACGACTATAAGCAAATTACTAGTATAAACTTTATCTCTATCTAGACAAAAGTAATAAAGTCGATATTCTTTAAAGCTCTATTTGCATTAACAAAAGCTCGTAATCTCTATATATATTAAATAAATATAATTATTGTCTTTCTTTACAATCTTTTGAACGAAGCTATTTACGTAAATTAACTTAATAACTTTATTAAGAATTTTACTCTAGTATGTGAGTTGCGAAAAGCTTTGTATAATTTACGTTAGTTATCTTATATTTAATACAATATAATTTAAAAGTTTCTAAAAAGTTTGAGACTAACTTCTATTATTGTCAACTTCTCTATCTTTGTAATTAAGAATAAAAGCATCTATCTATATATTTATATCAATAATATATTATTATTTGATTTTAACAATGTTTATTTGCAATCTATTAAGAATTATCTTAAGACACAATTCAAAATAAGCGATCTAGATTCTATTTCGCATTATCTAGATATATTTATTATATATACAAATAACAAAATTAGTCTCGATTAAATAACTTATTTGTAGACAATTTTATATTGCTTTGAAATATCTAATTGTAAGACATTGTTAATTTTTATAAATTTAAAATTTTCAAATGTAACTATGTCTTCAAAAGAATTTTATAAGATTAATATTAATACTATCTATTAATATATATTAGTAATAGAATTATTAATGTATATTATAACAATAATACAATCAAATTTGAGATTTGTATTGTTAGTATTTTTTCGATATTATTTTAATTCGAATTTGACGCATATTAAGACAGTTATACATATTCTTAGATATATTGAAAAAACATCATATTATAATATTTATTACAAAAATAATAACAATTTTATAGAATATATCGATGCGAATTTTGTCAAAGCAATTGATAATTGTTGTTCTATAAAAGAATAAGTTTATTTCTTGTTTAATAACTCTATATTATAAAGTTCTAAATAACAAAATCTTGTTACGCAATCGACTTGTAAAGCTAAGTACGTTTTTTTTTATACTTGATTTAACATTCCTGGGGGCCTATGCGAGATCTATATATTTTGCGATTTTGGAATTTAATCAATCACGAATAGGCGAGCAATACTAGCGCCTACTTGTTTAATTATAATTGATTACAACTTGCGATTACAATTTCGCTTATAATACTTTGTTATAACAACGTCGCGTCTTTGTCTTCTATACTATAATATTCGTAATATAAGAAAATTCTTCAAACAAAAACTCTATAAATCTAAGAGAAATTTGAATATTGTTAATAATATTGTTGTCTAAAATTGTTTTAGTAAACTAATAAATAAAATTATTCATATTGTTGCAATAGTAAATCTTGCTTCGTCTAGTAGTTGTCTTAGATTTATAATATTAGTCTTCTATTGTATTTGAGCTCTTTTTTGTTGCTATTTTAAATATATTAGAAAAACGTATTTAACAATTATGCGTTCTTGATTGCATTTGCACATGCTTATTGTAATATTAAAAACGCAACGCTTGCATAAAAATTAATTAAAATCGATTTTGTTCGTTCTTAGTTAAACAAAAAGTAAATTGTATAATTTGAGACAATCGAAGTGCAATTGTATATACTTATGCGTAATTTCTAATGCAATCTTGCAATATTTTATATTATTTTTGTCTTTTGATTATTTGCGTTGTTACTCTTTTTAAATTTTGTCTTAAATAAGTGCTTTTTTAACAACAAGTTTGCTCGTTATTTAATTAACAAGAAAGAGAAGCTATTTGTGCGTCTTGTTGACAATTTTGTTCGCGATTTTATTATTTCTTATATTCTTATATCTTAATATTTAATATAGTTTCAATATTGCTTTGCGACGTCGAATTATCTCGTACGCGCTTTATATATATCTTAATTATATCTAATTCGATATTAATTTTATTTCTTTTATAATTTTAATTAAGACTTAATTGTCTAAGTATATTTTGTAGATTTGTTCTTTCGAATTAGTAATAGTCTTGCAATACTTTGTTAATTTCTCTATTGCTCTTGTAAGTCTCTCGAGTTTATTGTAATAAACTAGTATTATATTAACGCTTTCGAGACGCTTTTCTATGCTTTAGTTTGCTTTAATTGAGATTGCAATAATATTCTTGTTGCGTTCGCTTCTATTAAAATAGACTTATTAATATAGATTTAAGTAATTTGCGTTATATTTCTTTTTGACAACTTTCTTACTATAAACAATAATTGTTCTAGAAGATTTTATTTACAAAATTGCAATATATAATTGTTGTTGCAAAGTCGTTGTTAACTTTAACGTTGTTCGCATTTATCTTCTCTTAAGTTGCAAAGATATTATTCTTAACTTTAATTTTTGTTCTTTTTTCGATATTAGATTGTTACGTATGCGTAACATTGTTGCATCAATAATCTTTTTGAATTTTTATATATCTATAGTAACTATCGATCTCTATATTAGTTTCTCTAAATAAATATTAATAAAAAGTATATTAATCTCGATTTGTAAAACTTCTATAAAAGTTGTTTTGTAAATATTAGTAATGCGAACAAAGTGTTTGTTCTTGTATAGATTGCAATTTTGTAACAATTTCTTTTCTCGCATTTTTAATAACAAACAAGATATATTATATAACAACGTTATATGCTATTACGAGCTTCTTTATCGCGATATATTTGCGTTTTCTAATATTTATAGACGTGTCAAAAATTGAACTCTCTATTATCAAGACTTTTTTATATTTGATAACTAGCTTTGTCTTTATTTGTCGCAAATAAGTTTTCTATTTAAGTTTTAAATTAAGTTAAACTTCTAGTATTCTAATATTGAACTTAACAACTATTTTGTGCTCTATTAGTATTATATTGACGTTTATATTAAATCTTTTTAAAGTGCGTAAGAAGTAAATTAATTCGTATTTCTTTTTCGCGAATTTAAAATTATAAGTACGTGCTTATTTCTTGTATTAATTGTATATTTAAGTTAATATTTTGCAATTGCGTTTATTCGACTCTTTATATATTAGTTTATTAATGTTGTTTACAAATCTTGTAACGTTAATTTGCATTTTAATGTTGTTGCATTATTTTAAGAGATTTGCGTTGTAAAACAAGTATAATATTAAAAATAAAAATAAATTCTACAATATGTCGACGTTTGTCTCTCGCTTCTCTATTGTATAACTCTTAATAATTAATGTAATATGTTGTTTTTTAAAAAAAAATACTTAATTAAGCAAACGAGTTAGAACTCTTCTTTTTTTTATATTATAAAGTAGTCTAATATGCAATATATTGTCGAATGCATTAGATATATCTAGATTTAATAAAGAAGCTACTCTTTTCTTTTAATTACTTTATATTGTATATATCTTTTTAATAATCAATTGTAACGTTGTGTCGATTAAGTGCTATCTTTTAACTTTTATTTGTATGTCGAATAAAGTATTATATACTTTTACGACGTAGCGAAAACGTTCTTATATTATTAACTCTAATATTTTATTTAGCGTATTAAGCAATATTATAAATCTAAAAGACAACAACTTTAAATAATCTTTCTTTTCTAATTTTGTAATATTATTGTAATTGTCTTTTTAAAATAAGACGATTGCATTTTCTTCTTAATATATTTGTTAAACAAGAATCTTATCTATTTTAAGACAACGCAAACTAGTTGTCTTAGCGTTTGATTAATTATCTTGTTGATTTTAAATATTTTGTTTGAAGTTACTTTATATATTGCTTTTATTATCTTGCGCTTTAATATAATCTTGTTGTTCTTTATTAAAAATAAATAAGAGAATCTCTCTATATTGTTGATTAAAATTATAAGTAAGAAAGAAAAGTAAATTTGAAATATTGCTTCGATTTTGTCTTTTGCAATTGTCGCTACTTTTATATTTGTTTTTAATAGTAAAATTGTAAGCTTAATAAGTATATTTGCTATTGCGTTTCTAAAATATTTTGTTATTTCGAACAAACTCTTTGCAATGCTCTTCGAAGTTTATATTTAATTGCGAAATTTGTTTTTTTTATATTTCTTAAGAATCTTGTCTTTTCTATTGTATACTCGAACGTACGTTTTTTAATTACAAAAAATACAATATTAATATTGCAATCTTCTAATTTCTTTAATTATATTAATATATTTTTACATCTATTTAGATTTGACTCTTTTGTGCAATCTCGTTTACAAAATAGAGTTTTCGATAATTTTCTTTAGAATCTCTAATAACGCAATTGTATATTTGTTAATATTCTTTTGTCTTATTGTAGCGTTTAATAATAATTCGAGTAATAGTCTCTTTAATATATTGTTAAATTTCTTTGTATTTATAATTTTCTAATTTTGTCTAAAGCAATATATAGACTTTGTTTGCATTCTAAGATTTAGCATTGTTTTAATTAACAAATAATTTAATAAACTTTCTATCTTCTTGTTTATGTTACAATATATTAATTAATTTGTTATCTTTTTTGTAACAAACAATAAATCGATTGTAATTTGTATTTTTTAATAATTTCTTGTTATAATATTGCGCAAAAGCGTTAACGTAACATTAATAGAATATATTATATCTAGCAAATTGTTAAACAATAAATATTGTCTAAAATATAAGAGACTCGTCTATAAGAAATAATATAAATTAAAGTTTTTTACTATAATGCTCTTGTCTTATATGCATAGTGTCTACTCTATTGCGTTAAGATTGTCTCTATTAACTATATTATTATAGTTATCAAGAAATAAGTTGTAAATACTATAAACATTAACAAGATTTAATTCGATAATATTGTTCTTAAAACGTAATTTCATTGTTATTGTTCTTATATTCTCGAAGTATTATATACTATATTAATTGTTGTTATTAATGCGTTTGTTAATATAAAAGTATATACGTTTGTTATTATCTACAAACATAAAGCTTGCGCGTCTTAAATTATATACTTTTGCTCTTGCGTAATATTGCTATAGCTTTTGTATTACTAATATATTATATTCTCTTATTTTCTCTTTTTAAAGCAACGCTATTATTATTTTGCTTTTTAACTTATAAATATTGTATTGTAATATTCGAAGCTTATTTCGTATCTCTATTATAATTTCTCTTCTATATTTGCTTTTGTATGTATTAAATTCTTTATCTCTTGTGTAAAGAATATGCTTTATAACAACAATAACGTTGCTTTATTATTTATTTACTCTATTAGAATAAACTAACTTTTTATTAACTTGTTAAAGCGCTTTTTCTTGATTAATTATTAAATAACGTTTTTTTTGTTGTTATAGAGATGCTTTGTATGCGACTTGTTTGTATTGAATAATTTATTGTTGCTTCTATTATTTTTTGCTTTGTTCTCTTGTTTGTAACTTAAATAAATAAGATTGTACTTCTTAATATTATAGAAATTAAGATTGTTGCTTTGTTTGCTTCTATCGTCTTAACAATATAATATAAAAACTTTATCTTTATTGTCTTCTTAATTCTTATTTTCTCCTTTTGTCTTTTAAAGTATTTAAAATCGAATATTTTATAAGCTCTCTTGCAAGAACTATATTTTTACTTGAAGATATTCTCTTAATAAAAGTATTAATTAAAGCGATAATTTTGCGCGCAATATACGTATTGCTATTTATTCTTGCATTTATATATAAAATATTTATATTCTTAATACTTTATATATTGTTTTGTTTTGTATTCTTTATTATAATATTTTGCAATCTTTATATTCGATTTGTAAATTACGCTTAATTGTATTAGTTTATTTGTTATTTTCGCGCAATTTATTTATATTACAATCGAGACGTATTTTTTTTGTTGTTCTTTCTTGTAAATTAGATTATCTCTTTAATTTTTAAATTTTGATATATTATTTTGCATAATTTTTCTATTATTTTTGCTCTCTTCTTCTTTATATTTTTCAATATATTTTTGATTCTAATATTATGCATTATTACTCTTGCGCGTTTTTGACATATAATTGTTGTTGTTAATATCTTTTTAATTCAAAAATTGTTCGATTTTAATATTGTTTTGCTACTTTTGTTGTTTATTCGAAAGACAATTATTTTCTTAAAGCGTTTTATTTCTTGTATATTCTTTTGCGCTACTAGTATCTTAACAATATCGAGATCGCGCGTTAATATTATTATCTTTGTAATACTTATTTTGTAAACTTTTTCTATCTCTTGTTTTTCTTTAATTTACGTTATTAACTTTATCTTTCTAATTAATTGTTGCACTAAGAGTATCTATTCGACGTTCTCTTAATTATTTACTTGCTTTGTCGATAATAGATCTTTTGTTATTGTCGCTTGTATATTTGTTGTTTGTATATCTTTCTCTATCTTTTCGAAACTTTTATTTGATTAATTGTTTTTTCTAGTCTCTTTAGTATCGAGATTAAGTCGATTCGCTTGTTTTTCGCGAGAATTTCGCTAAGACGTTGCGTCAACTTCTCGATTAAAAGATACTATTTTGTTAATGCTATTATCGAGACTATTTCGAACGCGTTTCTCTTCTTAGATCTATAGAGTTCTTTGATATTTATTACTTTTGTTTTTATATTTATCGCAATTTGTATTGATTCGCGTTGAGACACACTAAGTGTGTCTCGACTACTTGTCGATGTCGCATCGATTACGTTTATTTGATTTTAACAATCGAGATAAATTGTAAGCGTCATTGTTAATAAGATCTTCTCTCTCGTCTCTTCTTATATAATAAAATAGTATAATATCGATTTTCGCAAACTTCTAGCGTTTTTTCAAAAAAGTCTTTTTTAAGCTAAGTACGTTATTATTGCGAAAATTAACAAAAAGACAATATAATTGCGCTCTTTATTAATTTAATTACATGCAATTTTTAGTATTTCGATTTCTTTATATGCGAACAATTAAGAAGTAATTGTCTTAGTCTTTAATTTAAAACATTATTGTTGCACAAAATATATCGACGTTCAATATTATTAAATTCGCGAGACAATCGAATTAAATCTTATCTATCTAAAATACATATTTGTAGAGAATATAATTGCAAACAATCTTACTAAGATATTGCTATCGATAAAATTCTAGAGATTTCTAGACATGCTAGATATATTACATTAGATAAAAAACAAGACGTTTTATAAATAAAATCTAAAAAATGTTTTCGATCGAAGATAATCGAAATGCTAATTGACTAAAAATTAGATAGATAAGTTTAGTTGTTATTCGTCTATTTGTAATTAATTAATTGCAAGAATATTATATCTAGTAAAAGTGTTAGAGTTAATAAGATAAGATTGCTCTTTGCGAGACTATTACTCGATTAAATTAGAGTCTTGACGCTCTTCTATATGTTAGTTGTTCTACAATTATAGATTTTATAGCAAGCAATACAAATATTATTTAACTTTATTATCTGCTTCAAGTAGTTGCAACGCTATCTTTAATATCAACTTTATTGTTGTAATCGATATCTATGTTCTTCTTAAAAATATTGTCAAATTTGTTGACAAGTTAGCTTAGATTATCAAGATTGTCAAATTGTTCAAAAATAGTTTTTAAGACAACTTTGCAAAAATTAAGTTAAATAAGATATACTTAAATGCAAGAAAAGATATTTATTGTTAACGCAACAAGAAGTTCTACAACAAACTAAGTATTAAGAAGAATTAAATTAAAATTATTTAGCAATATAACGCACAAACAAACAAGAACAACAAATTTATTAGAATTAATTAGATTATTAAGATCTAGATAGAATAATAGTTAAATCTAGAAATTAGATAACGTTTAAATTTGCAATATAACAAGAACGTTAATATCTTTTCTTATAAGAAGAATATATGTTACGAGAATTGTGTCTAATGCTTAGACTAATCGCGTTAATTCGAGAAATCGAGTTCGATTTAAGGAATCGAAAATCAAATCGAAAAATTGAATTAAATTGTCAAGACTATTATTTATAGTAAATTTTATTATTTTTAGTAATAGTTTAATTATTTTTAGTAACAATTAATTAATAATTTAATAGAAATAGTTAATCTATTTATATTAATTAATAAATATATTAGAAATTTCTCTTATAAATGTATTACTACTAAGCATTATCTAGTAATTAATAAAAAATCTAAATTTAAACTTAACTTATACTATTTTTAGTATTCTTGACATTCTTGGCAATTCGATTCGATTCCTAATATTGAAATCGAAAATTGACTCGATTCGATTCGATTCGATTCCAAAATAATTGAAATCGAACTAATTTTCGATTCGATTCCTAAAGTTGAATTGTCGATTCGATTCGATTCCAAAGTTGAAATTAAATATCGAATTAATAGTTAGTCTACTAATGCTCTTACTAAATAATAAGAAAACGTTTAACGCTTGTCGATAACGTCTACTCTTAGACAATCAAGTATAACTTGATTGTTAACTTAATTCTTAGAGAATTATCTTTACAATTATTATAGATGTTTATCTTGTTTACTTGCGTGTCTTTTTATCTTGCCTAGTTGCTTTGCCTGCCTAGTTATTATTCTTTATCTAGCAAAGAAGTTACAATAAGTACTTCTTTTAGAGATTGCAATACTACTTGAATAACTTTTGTCTTGTTTAGAATTGCTAAAAGATAGAGCAAATAATAATGCAATTTTTTGACTTAATAGAAGATTAGATCTTCTAATTAACTAAAATAACATCATTTGATAAAGTAAATTGTTAAGTCTTGTTGTCTTCAAGAAATATTATAGTAAATAAATTAATTTTAACTTTAATTAAAGAAACAAATCGACAAACAATTGAGCAAAAGATTTTAGAAACTTAATATAAAATTGTTTAAGAAAAAATATCAATTTATTAAATAACAATCGATTCTTAATTAATTAAGTATTATTCTAATATCTAGATCTTTTAAATAATACTCTTCTTGACAACTCTTCTTGCATAGATTACATAAACTAATTTGATAACTACTAATTAGATAAACGACAATATAAGAGTTGCGAGAACAACTAGATAGACTAAAACAACGAACAAACTAAACAAGATACTCTAATACAATTCTTTTAGAATTACAAAGTCTTGTGCACTTTTATTAGAAAACGAACAACTAGTAGATGCAAGTTCTAGTAAGTAGAAAGGATAATTGATTGCAAAAGCTGCAGGAGAACCTAAATAGTCCTCCAAGCCACTAGGAAAACTAGTCCTAAAACTACCTAGTTTGCAACCTCCTGGTCACAGCCCCCACTCTTTTGGCAGGGAGATCGACGACTATCAGCCGAGTCAGCCAATCATCTTGGACAGTGACGTCATGCGGCATGAATCGTTGGCTGGCAGATGGAGCATCTATTGAGGAACTATAGGAATTTGTTGAGGCGGTTGAGATTCCTCGCACAGGGTTTTGTTGATTTACTTGGCTCAATAAATTCCAAATGATGCGTAACCGCCTCCTCGGCCCTTTGATACTCCCCACGCCAGGTTGACTTCCACCGGCCAGCCGGTCAGAGCAATATCACGGTGATCTTTTTTAAGGATGATTGGGACTTCTACTCCAGAGTACATCTTCATACGAGCCTGCATAATCTTCCTCCACTATATCGCCCCCGTCAGCCTCCTCTACTGCGTTCTCCTGCTCTACCGCCTTCTACCGTCAACCCTCTGTGTCAACCGTGCCCCGCTCCCCATCGAAGCCTGGCTTATCTCGGAAGCTGTCTTTTTCACCGTTATCTTCCTGCCGTATAAATACCACCTTCAACGTCCCGCTATCCATCCCGAACTACCGTCACGAGCAGAGAGGCAAGAGCTGTTCAGGCGTTGTAATGCCAACGTCAAGGACCCGGAGAAATATCTACGCCAATGGTTTCTGGGTGCCAAAAAGGAAAGTATCAAGCGCGAAAACCTCAAAGAATTCATAAGGTGGGCGTTCCTGAATACTGAAGAGGTAAAGGAGGAGGATGAAGACGAGGTGGAGGGCTATGTGGGGGCTACGGAGAAGTTGTTGGAGAGGGATTTACCGTCAGGAAAGGGCAGGGCCAGGAGCTTGAGATTGACGCTGGATCGCGTTGATTTCTTGCATCGAAGTCTTTTGTGGTACCTCGTCCGTCACCAGCCTACTTCTCAATCTGAATCTTGAGATGCTGATTCCACTTTCTCACAGTGCATCTCTGTGGTCGATACCATCACGTATTGTTCAATGCTGTATCATGGCTTCCGTTTTCACCGCAATCGCCTCTCGCGTTTCTTCACCGTCTTTCCCTTCCGCCCTCTTACTCTACTCTCAGAGTATCGATCACCGGTCAAACATCTCACTTATTGGCATCGACCGCATTCATCCAAAACCAAGCTACCTATACTGTTCATACATGGAATCGGCGTCGGGTTGTATCCATACACCAACTTTCTCCGCGACCTAAACAACACAAAAGATGCCAATCCAAATGACACAGAGGTTGGACTAATCGCACTGGAGATTATGCCTGTGAGCTCACGCATAACTCACCCGGCGCTCGAGAAGGACGTTATGGTGGGCGAGATCCAGGCAATTGTCAAACATCACGGCTGGAGCAGATTTATCCTGGTCTCTCACTCCTACGGATCTATCATCACTACGCACCTCCTCAAATCCGTCCTGACCACCCCACTCATAGGTCCTATCGTTTTAATCGATCCTGTCTCCTTCCTCCTCCACCTGCCTGACGTCGCCTATAATTTCACCGCCCGCCGGCCTATACGAGCGAACGAGCATCAGTTGTGGTATTTCGGAAGTAAGGACATAGGGGTGGCACATTCTTTGGCACGAAGGTTTTTCTGGAGTGAAAACATAGTTTGGAAAGAGGATTTGGAGAGGGATAAGGTGGACGGTGGAAGGGTCAGGGATGTGACAGTTGTGTTAAGTGGCAAAGATCTTATTGTGGATACTGAGGCTGTGAGACGGTATCTTATTGCCACCTCATCGGAAGGACCCGTCGCCAATTCTCACACGTCCCGAACATTGGACGGGGATGAAAAGGCGACAGTCACCAAGACGGTCCGCGGAGATACAGGAGCGTGGAAAGGCAGGCCCTGGACAGGATCTGGACTGGAGGTACTTTGGTTTGAACACCTGGATCACGCTCAAGTCTTTGACTCGGAGAAGACTAGGAGGCCTGTTGTTGAGGCGATCGGAGTCTACTCAGCCAGAGGCTAGACTCGTTGGCATTGAAACCGCTGTTGCAAAAAGACTTAGCCGGAACTTGCTTAATATAAGGGCAATAGATAGATAGTAACAATTGAAGCTCTGACCAAACTCTTGAAGGCTTTTGCGCCCTCGAGTCTCCACCTGCGGTTTGACCAGTGAAGTCGCTCGTGTTCGTTGAGCCCCAGTGACTTCCCTTCCGGGTGAACTATAACAATCAGCTCCCGCACGCCGACATCCTGAGCAACCTCCTCGGCCAGTCGAATGTCCTTCGTGTATCCAAGAGTGAGACAAGCAATTATAATAAAAGTCTAATAGATAATTGTAAACTTTTGCTAAGAATTCTATATAAGTATTTGATAGTTTTTCATATATTCGAGAGTAGTTAAATATTACTTTAAACTTGTTCTTTAATTTAAGATTCTTAATTTTATTAACAATAATAGCTCTTATATTCTATTAAGACAATTTTTTGTTAATTAGCTCTACAAGTTTATAGACTCTATTATCTAAGCTATTCTTAACTATCTTTCTTAGTTATTACTTAATATATGTTAATTATTGTTTTTAAACTAAATTTAATACTAGTTTTGTTCTTGATTTTATTTGCGTTCGATAAATAATATATAGAAAATCTATAAAATTTTCCTTGTTAAGATAACAATATTTGTAGAGAAATTGTAATATCTTTACTCTATTCTTTTTTATAGAAATTATCGATTCTAACTTTAAGTCTATTTGTCTAATCTATAACTTTAATTTGTTTAATAAAGAAATATATTTGTTTCTAATATCTCTATATATTTGTCTTCTAGAATATAAATTAAACAAGACAAATTAAAAAATTAAAATAAGTATTTCGAAGACATTAAATGCAAAGATTAACTATCTAGAGCGCAAAATAATTTTAGATTTTTCTTTTAAAAAGTTGAAAAATCTAACACTTTAAGTTGCAAAACATCTATACAATTTATAATTATCTTGCTAAGAATTTATCGAAAATATACTATAGAGTTAGTAATAATTAAAGCTCGTACAATCTTCTCTATATCTAATAACTTGTTTTTAGATAACAAACTTAAATTAAAATTTAAGTTTTTATCTTTTAACTTTATAGTAACTTTAAGAGACAATAGAAAAATTGCTCTTAAATATATTAGAAAATTGTAATCGCTATAATATACAAGTTTTAATTTGACAATATTTCTAGTTACTTCTTCTATCTTAAGATTGTCAATTTGTATTATAAGTTGCTAAATCTCGATAATAATATTTGCAATATAGAGTTAAAGAATATCTAAAAATAGACATTTCTAATATTTGATATTAGAGACAACATAATATTTTATAGTTCTTTATACTTCTTTTACGTCTAGTTTGAGAGCTACTTAATAATATAGAATTATTTCTCTATAATTTGTTGTCTCTATAGATAGATTCTAAAATCTTATTTTAACAAGTAGTCTCAACTCTAATTTTAGTCGATTAACAATCTCTATAGACGCAATATTTATGCTAGATTCTTAATTAGCTTAAACTCTTAACTTGTCTAGATTAATAATTTTTTCTTCTCTTTCTATCTAAGTAGAAATATAGAATGTTTTCTCTATATTTACTATATTTCTTAGTAGATAAATTTAATTGTTTGCTTAAGATATATTGACAACATAAGCGCTTATACTTTGTTGCTAATTTTAATATAGCAACTAAATAAATTATATTAATTAAGATTAAGATTAAAGTAGTTACAATAATTGTGTAGATTAAAATATGCTTAATATCTTTAAATTCTAAATAGAAGATAGATTGTAGAATATAGATAATATCTAACTTAATAATTAATATATAGACTAATAAATAAATTGAAAAGTAGATTAAAAAGAATTCTAAGCTTGCTATTATAATATTTGCTTAGTTTTAAACTTGTGCTTCTTAATAATACAAGTATATAGATGTTTTAGCTTCTTGCACGCAATAGAAGATTAAGCTAGTTAATTTATTTAAGATATATTTATCTTATTGTTCTTAAGAATTTGACAAATAGATATTAATTTATTATAGATATTAACTTTGTTGTTTATTATATCTATTAATAGTGCTAATTTAGCAATCTTTCTTATTTGCTTGATATCTTTCTTATATAATTTTTCTTAAATAGTCGATTTAGTAGTCTAATCTATTAATTGTTGTTGTTGTAAAACTAATTAAAAAATAAACTTAATATAGATTCTCTTGTTAGAATTGCTATCTTCTTCAAGAAAAGCGTCTATTTGCTTTACTTCTTCTTTAGATAGTTGCAATTCTAATATGTTAAAAATTACAAATAAAGCTTCTAACTATATAAAGTATCTAGACTTCGAGATACTTGAAGTTTATCAACAATTCGAGGTAACTCTCTAGGAACCCTATTAGCGATTCGAGACTCCCAAGATTGTTGTGCCAATGTCTTAGCTCTAAAGTTACATTAGTAGATTCAATTAATCTCGAGTAGACTTTAGGCATTACCAAAAATTTGAGAAGTACGTCAAGAGTTACTCGAACATTATTTGTGTTGTTAAGTCGCGTAGCGCGTCTATCTATTCGTGCGTTGTCAAGATCTACAAGCGCACAATTAATTATGTGCAATTAATTATGCGCAATCAATTACATGCAATCAATTACGCGTAATCAATTGCGCGCAATTAATTGCGCAACTATAGGAGATGCTTCTGTCTACACATTATTCTCGCGTAGAAATCTTACAAATTGTTCGATTCTAGTATATAAATTACTATAGTATAGACGAGTAACAAGTAAAGATTTTATCGAAGTACTACAGAAGTTCGTGCGTATCTCGAATATCAAAATCATACTTTTTGTTAAGTCTTTTTTGATTCTCTAAATGCAAGTTTCCTAAAAGACTTCGAGTTGCCCTTAAGCTTATCTCGAGCTACTTGAGCTATCTTAGCATCTTGAATTTAGAAGATCAATTCTCTAAATTGTCAATATTATAACAATTAATAATATTGTTAAACTAGATAGTTCTATATTATACAAATACATATTGTTATTACAAGCGTTAAAGAAAGTTGCTGCAAAAATAAATTAAAAAGAATCTTCAAAAACTATATAACAAAAATAAGACTACTTTTACGCAAAAAGAATAACACAATAGTAATTAAAGATAATATTATATTCTATCTTTTTGTATCTTATATACAAAGAATTATCTTTGCGTTGCTTCTATTATTATAAACTATTAATATAAAGATTTTTAGATATTAATTTATTAGAAAGTTCTTTAAAAGCGCTTGCATTATTACAAGATAAAAATAATCAATTCTTAGAATATTTCTTTTTATTAAATAGATTATAATAAAGATTTTGCTAACAAAATAATATTAATAATTCTAAATTTCTTGATCGATAGAAGAATTTCTTTGTTAACTTTGTCGATCTAAAATCTTTCTAACAATTCTTTTAACAATCTAGAAAAAATAATAGTACTTTCTAATAAGAAAAAACAATAATAGAGACTCGAAATTTTACGTCTTAAATAGTTAAAATTAATAGATTGTTATAAGTAAGTTTAATTGTATTTTTAATATGATTTTTTGTACTAAGATGCGATAGAAGTCGAGTTTCTTATTTTTAAATTTCTCTTTTTGAAACTTCTTTTATTTAATCTTAGTATATTAAGTTTCCTTTGCTAAATTATATATAACTTTTAACAATCGATTAATTGTTACTATTGCTCGAGTAATTTTTAATCTAATATTAGCGTTTGCTAGATTTCTTACAAATATTTAAATTATTATATTAAATATTGTTAACTTCAAAATAAAAAGAATAACAATAAAAGATCGATCTTTTTCTTTAATATATTGTATTATAAACGCTACTTTCTAATAGTATAATACTAAAGTTTTATTTTTTTGTTATTAAAGATTTGCTAGTTTGTTATTAAAACTTATTGTACTTACTTTTGTAATTTTTTTGAAAAAATTCTTCTTAAGTATATTACAAAAAATAATTATTCTTTCTAAAGTAAATTTCTTATCTATAATAAACAAAGTTATCGAGTAAACTTCGATATAAATAAGAGTATTTTCGAAAATCAAAAGATCGAACATTTAAATTTTTTTTTTTAATAAAACAAAATTATTTAGTTTTCTTTAATTCTTTAGTTCGAAATTTAGATATTTTAACTATCTATATATAGAACTATTTTTCTTAGTAAATTAATTGTAGAACTTAAAGTTAAAGTTTTGTTATTTATAAATAAAAGATATAATAGAAGACTACAAATATAAAGAAGATACAAAGATATTTGAAGTAATAAATAGAATTAAGAAGTTACAATAAGTATTTTCTTCAAAGATTGCAATATTACTTAAATAACTTTTGTCTTGTTTAGAATTGTTAAGAAGTAAAATAAATAATAATACAATCTTTTAATTGACTAAAATATTAATACTCGATAAAGCAAATTACTAAGTCTTGTTGTCTTTAAGAAGTACTATAGTAAATAAATTGATTTTGACTTCGATTAAGAGAACAAATTGACAAATAGTTAAGCAAAAGATTGTAGAAACTCGATATAGAATTGCTTAAGAAAGAATATCGATTTGTTAAACAACAATCGATTTTTGATTAAATAAGTACTATTTTGATATTTAGATCTTCTAAATAATATTTTTCTTGACAACTCTTCTTGTATAAATTACGTAGACTAATTTGATAATTGCTAATTAGATAGAAGACAATATAAGAACTGCAAAGACGACTAGATAAATTGAAACGACAAACGAATTGAACAAGATACTTTGACACAATTCTTTTAGAACTATTGACTCTCGTGCACGTTTATTAGAAAACGAACTGCTAGTAGGTGCAGGTTGTGATAGGTAGAAAGAATGATTGATTGCAGAAGCCGCAGGAGGACCTAAATAGTCCTCCAAGCCACTAGGAAAACTAGTCCTAAAACTACCTAGTTTGCAACCTCCTGGTCACAAAAGTAGGACCATCGATCGATCGATTGAACCAAGATTTCCGACGCATGATAGGACAGGACCCTTCACTTTTTGCAGCCGACTACGGCCCCAAACCAGATCTCTGACTTTAGGCTTTCGCCAGAAGCGATCCCCAACCCGGACCATCTACTTGAGATCTCTCGTCCTTTTCCTGCAACTGCCAGAGTTGACCGCGACGATGATGACTCAAAATCGCCTTCTCTCGCCCGGGTCAAGGCCTGCAGTCCGCCGCGTCTCCTCTGCAACGGCAAGGTTCGAAGACTTGCAGCTGGGACCATCAGTCATAGTACCCATGGTCCACCAGAGCACATGGAGAAGCCCAGCAATGCTCATGAAATAGCAGCGGCCATGGAAATGGCCAAGCACCGCATGGCAGAGCTCGGCTCGAGCGATAGCGGTCTAAGCTCACCGGAAACCCCCCCAGAAACCACCGTTACAGACGCGTACGCGTATGCTTTCGATATCGATGGGGTTCTGATCAGAGGTGGGAAGTCAATTCCTGAAGCAGTGAAGGCTATGGAGGTCTTGAATGGCCTGAACGAATTCGGCATTAAAGTGTGAGCCGGGAAGACATTGCTTTTATGTTTCCATTTCGCTAAAACCTAATAGACCCTACATCTTCCTCACCAACGGCGGCGGTAAGACAGAGCAAGAGAGGTGTCTCGACTTGAGCCGGCAGCTCGAATTGGAAGTCTCACCAGGCCAATTCATCTGTGGCCACACGCCAATGAAAGAAATGGCAGAGAAATACAATACGGTGCTAGTGGTAGGAGGGGAGGGCGACAAATGCCGGCATGTTGCAGAGGGTTATGGCTTCAAGGATGTGGTCACATCGGGCGATATCATCAAAGACAACAAGCACACCACGCCCTTTCGAAAACTTACCCAGGAAGAGCAAGACCACTCACGAGCTCGCAACTTTGGGGAGCAAGAGATCGAAGCCATATTCGTCTTTGCAGACAGCAGAGAATGGGCAGGCGATCAACAGATCATCCTGGATCTTCTCATGTCGAAGAACGGTCGGTTAGGAACGAGATCTGAGACCTTTGACGAGGGACCACCGATCTACTTCTCGCACAATGACATCGTCTGGTCTACCTCCCACGACTTGACTCGTCTTGGCATGGGTGCTCTCCGTGCATCCGTGGAAGCTATGTACAAAGCCCTCACGGGCAAGGATCTAATATCCACGGCCTTTGGCAAACCTCAGATCGGGACCTTCCAATTCGCTACCCGGCTGCTGCAGCAGTGGAGGAAAGACACCTACGGTATCAACAAACCGCCAGAGACGGTCTACTTTGTGGGCGACACTCCGGAATCAGATATCAGGGGCACGAATGAATACAATGAATGGCCGTTGTCGGAAAATACCTGGTATTCGATACTTGTCCGGACCGGGGTGTTCCAAGAGGGCACGAAACCACGCTTCGCGCCGAAAGCTACCGTTGACAATGTGCTGGAGGCTGTCAAATATAGTGTCAAGCGGGAAGCGCTCAAGGCGGAGAAGGCGGAGGCACTGAGAGTGGCCTACAACGACCCTGACGCTGTTATTGAGGAATGAGCATTGCTTGGAATGTCGCGAGGGCGTTTATGATACCCAACACATCCTGTTTCTTTCGCACGTATCGTCCAGGTCTTCTTCGATCCGCCATCGTCCGCCAAATGTGATGGGAACCTTGACCGGCAAATCTCCATCGTCGACGATTTGGCCTCGCTATGCACTCGCCAAGAACGGCGTCCTCGGAGACCTCGTCAATCGTGGGAGGATGATACTGCGACAAGCTCCTCGCATGACAGCACCGATCGATCCGATTTTTCGAAAACGTATATTTCAAGCTAAAAATTGTCGTTTCTCCTTCGAGAGTCGCCAGCGATGATATAGGCTTGGGCCGATCCTGCTGGTGGCAGGAGAAGACGAGGTGATCTCATCATCGCCGGTCATCGGGGCGGAACGGTAACACCTGATCGATACGTCAACCTGGCGGATTTGGCGGAATGGGAGTCCTATTCGAGCGTGAAAAGAGATTCTGGTGCTTTCCTGTCGAGGAGATTGCGTGTGTAATATAACAGCCTTAGACGATGTCACCCTTGGCGTAACAGAGCTGGAGCCATTCGCGCCTTGGTATCGTCCACCAATCATCACAACACAGACGAGTTCACAGCGTTGCTAAAGGATTGTGGGCTATTTCAATAATTGATTTGCACAAGAAAATAAGGAATTTGACAGGGAGGTTGTTGAGGATTATCCTTTCGTTGATTTTGATCATAAACAGTAAAGAGCGTGACAATATTTATCTTCATATATACACCTACCACCTCACTGACCCTTCTGAACCCACCTAATCGATCTCAATAATCCCCGGTCCATAAACAGTCGCACTAGCAACCTCACTCGAATTGGTAAACTGCTTTCCACACCCCTCCACAACCGCCGCGATCGTCAAACCCATCGCAAATTGCGAAGCGCTCTGGAACGGGAGCGAAGCGCTGAAATACGACATGTCGTCCCTAGAGCTCACGTCCGAGATGGGCACCGTGACAGGGAGATTCTGGCCCGAGAGATAGACGACGGAGTTTGCTGACGCAGAGACAGTGCCGGGCACGCTATAGGAGACGGTCTCGTTCTTGGCGGCCAGGTCTTTGCTGACGACGGTCAGAGGCTTGAATGTCGGGACGGCTTTGCTGACGGTGGCGAGTTCTGCGGGACAGGAACCGGGGACGATGACGGTTTGGAGGAAGGTGTACTGCGTTGGCATTTGCGTCAGCGATGGATTCTCAATCGTTGAGGGAATTGGCTAAGGAGATCTGATGAGAGAATACATACAGCGAATGCTGGACCCTCAGTCGTCAGGAACGGCGCAGCGGAGGGGATCTTCTTCTGCACCGAACGGAACCAGCCGACTTGCTCGGCCTCTTGGGCGAGGACCGATCCGAACAGATTGACCAGAGGCGTCTCATCGCCTGCATCCATTGCAAAAACGGTTTGTGCCATGGGTAGAACTCCGAGGACGACGTCGGTGAATGTTTGCGCCAAGGTAATGGCGCTTAGGAAGTCACTGACTGGGGCATTGTATTGGCAGGGAGTGAACGGGGTCTGGTTTGCGCTCTTGAGAATGCCATTGACGCCGAGGGCGTGCAGTTCCTCTTGCTAAAGTGTTGTTAAAACGGTATTGACGTATTGAGTGAATTAAAGAGGGCATGAGATTCTTACCTTCATGATGGCTTTGATCGTTTCGGTAACATATGTCGTATTGTACTTGGATACATCATAGCCGGGCACATTCGTTGTGATGTTGTGCAACAGCTCGGTGAAATATGCAACTTCGAAAAGCTCGTTCAACGCGAGGAGCTGCAGAGTCACGGTTCCCGTTGGGGTGAGCTTGGTAGGGAGCGGGCTGTTGGGAAGACTGCCGCCGGCCACCGACCCGATCTCCGCGAGCTGGGCTTGGTTGGGCATTGGGAAGCCATCTGGTAAGGGGAAAGGGCTGGCTGGAGCCGCGGCGGCATAGCCAGCAAGTGTGGAGAGGGAGGCAATGGAGGAGAAACGCATTTTGAATAGGTTCAGTTTCTGTTTCGAATTTCGAATTTAGGGGAAGACGAGAGAAAAGGTATGCAGCAGAGATTCAAGATTTGGATTGGGCGAAACAACGCCCATATACTACGTAGTATGTTGTGAAACTGCCTGTAGCGGAGTTACCTCGATCAACTTAGGGTTTTGTTCTGCCCTCGACGTCACTTTCCGCAATGCGCCTTCGTCCTAATGGGGATAGCTTGATCCGAGCTGGCTACGCGATTGGCCGTGCCCGCTCGACGCCAGGCCAGTCCGCGGTACTTCTTCAGGAACTCCGTTCGCTACTAACCGCATGGGGAAGAGCATGCTGACGCATTGATCTTTTCAGTACCGAGATCTGACGATCAATGCAAACCCCGCAGGACCGGAAGGTCTGGGATCCGAATGAAGAAACGTTCTTCGTGTAGCTGGAGAAGGGATCTGGATATGACGTAAATCGACAGCGGCCGAATGAAAATGCTCACCTGTCACGCTGAGGGCTGCCATTCCTTACTCGTATCCGGAAGATGGAGGCCGTTCTTTCGAAGGGGTTGCTTTACACTTCTTCTCTACCCGCTCAGCCCTACCTGCTGGTTTAGCGTGCTTTAGAGCCTTCCCTGTAAAGGCCGCTTTCGTCTTTCGTCACACTATTCGACCACTTTTCTTGTCTCAGGTGGAAGCAGTGGACTTTGATGGATTGTTTGGTACAACTCCCTCGAGCCCATGTTTCGACCAGTTCCATATAAAACTGTCCGAAGTTCCAACATACATCCCGAATACATCATCACCGCCCTTCGTAGCGCTCTTCGGTGTTGCGTGCGCACCTCTCTTGTCCGCACTGATTCTCTTTCTAGCTTCTCTTACAGGTCTTTTTTGAACGCTCTAGCCGTGGTGAGGTCTAGCTTCGTCTGTTCCGTCCCCATCTTCATTGTGTATGATTCCCATTTGTACGATAATTCTTGCGGGGAAATTGAGTGGATGCGGAGGATCGATTGCAACTCGCCAAGGACGTTGGGGGTAAGGTCTGTCACTGGAGGGATCGCAAAGAAATCATTGAGCTCCTTTTTGGTGGTGTCCATCGCTGCTGTGTGTAATTGATTTTGATATCAAGTAAAAATTGGAAGTGAATGGCTGTGGTTGGACGAAGAAGTAAAGTGATTTACAACGCGACACGTCGGGACGGAGTTTACGCATTCTAAATTCCGCACCTGGGCTAGTTTTTCTCAAGGGCCCTCACGAAAGCTTGGTCGCTTGAGGATATTTGATACATCTCTGCAAGCAGTGATTTTGAGAACACAAGGTCTATGGTAAATTTGTAGAGAAGAAGCTATTCTGAATCTTTATCAGCTAAATATATATCGTATGTATTCTAGATCTAATGTTGATCCGGCTTGAAGGCTGATACTCGTATGCGAAGGCCCTTACAAAGAACTAGCCTAAGCAATATCCAAGAAATTGTCGGAGCACACCCCAACATTCTTGGGTCGTCCCTTTCGGACTCGTTCAATCATGTGCAACTTTGCGTAGTCTATTCATCAAATTTACTCAAGTATCCGTGATGCCATATCATATATCGCTCGCGGCGTAAAAGTCCAGCTGAGTCTGTTGCTCGACCTCCTTACAAGCCTCTTTGCCAGACTCGATGTACTTGTTCGGTCCTGATATGTATACCCAAGACCTGCCACTGTCTTGTCTTCCCTTCACGCAGATCTCCGATAACTCTTGACGCAGGTCTACTCGAGCTCTCCCAGAACCAGTGAGATACTTCCTCAGCTCTAGTCCCTCGGCCCTTGGCTCGATGAAAGGCAACTCGATATCATCCGAATCTTTGACGCTCCATACGATGATGCATCTGCGCCATTTGCGTATATGTGTCTCTTTCATTATGGAATCTTGCGTAACAGCCGCGTTAAAAGCCGCAGCGATGGCTAAGGCTCCACTGACGCCTGTGCCTGCTACTAAGCAGACAACAGTGTCGTAATGTGAGGGATCGGCAGGCGAGAAGTAGGGTCCCTCGAGTCGAAGAGTGACATCGATGCCGACTGCCTCGGGCGTAGAGGTTCCCGACGCCTTTTCCGCGTCAATGTCGTCGCTACTTCGTATTACCGATGGACTAGGTTGCAGCTGATCTGCTAGGGCTGCAAGTCGCGCAGTCCACTGTGTGCTTTGCACTCGCTGTTTCTTGCCTCTAAATATACGCTGGCGGAGTGGTAGTGGTGCGACAGCGGCTTCGCCTGGAGGTAATGCTGTTCCCTGTTTGCGGAAGAGAAATTGGATTGGAAAGTCGTTCTCAGTTGAGTGAGTTTCGCTGTTCTTAGAGGCTAGATGCGTGATTGTGGTGAACGGGTGCAGCTCGCGTATAGAAGACCCGGCATGGTGAATATAGAAATGGGCAAGTGGTGAATGACACGAGCAGCCTTGCAATCTCTGGCGAGGCAACGGCAGTGTGACACTGAGATAAATGGTCAGCACTGACATCATAAGAGTCAGGGGCCTGATTTGACTCACCAGTACCAGCCTTTGCCCAGGGCTGAAATACTTCCATCCAGGGTTCTTCTTAATTCCCAAAGGCGCATCATCCAGTCTAAAAACCACATAGCCAATCCTGGAGCGGTGCAATAGAACACAGTGCTTGCATGGAGGCAGATCACGATGACCATGACTACAGCCAGCAGGTGAGTGAAATAGAAGAGGTTGAAGTGTGTTTTGCGCACTTTCGGCAGTGTAGTGATGGCGATGGCACACATAATCAGGGTAGCGAGCGACCCGGTGAATATCAGAGAGGCACGCCAGACGCTAACAGGTGAGGTGTTGCCAGGCCAGGTCTCGGTGTGAAGGTAGGTTGGGTTGAGAACGGGAATGACCATTCGAAGCTTGGTTGAGAGGCTGTTGAAGGCTGGTACCCAGGAGACGTACAGGAACCCATGTATGATCACCAAGATGAATAATGTGTAAGCCGTCAATATGTGATTTGTGAGTGTGGTCGACACCGAGATCGTAAAAAATGATGCCAGTGCGCTGTGTCGAGATATGGGCAATAAGACCATCCCCATCGTGATATCACACATGTGTCCCGTCAGAGCGATGGCTGCCAGCCTGTTACTCCCATGATAGATCCCGGCCGTACGATTCCGTTCATTGAAATAGTCGCGTAGTCGAATCCACCAAACACCAACGACGATCCCGTATAGCGAGACGATCCAGAGCGCCATCGTGAGACCACCAATGCTGATGTGCCTGCCGAGTACTGGCAATTTCCATTCTGTGAGTGGCCGCGCAAGCCGCTTCTGCATCTCTGGGTGGAACGCTCGTGCCGCAAGCACCGTGACTGATATTGAGAGCCAGAAATACCATATAACAACATGCAATCTGGTTTGAAGAGGGAAGAGCGATTCGCCGCATGTGGCTGCATAGCACCAATTGTCCGATCGAAATGTTAAGCCTATGGAGAGGCCGAAGGTGATGACCAGGCTTCCGGCGAGAGGCCAAAGGCAAGTCCGAGGTGTGATTCGGGATGCGTGTTTCTTGATGATTGGCAACACTGCCCTCGAAGCCTCCGTTGTGTCTGCCATACTGAGAGATACAAGTCCATAGTACAGAAGTTTGAGCAGAAATGCGAGAGCCACAGGTCTTGAACCGAAGATATCACAATGCAATGTCAAAGACTAAAGAAAGCAAAACAACTCGCGCAACAGGAGCAAGACACATCCGATTCATTAGACTTCTGATACCAGAGCAGCCTTGTCGTGCTCATCTGGTGTCATCTTACGTCGTACTCAAGCTTTTCCCATCCAAGGGGTTGTCAATGGCCAGTAGCCAAATGCGTCCATGTGCTAAAGACCCTGTTGGCCTGAACGAGTTTACGGCAACGCGTTCTTCCGTCATTTGATGGCGCTATCAAGGATCTTTCCGTGACCATTCCCAAACAGCTGCCGGAATGGCTGACACAAACCAGAACGTTGACTTACTCGTCAACATCGTTGATGCGCAGTATCAGATTCGGCCATGGCGCTGCAGATCTCCTTTTCCGGAGACTCGTCTTTCCGTTGAGGGACGTCAACACTTTGCGCATTGACTTTCTACTTTTTGACATCCACTGGCTGAGCAATTGTGCGCATCAATGGACACACGTGAAAGACATACGTCTTCAGTATCGGTGTAGTACGGTCGACTTGTACAGTAGGCCGCAAGGTGGTTCGGTGATGATTGAGTGGTGGAGATGAGCATCCATTGAAGAAAGAAGTTCTCATCATTCTAGAGCTGGCCAATGACGTTGAGCACGGATCTTCCAACTACCGATCGCCGATGTCCCGATCGTGCGCTAAGCTATTCTTAGATCACCACCTTCAAGCTCGCGCCTAGAAACACTCCCCCGTCTTCTCCTTATGTCGCCAATAACATTTCACTGATGGAGGAGTGATCTCTGAGCTCGCTCGCTAGCCAGAGACGACTTATGGCACGCACTGCCTTCCCACAGCGTCGTGGACTAAGCGTGATGCCCTCCAATGTCTCTCATTCCTCAACCTGAGCAACCGACACCAACCATTCGCTCAGTCAAGCTCCCTCGCCATCGCCTACGCTCCTACGGGTCATGTCTCAAATCGGTCCACCGTCCTGGAGCCCATCTCACTTTGCCATCTGATCCGATCACCGTGGTTTGCATCTCGGATACTCATGGCACCAAACCGCCTCTCCCACCAGGAGACATTCTGCTTCACGCCGGTGACCTGAGTGTGTGGGGTTACATGTGCGGAGATACAAGAACAACTCACATGGTTAGCTACGCAACCCCACAGATATAAGGTCGTTATCGCAGGGAACCATGATTTGCTACTGGATGACAGGTTCCAAGACAAGCACCCTAAGAAATGGAGACAAATTATGAAGGTTGCTCGTCTTTCGATCTGCCTGGACGTATACGTATCGGCACATTATTATAGTCGTCCGGATGACCCGCACGAAGAGAGGGATTTCAAGATGATGGGAGCAGCCAACGAGCGAGCGGCAGATATCTTGATGGACAGCGGCATCTTTTAATAAGATTGTATCTAGATAATGTAGTCTCTCTTGCGCTTCTCGATTAAATTGGAAATATAGAGATCTATCCCTATATGCGGTCGGTCGTATTACCAAAAGCTTGCACTCGATTGGCCAGCGTCGCCACTTAAAATGCCACATGAAGAACACGCCCATGTGCATAGTTTATGTTCTTTGTAGCTTAATAAGTGCCTTAGTAGACTTGGTTTTAGATAGAACGAGAGTAAGAGTAAAGGTCTATAGAAATACTGGGATATAATGCAAGGTCCGAAGCGTCGGGAAGCGTAGCCCAGAGTCCGCACCCCCCCCCCGCCCGCCGCCCCGGGGGGGCGGGCGGGCGGGCGGGGGGGGGTGGG
>JAABUQ010002378.1_pt1 | contig 37447 bp, 42 predicted proteins | sample 5560001 | NCBI WGS metagenome assembly JAABUQ01 (sample SAMN10711888, study PRJNA513371) | rock metagenome | isolation source: Antarctica rocks | place: Antarctica: Victoria Land, Finger Mt nord | collected 2015-12-18 | reverse complement strand
GGATTGGGAGGGTGAGGGTGGCGGAGGAGGGGATGTGGAAGGAGGCGATGAGGAGGGGGAGGGGGGTGGAGGCGAGGGCGAGGAAGAATGTTGAGACGGATGTGGTGGGGGATAAGGTTGGGAGGATACATTTGGGGAGGCAGGATCTTGGGGAGTTGCAGACGAGGAAGATGAAAGGGCTGAAGAGGGGGAGGGAAAATGATAAGCAGGAAGAGGAGGAGGATGGAGGTGTGAGGATTGACGGCGATGTGGTATCGGCTAGTGAAGAAGAGGGAGAGGCAGGGAAGAGGCAGAGAACCGCGTAGTGGCTCCAGCTGGGCGACGTTGTTCTCCCGTCATCTAGCGAGGCGCTCTCGGCATTGAAACCATTAGAGAAATGTACGTGATGCTAAGACAGACTTTCAGAGCCGGTGCTTCCTGCTTTAGATTTTTAGACCGAACAGAAAGCCTATACACACCAGAGGCTCTGACACTCCAAGTGAATCCCCTAGCTGACCAGCGGCAATGCTCACAGAAGGGTTGCAATCTGTCGTCTCCATATTCGGTCAGGATGGTCTCATAGGAGTCGATGATGAAGATACCCTATCAGTAAAGATCCTGTGACCGTACGCATAACCAACTAAATGCACGCTATCGCTCATCTATCGTATAGAATCATGAATACATATAGGCTAGTTGCCCGGCAATCTCATCTTAAAATGCTTGATTAGCTCGAGTGCCGCTTGGCTCAAGCGAACGCACTGGCCTCGAGAATGAAGTCGTCCACACGATCACGCGCTCGCAATTTGGGCCTGAGCTTCCGGTGCCGCCATTCCTCCTTTGCCCTTTGCGGCAACTGCATACTGGCCAAAGAAGTCAGGGTCTGACTCGAGTTCTTCCTTAACCTACGCTCAAAGTCAGCACGTTGGAAGCTTTGCGAAAGGAGGCACACTCACGATGTCTAATCCTCCGACCAGGTCCCCACCGCACCAGAGCTGCGGATATGTAGGCCAGTCCGCCCACCGCTTCAGCCCTTGCCTCACATCCTCATCCGCTAAGATATTGAAGAAGCCATATCGCACGCCCTTCTCCCTCAAGATGCTAACCAGCGTCCTCGAGAAACCGCATTGTGGCGTACTCGGCGTCCCCTTCATGAACAGCATCACCGGCGCAGCCTTCACCAGCTCTGCAAGCCGCTGATCTATTTCCTCGGTTTGGCCTTGTGTAGACGACATCTCTGGCGCCGTCGCAGGATCCGATGCACCAGGGGCGTACTTTGAGAGATCCGACGCCTGTTTGTGCTCGCTTCCGCCATTGGTGGTGTGGCCATTAACGCCTTCTTGTGCTCCTGCCTCTTCCTTTCTCGGTGTTGTTTCTAGAGCTGGTGGCAGGCCTAGCTTGCCTGTGTTCCCGCCCTTGCCGGCATGCTTCTCTACGGCCTCTCTGACTTTCGTAGCATCGCTCCCGCTAACTGTTTCAAGGACTTTGCCGTCTCGTTGAAGCACTAGATAAGGCACAGCAGTGACTTCAAAGGACTCGGAGATGTCCGGAAGGGCTTCGGCGTCGATGCTGAGGAAGGAGATAGTTGGGGGCAGCTGAGGCGGGTATGACGAGGCGAGGGTGCGTAGAATCAGAGTCTGCTGAGCGCAGGGGGCGGCCCAGGGTGTGTGAAAAGATAGAACGATAAGAGCAGTTGGAGGTATTGAGGAGATTAGGGAGTCGTAGTCAGATTGCGTTTTAACATCGTTGAGGGTAGACATGATTATAACGTGGAGGGGGTTGTCAAGAAGTGATGGCGCTTCGAGGGGTTGCAAGGCAGGTTGATGCCCACGAGTAGTGCGGGTTTTCTCCAGACACTTATGAAGGTTTCGTCTGAGGTCTAGCTGGAGACTAATGACGAATGCAAATAATATAGAGTGGGGAATTCTGTGGTAGGTATTCCAATGATAAGGGCAAAAAAAAGCATCGAAGGGTGCTCTATAAGATGACGCAATCCCTTTCCGCCCGCTTGGCGGCTCGGAGCGGAAAACCATCAAGACCAAGGGTACCTTGTCCACGATTACATGCCCATGAGCTCAAGAGCTTTTCCTTGCCATGTAATTCATAGACGTGAAATAACAAGTTGGGGGTTGCATTTGTCGAACACATTCTGGTAACGTCTACAGCTTCTACATATACTCATCCCCAGGGTCGAATTTTGGTAGTCGAGCTGAGGCCAGTTGCCCTGAAGCGCTCACCTTTACCGGAGGCAATATAAACCATATCAAAATTTGGTGACAGCACTGGAGGCACGGCATAGATCAACTTACTCCGTACACGGCAACACGTTGGGTATTCCAACCAATTCAGACCCAGGGGCAAAGCGTCATTGAGTCTTCCCGACTCGAGAAGAGTATCGAGCTTATTGTTCGAATTCTTCAAGCTCCCTAGGGCCACTTGCATACTCATTTACCTCGTTCACTAACCTGAATGCACGGCTGAGCGTATGTAGACGAATGGAAGGGAAAGCTTTGGATTCCCATGGATTCACGTCAGCTGATACTGCAAGCACGTCAATATCATCCTGTTGTGATAAAAATGTCCTTGCTTCTGAATCAGCATGTTAAGGAACGGGTCTTGATAACCTGGACCAAAAGGCCTACTTAAATGCTTGGTAGCATGCAAGTTCCAATTCTGCGATAAATCTCTGGCTGCTGTCTGTCACATAGCATCGAAAAGCCAAGGGGCAATGTATTGTCTAAGCCCATCGGCAATACTGGGAGTGTAGCAAGGAGCATATACGACCCAGTTATTCTCTTTCCCAACGATGCTCTGGCGTAGGATTCTCCTGAACTTTTGATACATTCACCCACGGACTGCTTAGCTAAACCTGCGTAAAGAGTGATCCCCTGACTTGCATTTCGTTCCTTCTTGGAGACGAGAGAAGGAGTTGGGATGCCTTAATGGTCTTTTTTTGTTGTTATCTCTGGATTCTCTGACTGCATGATTAATGTCCATCAACGCTCTGCTCTTTGACCGTGGTCCTTGGCTGGTGAATCCAGTACTCGTAACCTTGCGAAGTCATATCCTAAGCCCTATCAAGCGATAGGTACTTTCTTGTGTGATGAGCCGCTGACACAAAGTCCTGCGGATGCGCGGCACATCTAGACATTCCGAAGTGATTGGTGGTAAATAGTTATATACAGACGGAGAGTGATATACTCAATCCATTAGCTGGGAACGCACTTGCTGCCGGAACGTATCATCGTCGATATAAGTTCCCCTCAGCCACCTCTCACCGCCGCTAAAGGCCCGTCGCGCATGAAGGACCCTCCAATTATCGAAGATCACACAAGTACCTTCTTGCATGATAGTCTCAAACACGGCTTCCTTGCGTTCGAACTCTTGCTTCAAAAGCCTTGCTCCCATCATCCAATAGTCCAATGCTGGTACGCGGTCTTCCCTCAAGGCTGGCGGCATTGGCAATGGTGCCTGAAATGGTGGACTCCAGCGAACAGCTTGCAATACGCTTTGGAACTTTGAAGGGTCCATCAGGTGTTCGGAGAACTTGGACCAGTCGCGCCAACCTAACGCCTTGTTGATAACGATGGTTGGATGCGAATATTCCAGCCATTGACCGTTGTTCTTGTAATGGAATGGAAGCATGAATTGGGTCAATGCAAGCACAGATCGGCTTCGCGCACTCATCGGCGCATCAGAAACCGGCTTCGGAGAATCCATGCTGTTCATTAAAAGGGTGGAGACCGCAGTGAAAGCATCACTGAAGAGACTTTCACCGCCCTGGCGACTTTGTTTGAGAAAATGGAGGATTTGGAGCCTGGGCGGCTCCTTATAATAGAGCAGGTCCTACGAATTCATGAGACTCCATAGCAGAAGCGGTGGGAGCAAGTTGACGAGATACATGTACTAATTCAGTACAGAGCACAAAGGGTACATGCTATTTATTAGGCGGTACTAGAGAAACAATGGGATTTTACCACTCCTCGCAAACTCTGACAACATCAGGGAGATCTGGGGTACAGTCAAGAGAGGAAACTTATTGCGCAACTGAGTCGCGAGGTGCAGCTGCAGGCAGCCTGGTATCGGCCAGTCAAACGTCTCCTGCACTCTAGACCACGCCACGCAAAGAGATACGGATTTTGAGATGCCAAAACAAGAAACTGCGACTTACCATATGGAAACCTAAATTGGCAGATGTATCTGCGACGTTCTTGGCTGAAGGCAGCGACCGAACGTCCCAAGTGGCACCGTAGATAGTTCTCATCAACGGCCCAAAGCGATTGCCAATCGAAGCTACCGATCCAGATATTGGCGGCACATCTGAGATGAAGACTATACCATATTTATACAGCTGCCGGATAACATGACGGAGGGTCCTTCTATCAGCTATGTAATCGTCGTATTTGACTGTCATGTCGGATCTCCGGGCTTCCAGGCTTGCGGCATGCCATAAGATCTGGGGATTATTTTCGCGAATGCTTGCGTTGACAGCCTTTAGTGTATCCCGCCCTGAGAGAAAATCAGACGGAAAGTAGCTACGGTGGTTCTCGAAGCCAGCAATATCATCATTCCACGAGACCAAGAATGAACCGTCGGCGTTAACATGAAGATCCTTAGCCCTGATCTTGGTCGGGATGTCAATTGTGTCAAACAATTTCTGTGTCGTCGATGGGTCAATGCACCGAGTGCAACGGCAAGAGTCTCTGAGCGTCAGACTATCAAATCCATGACTTTTACCGTTGTACTCGACCTCGAGCCACCTTAGCGAAGACTCCCGGAGACTCTCTTCCCTCGTTGGGAGCATCTCGGGCTTGCGGTGACCATGTTCGCCGGAATCAAGCACGAATGGCCGATGAATGCGAGACTGTGCTCGAAGCCTGGGCGAAAATTGAATCTTCGGACATCTCCAGATTTGGGGTGAGAAGACGGAGACATTCAAAGTCGACGGTCCAATCGAGCCCACTCGTGGAACCGACTGTGGTCGACGTAGCATCGCTGCGCAAATTGCCCTGTCATCGCTAGAAAAAGCTACTAGGAGGCGGCGATATATGTAATTTCCTCGACTTCTAGGCCTCCGGAACCAGTCAAAACAAAAGAGGAGTCGGAACGGTTCAAGGGATCTTTGCTGAACTAGGGTTGCTTTGGGGTTCGACGTGTGATACCGCGTCACTTGGCTTTTTGTCCTGCAGAAGATATGGATCTCCGACAGTGCATATCAGCCGAGCTTTGGGCGTGCTGGTTGGATGTCGGGTGGAGGAGAGTACCTCAAGGATGAGGTGCGCCTGAGTATTTTCCAATCAATGCAAACCTGGCTGACTATCAAGCACAGGGTTCGAGGGCACAAGTAGTGCTTGCGGGCAGCACCGCCGGCCTAGTATCGCGGTAGGTACACATCTTTTTGGAAAGGGAAGCAACATAACTGATGTATACAGTTTTTGTATCGCCCCTCTCGACGTTCTGAAGATCCGTCTCCAATTGCAAAGCCATTCGCTCTCTGATCCGCTCTCTACACCTCACAAGCCTAAGCGTTTTCCACCGTCCACGATTTCCACGTTCAAAAATATTCTTCAGCATGAAGGCATCACAGTAAGAATGGCATGGGGCCCAGAACACGGATCCAGTTGAATTATTGTAGGCGTTTTGGAAAGGGAATGTCTCCGCCGAGCTTCTCTATATGACATACGGCGCCGTTCAATTCACAACCTACACCACCTGCACCTCTCTCCTCCCACCTCTCCCTCCGTCTGTCGCTGCCTTTGTAGCCGGGGCTACAGCCGGGGCGACCGCGACCGCGGCGACATATCCACTCGATCTTCTTCGCACACGTTTTGCCGCTCAAGGCTCCGACAAGGTATACTCGTCTTTCGTAGGCAGCATCCGAGACATCGCTCGCAGCGAAGGCACTCGCGGTTTCTTTCTGGGCATTGGTGCAGGAGTAGGACAGGTGGTGCCGTACATGGGGTTCTTCTTCGCCGCTTATGAGTCGCTACGTCCAGTCGTGGCACCGCTCAATCTTCCTTTCGGTAGTGGTGATGCCACATCTGGCGTAGTGGCTTCGGTAATGGCCAAGACGGGAGTTTTTCCTTTGGATGTGATACGCAAGAGACTGCAAGTACAGGGACCGTTAAGAACCAGGTTTGTGCCAGGCAAGGGATACAGAGCGGTGGCCGACTATGCTGGGCTAGGCGTTTGGGGTACCGGTAAGACCATCATTCGAAGAGAGGGTTGGAGGGGGTTGTATAGAGGTCTTGCTGTGGGCCTGGTGAAAAGTGCGCCGGCTAGTGCGGTGACTATGTGGACGTACGAAAGCGCGCTGAAGGTAATGAAGGAACGGCGGATCGCGGCTTGACGAGTGATATACTCACCCGTGGAGATTGCTTATGATGTCGAGATGGTCGTGCAGTGTTGCCGATTTTGATCGTCACATGGCAAATTGAACGAGGTCTAGCAGCATTTCCTAAAGTAATGAAAGGGCACTCAGTTGATTTGATTTCAATATCGTCCCTCGCGGCAAAGCTTGAAACATATCATAGCTCATGGATTTGGTGTGGACTGGCGATAATTCACTCAAATCTCGAGTTCGTTCGGGGATCGAGATGCCCCAAGAGCATCTGCAACCTCCTGACTGCAGGCTTGTCATCAAGGATGCCATCTTCAGCATCAGCCGTTTCCAGTTCCTTTCGAGCTTGTTGCACAAGTGGCAGGAAATCTCCCCAAACCTCATCTTGATAACTGTCTAGAATGTCCAGCCAAGGTTTTAGGTCCGCAATGCAGGTCTGTCCTTCAGCACGGGGCATCGCATCAGCTATGGCGCTTGGATCATTATTGGACAGCGCAAAGTTCGGTATAAGACCGAATTCATGATCGGCCAACCCAAGTCGCGGTTCCGCAGATTTCTTACATCTGGTACTCTGTAGATCCAAGTGTTCCAGCTTGCTTTGGTTTCCAGCAAATCCGGGGTAATCAGCAGGCTCATCATCCGCCGTGAAACCAGGCTCGGAAAGTAGCGCCACGACGGCGGCGCCGTCGTGATGGCTTATATTCCCCAATGCATCCTGAGCGGGCCCAAGATTTCTCGCCTCAAGCGCCACGGCTCTTGGGAAAGGGCCGTCTGGAAGCGAGGAAACTGTAGCGCGGTTTCCAGGGCCTATACTTCGTCCTCCGGACGTGTGGTGTGACTTTTCATTCCGAGGGACCCTACCGTGATCCCTGAAGCCCTGCTGCCACTCCTCGAAAGACCCGTGGGAACCTTGATCATGTCTTGTCGGCCTGTATGGCGTTGGTGAGCGCTGCTTCTCTTTTTGTGCTGCGATAGGGGGAGCATCGAAACTCGATGAATCCTGGCCGGAAAGAAATGCATCAAAGTTTAATGAAGCAGGATCCCGGGTGTGGTCTTCATGCGGACGGGGGTCTGAGCGAAAGCGTTCCTCTGTTGCCTCATAGAAAATTGGCTTCGGACTGCTATCTGCGGTTGAAGGGCGCGAGCTTGATGACTCTAAAGTGGAAAACGACACGGCGGACCCTACAGAGCTCGACGAAGACTGTCCCTTCTGTGTGCTTGCGGCAAAAGACGCCAGTGCACGTGTCGCACCACTTGCACTGGGACGGAAGAGAGCATCTCGAGCTAACGCCGAGGCAGACTTGCTGACCCGTTCGGTGATCGATTCCGAGGCATCGTCCTTTGGTTCTGCTGGCAGACGAGCACGTTTTCCGTGCTCATCGCCGTAATGTTCGCCCTGATCATCCATGATCCCCCCTCTCAAACCAGCCCTCCGCGTCCGCCAATGATGCACGTACAGGATAGTTCGCAATGCAGCAAGTGTCTATATTGCCCTTCCTGTATCTCCTCCACAGAAAGCCCTCACTGATACTTCTAATAAATAATAATTGAGAATCTGCCAGCAGCTTATGTGCGCCAGGTGCGCGCCGCACCCTTAAGAACCGAGCTGAACGCCTACTGTTTTGAGAGACAGCGTAGAGCAAACGTCATAAGATGAGACTGGACGACAAGTGGCTACAGAAGCCCACAGAGTGATGAGATCAGGTGCACTCTTCTGGAGAGATAGCTTAGAGCCACGAAATTTGCACAATACCTGGTGGTCAGACGCTTGGAAGATTGTAGCGGAAATATATAGGGTTTTCAAGTAGTATGTGAAGAGAGCGGGTGATGAGCCAGATCAGCAAGACCGTGCTGATGTGGTCTCTGGAGCTCCTAGAAGAGGGGTCAAAGGAGCAGGATCGAAGAGCTATATACTCTAGCTAATAAGATTGCCGTGAGCGATACGATCGAGAAGCCTGCCGCTGAGATGTCACTATGAATGAATTCTGCAGCGCAAGTGGCTAGGGTTAGATTGTACGAGGAGACTCAGAAACACAGCATCCAAGGCCTGGCTTGCAATAATGCACAAGTGAAGGAGCGAGAGTGTGAATGTGTGCATGTGAAGTTGTCGTGATGGAATGCTAAATTACTGGATCGCTTTCTGCACCTTGACGGATTTCAGGGTCCAGGACCACCTTATGTCACGAATGACCTTCATCATGCACTAAAGTACCGGGATCCTTGACTGCAGTCTACAACATCCGCTCAATTGACACCCATCTCCTACTCGCCTACTCCGGCTTCGCAGTTAAAGTAGACTCGTTCTACAGCCTTGCTCTGCAACTATTTTGCAATTCTGAGCGCTTGGGAGCTGTCACCTTCAGCTTCCACGAGGCGGCGATTCTATCGGCAATAGCTACTTCCTCGACAACAACCAAATCTGGCTTGTCACGGATCGGAATCTGCTAGCATTTAGCTGTTTCGGTTGATGCAGCGACCAGAGTGTCCTAATCCTGTCGAGTCGACAAACAGGAAGCAGAAAAACTACAGTGCAGAAAGGCACGCGCTGCCTAGTCAAAAAGGCTGTTGAGAGATACAGCAGAATATGGTGACAGCGGAGGAGTCTCCTACTCCGACATGGAAATTCACACAGTAAGTGGTTTGAATAACAGACCTGTCCGAAACACCCACCATTCATCACATCACACACCACACAACACACCACGCTTCCAGCTGGCTATCGTGTTCCACTCTTACAACCACAAGAGATGGATGACCTTGACGTCGAGGAAGCATGGCTTGCCGAGTATGGACATTGGCTAAAACCTGGTATTAGATGCTTCGGTGATAAGGGGGATGTCGAAGATATAACCGAAGGTCAGCGCACGTTGATTTGGGGAGGCCCTACCTTGCTGACAGTGTTGTCGGATAGCGGACATTATCTCGACGGTCGAGTTCGATCATACTGGCAATTATCTAGCGACGGGCGATAAAGGAGGTCGAGTGGTCCTTTTCGAGAGGAACGAGACTGTGAGTGCCGTAACCCACCATCCCGGACCACGGCTTCGAGTAGAAATAGTCTCAGGCTGGATCTAACAGTCAGTAGAAAAAGACATGCGAGTACAAATTCCATACCGAGTTTCAATCTCACGAACCCGAATTCGACTACCTGAAATCTCTGGAGATAGAAGAAAAGATCAATAAGATCAAGTGGTGCCGGAGGCAGAACGCATCTCATTATCTCCTTTCCACGAACGACAAAACTATCAAGCTATGGAAGGTGTTCGAGAAGTCGTTAAAAGTGGTGGCCGAGAACAATCTCTCCCATGATCTCACCCCCGGTGGAGCCCTTGGTGGCGGCGGTGGACCCCCTCGACCTAATCCAAACCTCTCCTTTACGAACGCTGCTTCTCTAAAACTACCCCGCATGACACATCATGATACCGTTGTTGCTGCCGTACCTCGCCGAACCTACGCAAATGCCCATGCCTACCACATCAACAGCATATCGGTCAACAGTGATGGGGAAACCTTCATCAGTAGTGATGATCTGCGAATAAATCTCTGGAATCTCAACATACAGGATCAGAGTTTCAACATTGTTGATATCAAACCGGCCAACATGGAGGAGCTGACAGAGGTTATCACGGCTGCCGAATTCCATCCACAAAGCTGCAATTGGTTCATGTACGCAAGTTCAAAGGGTACGATTAAGCTTGCAGATATGCGAGAAAGTGCCCTTTGCGATCAGCACGCGAAACGTAGGTCGTCAGATTGAAGGAGAGTAGTGGTTTAGCTGATTTCCCGTGCAGAATTCGAACAGGAGGAAGACCCATCCTCTAGATCCTTCTTCTCTGAAATCATATCTTCCATATCTGATGTCCGGTTTTCCAACGATGGCAGATACATACTTTCCCGCGATTACCTCACAGTCAAGATATGGGACGTCAATATGGAGCGCACACCTGTCAAGACCATTCCCATCCATGAGCACCTACGACCTCGGCTGTGCGATACTTACGAGAATGACAGCATTTTTGACAAATTCGAGGTCGTCTTCTCAGGAGATGCTAAGAACGTGATGACTGGAAGCTATAACAACAACTTCATGATCTACCCGTCCGATCCCGAAAAGGAAATGGAAGTTGTCCTTCAAGCCGACAAATCAGCCTTCAAGGCGAAGAAGGTTGGTGTCCCTACGCCTATCAACTCCGCCACAAGCCCCACACATGGACCGGCAAACAAGAAGGGCGGTTCAAGAGCAGGGAGTCCAGCTGCAGGAGCTACTGGACAGGGAGGCAGAATGAGGAAGGAGACCGACGCGGACCAAATAGACTTCAACAAAAAGATTCTGCATATGAGCTGGCATCCATTCGAAGACAGCATAGCGATTGCGGCGACGAACAATGTAAGTCACTTGCACTCTAGCCATCTCGGACCGTGAAGCAAGGCTAATACAGTCTTTTCTAGCTTTTCGTGTTCTCGGCATTGTAAGCATAGGTTCCATACAGTCGGGGTTTCACAGGGATACTGCGGAACAAAGTCTGGAGATGTCTCATATGTTATGGGCGGCGGCCGACGTCCTCTTAATAGAGCGTTCAGCTGAAGTTCGCGCAATAGGCACGAACCACCCCAGGAATGAGAACAGAGATATATGCTGGGACGAAGGGTGGGAGAGTATCTGAGATACGAACGGCGAACGACTTGGCAGCGGGCAGCTCATATGTCGCTCGCGATCAAAGCTCCTGGCGGCAAGCATGAGGCGCTTCCATATGGCGGTGTTCAGGGCGGCAGCTAGGTAGAGAGAGGCATATCGTAGATCAAGCACCCATTTTGGTTTCAATGAAGTAGTCCATACATCCATGACATCCTGGGGTTTGCTCGTACGAAGCTCTACATTCTATTTACCCGTACATCGTAATTGTTGACCCCTGAGAGGAGCTTATCGGCGCCTTGCGTAGTTCTAGCGGGCGATCTTCAGGAACGCTGCAAGCCTGCCGTTGGCTTTCCTGGTAGAGATACGAGTACAAAGTATTTTACATCATCGCAAAGGCTGTGGGCGCGTGCGATGTCTCATTAATTGTCGTGCCTTCAGCTTTTCTTTCCTCGCTGACTATCTACCGACATCCATGCTCTGACATAAAGACGTGGATGCTGCAGCTACAGCTTCGCAACTTCCAAATCTTAGTACTGTTCACTCCGTTGTCTTCTCAACCATGGCTGACAGTCATAGATTCGAGATGTCGAACACGCAAGCCGTTGACCGTCCCCGTCGACGCAATATTCCAGAATCATCGTTGTCGTCAAGGCCCCAAGAACCCCCCCGAACGCGGGAGATAGACGCTGGTCCGCTGCTTGAGAAACAGAAGCCCAAGCTCCACGCGGATGGTCATCTCACGCCTACAAGGGCAGTGGGGATTGCAGGAGCTATGCTACACTCAAATTTACCGGCGTTGCTGAGCTGGGGAATGATTGCTGCCTCAATATTTGGGGGATGCTGCTCGAATGTGGGCGCTCCGGCATATGTTCTCACTTGGTATGAGGTTGCTGATCCGACGTATTTCAGGTCTTCGCCTTGGAAACAATAGTGAAGTGAGTCTCTGAAGCTTGCAATGCTTCCTCACTTGCACTAATTGTAGGTACTAGGGAAGAACCTGATAGCGGTATACCTTCGTCCGACCCCACAATCCTACCTCGTTGCTGAGAGTCTCTAGGCACCCTTATCACCTTTAGCCAGTTCCTCATCGCTGCTCTGTTCTCCTGGCCGAGCCAATTCTCCACCTCCCACCCGCCATTCTTTCTGAAACCGCGTGCTATACCATTAACAAGATGGTTGCCGTACATTGCGCTATTCTTCGCTGTCAACATCCTGAATAACTACGCTTTCGGATACAATATCTCCGTGCCAGTGCACATCATCCTCCGCAGTGGCGGAAGCGTCATGACTATGCTCGTCGGGTACATCTGGGGAACTCGGTACACGCGAGTACAGGTTTCTAGCGTCATAATGCTTACCGTTGGCGTTGTACTTGCCGCAATGGCGGATGCTCAATCAAAGGTACATCACACAACGCCCCTCCCACCACTATAGAACGGCCCAACTGACCACCCAATCGCAGGGCAAGACCTCCACCTCCTCATCCACCCCCCTCGGCGGCCTCCTCATCCTCGCCCTCGCCCAACTCCTCTCCGCGATAATGGGTCTCTACGTGCAAATCACCTACGCCGCCTACGGCTCCCACTGGCACGAAAACCTCTTCTACTCGCACTTCCTCTCCCTCCCGCTCTTCCTCCCCTTCCTCCCCTCCCTAAAGCGCCAATTCCAACAACTCCTCTCCTCGCCCCCCCTCCAGCTCTCACCCCCCTCAAACATCCCACTCCCCTCATTCCTCACTTCCCAAACCTCCAAGATCGGCACCATCACCATCCCAACACACATCGCCACCCTCGCCCTCAACGCGCTAACGCAGTACCTCTGCATCCGCGGCGTGAACTCGCTGGCGGCACATACATCAGCGTTGGGCGTAACGATAGTGCTGAATCTGAGGAAGCTGGTGAGTTTGTTTATTAGTATATCGTTGTTTGGGAATCGGCTGCCGCCCGGGGTGGTGCTGGGGGCGGCGATTGTGTTTGGGAGTGCGGGGATGTGGGCGTGGGATGGGCAGAGGAGGAGAGGGCGGAAGGCGGTTGGTCAGGGTGGGAAGGCAACGGAGGTGGGGGAAGCGAATGGGGAGAAGAAAGGTTGAGGGGGGGGTTTGGGAGATGCGGGGATAGGGAGTTGTATACATGGTAGAAAAGTCTTATGGGAAGTCGTTGACTCCGGTGCGATTGAGTTAATCCTAGCCTGATCATTCTTGCAAACCCATGGATGACTTGGGAAATGATCTATCATATGACAGCCTATGGAAGCATCAAGTTGTCAAGCCTTCAAGTCGTTGGATCGCAAGTCGCGAAGTCGTCAAAGCAGCGAACCGTCAATTCACATCTAATTTTACAATGTGCGCTGTGCTGAGCATTACGATCTCCAGTGTGAGCCCTTGGTAGATGCAATAACCTCGGAACAGGAAGCCAGTGACGCACAGGTACACACCTATCGCAAACGACATCAATGCATCTGGACCCATCCGCCGTCGGGGTGGGCCACTTAAACAACGAGTAGAGCTAGGATATACACATTGACTGCCAGCCCTTTGGGGCTCTCGACAGTCTTCGAAACAAGCGGAGACGACCACCACCACCCAGGAAGCTCGCTGCACCAACCACAATATCCATCCATGGTCGATCCTACGAACCTGTATCATACAGCCTCCACCACTGACCTCTTCTACCAACCCATCCTCAATCACAAAACCTCCCCCACAATGCGACTCGCCTCCCGATAAGTCCCCAACAACCGCTCGCATTTCTCCCTCTCCTTCTTGATTCCATCATCTTCATACAGCAGATCGCCAAAGAGATCCTCCTTGTACAGCTCGCTTACCAATCGATTCTGCACCGCGTCCTTGCTGTAGTTCACTAGGAGGTGCATGATCGCTTTGGGGACTGTGTCTGCAATGGTTTCACGCACGATGTTGAAGTAGCTGGAGATGAGGCGCCGGATGAGTTCTGTTTCGAGGGCTTCGCGCTCGGTGAGTTCGGGGGCGTCGTTGTGGGGGAAGTCGGGCGGGGGGGCCTGCGTTGGGGTAGTCAGTGCGGTCTTGGGTCGCAAGTGGTAGGGGGAAGGGGGAGCATACATATTGGAATTCATGGTCGTAGTCTCTGTTGCCGTAGTCATCTGAAGCGTGCGATGGGGGCGGTAAAGGCGATACTCGCTCCCCAATCCGGTTGTCGCCGCGCCGTATGCTCTGGCTGAAGCTGGGTTCAATGTGCGAGCTTACGTGGCGGTTGCCCATGGAGGAGGCGGAGGGGATGCCGCCGGCGGCGTTGGCGGCACCGGAGGAAGGTAGCCCGCCTTCTTTGCCGAAGAAGTAGTTAAGGAACGAGTCGCGCGAGCTGCCTGGTGCAGTACCGGCGAATCGTGGTGGCGAGGCCGATCTTACGCCGTTCATCGTTAAGGCAATAGCATGCCCGTTTTCGCCATGTCGGCCAACGGCTGGGGACATGCTTCGCTTTGAGTGGTGCTGACCACGGATGGGAAGGATTTGGCTAGTCTTGATGTCCTCGGGCTCCTCGTCGTCCTCAGGCGTCTGGGTGCCGTTGACGCCGAGTTCTTTCATTCGTCGTCGTTCTCGTTTCTTCTTCTCTTCGGCCAGCACGGCTTTCTTCTCTTTTTCTTGCTTGTTTTGGATGACGGATGACATGGCGGCTGCGGCGCCCAGGAAGTTGGGATGATTGGTGTTGATGTATGCGCGTTCAATGGAGTTGAGGGATTCGACGTAATTTGAAGTAGGGCCTAATCGCTCTCGCAGCAGGTCTGAGACGACTTCAATGAGTTTGCCCTGCAGGCGTGGGAAGCGGGAAAGCTCGTTTGAGCCACATGTGTGACAGATCTTGATGAGCTCCTCGTAGACGAGCTCGACACAGCGCTGGCTAGGTACCTCGAGCATCTTAATTTGGGGCTTGACGAGGAGTTCAAATGCGAGCTCGGGAACGAAAAGGCTGGGTCGTGGACCTGTAGAGTTGCGGATTGCGGTTCGGATGTCAAGTACGGAAAGATTCTGGGCTGGGTCAACGGTTTCGAGAGAATTGCCAAAAACATCATTGAAGATGTAGTAGATGCGTGCACCACCGCAGAGCTCCTTGGTGGAGATCTCTGTTGATGTGCCATCTATGGATGAGATGAATGAGGAGGCGAAGCGTGTCATCAACTGTAGAATAAGAGAACCTCGATGCTCTTTCCCGCTGAATTGCTCACTGCCGTAGCTGGCAAGCTCTTGCTGAGTCTGACCCATCAATGTGTTCAATCGCGCTTTGATGTCCGGCAATCGCTCCCGAATGTGCGTCATGAGTGTCGTGTTCAGACTCCTTGCAAGGTACTGTGTCCCGCATCGATTCGCCATATTTCGGTACGCAGGATGATGTCTGAAGAACTCGGCCTCCGACTTCAGCGCCTCTGCTAGTGACTTGTTCCCTTGGATATCTTGCTGCGATCGATTTACCACACCAATAAAACCAAGCTTTAACGGGTATACGCGCCCAGAAAGTATGTCCAGCGCATTGGTCCCATGGTCCATAAGATCAATTTTTGTGAGGACTCCTATCGTGCGAAGGCCCCTAGGGTCTACATGCCGAGCTAGCTTCAAAGCTTCAGAATTGACGATGTCCACATTCGCAGGGGAAACTGCCAATATTATACTGTTTGGCTTCGCGATGTACTCCGAAATGAGATTCCGCGTCTGCTTCTCGATATCCGTGGGCTGATCCCCTATCGGTACTTTCGTCAATCCGGGCAGATCGACCAGCGTCAAGCTTAGGACATGCGGCGAGTAGATCTTGAGATTTATCGGCTGCCTGTTGATGCCCTTGTTGCTACCTGCTATCCTGGCTGTCTCATTTTCGATTTCCCGCTTGACCTCCCCAAAGTCCCGGAACTTTTGGCCACCAAGGTGGTTGAACTCCGCCCACTCGCCTTGCCCTGCCACGCTTGCCGCTGTATGCGGTACATGTACTTCGTCATTATCCGGCTTGTCTTCTCGTTCGCTGGGTATATTGATGAGCTGTAAGATCAGAGGTCGCCTTGTCACTATGCCACTTCCTCGAGGTAGAAAGTCCCGACCGACGATGTTCTCAAGGACTGATGACTTCCCGGATGACTGTGAGCCCACCACGACCTATACGATATCAGTAGAGGCTCGCGAGGTGAATAGCTTTCGTTTCCGAACGCAAACAAGATGCGAGAGACGTACAATTTGCGGGAGATCCAGAGAGTCATTTCCAATGGTATTGAAGACCAGATCTTGTAACTTGTTCACAGTCCCGAGTAGATCTTCCCCAAGAGAAGCCATGCCGAGAACAAACAGGAAGACAATGCCTGCCCAGGCGAATCCAGGAAACTCTGAGTCCGCGTCACGCGGACACTCCAGGTGCTTCGTACCGTGCCGGATGCGACTATGTTCGATGCCTTCGCCTTCAACCCAACTATTGGTACACGGAACCGCCTTTCTGATAGACAGGCGTGGTAGTTCTCTGAAGCGTGTAACTCTGCACTGGCGTCATCTGGGGTGTTTATTTTGCTACTGGTTGACTTCCTTGCTCCGGCCTCCCGACGCATGCCGATCTGCAAAAAGCTTGGCATCCAACCATAAGCGAGCCACAAGCGCACAGAGCGACATGCCAAGGAACTCATTCTGAGTACCCGATGACTAATTGAGCTAACTTCATTGGATTCATCGATGCCAATGGAAGTTCTCCACTGCAGTCATTCAAAAAGGCAAGGTCTCATATTATTATCTAAGTAACGATTTGCGTTCATATTTCGGTCAGAAAGTTGCAATGAGTCCGCGCCGGACCGGATGGGCTGAGCGAAGCCTCATCTCATTGTTTGTCCCCCGTTCTGGTAACCCCTAATGATGCCGAGGGAAAAAATCTTGACTCCCTAGATGAGAAAGGCTGGGGGCTCCCGGTGAAAGAGATTAACGGCTTGCCTGAGGATTCAGATCTAAAGCCCCAGTCTCAGCCATATACATTACATTTTGGCAAACACAAAGGCCTGCCCTTAGATGAGGTACCTCCCGGGTACATTCACTGGCTTGTATGGAATGGAATACATCTCCGCTATAACGACCTCAAAGCAGCCCTCGATGAGCATCGCCAAGTGCAAATTGCAAGAGCACGAGGGCTGTCGCCAACAATCCTGTATTCTAGTCGCAAGCGCAGATTTTCGCAAACCGAAATGCAATCCCCAGATCTTGTTCCAACTTTGCAGGGAACTGGCTGTCCAACAAAAGCATCCGCGAGTAAATTGATCGACGAATCGACACCATCTGGCTGTATGAAAATTAGCCCACAAGACACCCAAGATCCACGATTTTTCAATGCTAGAACCCAAGAGGCTCTATGGATCTCCTCGAACGACGCTCTAAACTTCTTCAATGTGGATTCTCGTTTCTTGAATCTAGCCAAGGTTATGCCCTTATTCAAGGGTCCCCAGAAGTATTTATTATATTCAGTCTAAGCCTATACCCAGCAATTCCGTACCGTGACACGCTTGACGACCGAGCAAGCTCTTACCAACTTTCTCAAGAAGAATGAATGCCAGCATCGGATATAATGGCAGGAATAGGTTCATGCTACCATCGCAGATACTATTATAGTAATCATCAGCACCTGACGTACCTACTAACTCCAAAGGGGTCGTCGTTCTGGATTCGAGGCTTGATTATCCTTTCAGGTTCGGTAGCTGTCCCAATAAGGTGCGACGAGAATTCGCCTACTTCAGACCGAGTACAGATTATGACATGATCCATCGGTTCCATTCTCTTTTCGAGTGAACACGTTTCACGGCCATCACTGCCTCTATGGTTGATGCACCACAAGCTTGCTCATATAATTTTCAATTGCTATACTTGAGGCCAAATTATACCGCGGTAAAAACAAGCACGACATCACTTCCTATTACTATGGGCGCGCTTGCGGTACGACTGAACGTATCGGCTGCTGTATCAATTGCACAGTACGCAGCAGAAACAGAAGCCAGAATTGAGCGAGACGACGCTGATGCGGGTGTGGGAGGTTAACATCAGTAGGCAGGATCTGCTCAACGTCATCGATCTGGGTGGGCAATTCGACGGATGCACTACTTTTCCTAAAGATCCCAACTTTGCTGATTTGCTTAGCTGGGATCAGGCAGGTTGGTCATTCACGAGCTATCGGGTCAAGAGATTGCTGCCCATGCCTAAGTCAAGATTGACGAAAATTGCTGAAAGAAGAGCAAAAGTTAAGTCATTGTCACGGCGGTTCTTTGTGGAATTTATGGCAACTTCTCTTTGCATCCATATTGATGGCATCTAGTCCCGTCCTTTTCTTCGTCTGACATGGACTTATACCCATCACAGTTGAAGGCATTACTTACATTCGACAAGACCAACGGCAACGTCAGATTTAAGCGGTCATTGTAGAAGTATCTAAAGGACGCAAAGCTCATACTAAGCCACATTGAGCGATGACGTTCCACGGCCTCGCGCTTTGCGGGAAGACCCTAATCTATCAATCTCTATACCACTTTCCATTGGTATTGTCCTCTGTGGACTAAGCGTCAATTGACTTCCCACCCTCCCATTACAGCTTCCTAGGATGCACTTTCCAGCCCTCGCCCTCCTCTTCACAACTCACGCTACCCTAGCAGCCTCTGCTCCCTTCTGGGGCGTCTTCGAACAAACTCCTCTCACCGACATCCTCACCACTTCCAGCAGCAGCATCAAAACAAAGTAAACCCACCTCTCCCTTCCGTCCCCCCCATCTCCCCTCCAACGTCCTAACCCCCTCCTCCCCCAAGACTCCTCAAAGCCTCCATCATCCCGGACGTCCTCCCCCCAACCTTCACCCCCACCCTCCGCCTCCACCTCCTTTACCCCTCCACCCACGACCACGTCTCCCTCGGCAACACCCTTCCCCCCTCCAACGTCACCACATCCCCCCTCTTCACCATCAGCTCTCTCTCCGCAACCCCCTCGCCCACCCTAAAAAATACAACCTACACGCTCGTGCTCACCGACCCGGATGCCACGTCCCGCGCCCAGCCCGTCAAGGCGCAAATGTGTCATTGGATCATCACTGGCCTGACATTGAACACCACCCCATCCGCTTCGGCTGCCATGACCGACTTTCCGCATTTCGTGCTGGCGGAGAAGGAGGGGCAGGGGAAACAGAATCTCACGGAGATAATGGAGTATCTCCCTCCCACGCCCCCACCGAAGACGGGTTATCATCGGTATGTCTTCGTGTTGCTGGCGCCCGAGCAGGGGAAGGCGGGCAGAGAACTGCAAAAACCGAAGGAGAGGCCGCATTGGGGCTATGGCGAGAAGGGGAATGGGGTGGAGGAGTGGGCTGAGGAGAATGGCTTGCGGGCTGTGGGGGCGGAGTTCTTCTATAGTGAGGATGGGGAGCAGTGAGGTGAGGGTGGGGAAGCGTAAAGCAGATGGAGATGGATGGGTGGATGTGTATGTATTGGGATGGGGACAGTGTGGGAGGTTTGTGATGGGTTTTTGCTAAGCGGAAGATCTGATGATGAGCGAGGAGCTGGTGGAGATGGGACGGTGCTGGTGGTGTTTATGGGTTGTGGTGATGGGCTTTACAAGACGCTATTCCACGCGCAGGCAAGGATGGGTGTGTACTCTACCTTGGCGAGAAAGTTACTGAATCTTCGCTTTGAACTATAGTCCCTCTGAATCAACGCTTTGGCTGTCTGCCTCTTCAGCTAAGGGTCCTCACCCAAAGGATATGTCCAGTAGCGCGTGGATTTTAGCCTGCTATTTTATTTTATTTTTTCGATGACCTGCTAGCTACAGCTTAGAGATACGTTTCTTTTAACACTCGGCTCACTCGTCCAATTTGACATAAGTCGCTGGGAACAACCCGCTCTGCCCATCGTACTCACCACTCCACCAGTCTTCGTCCGGGAACTCCTATCAGAATCCGTAAGCATAAGCCCTAGAGGTACTGAAAAGGGAGTACATACCACATTGGTGATCTTCGCATCCTCCGGGAACGTTAGCTCATTGCCCTCCGCAGCCTCATAGTCATACAGCGCCGTCGCCGTATGCCCCTGCGTCACGCCCGCATGCGCCTGCAGATCACTCTCATGTGGGATATCCGCCGTCGGCGCCGGTGCGGCACCTCCATGCTGCTCCTCTTCTTCAGCGAGCTCAACGTAGGCAGCAGGGAAAAGCCCCGTCTCGCCATGGGCGTTGCGGCCCATCCACCAATCCTCGTCTACCATGTCGATGTCAGTGACGTACTCGCCCTCACGCAGCTCCAGCTCGTTGTCCTCCGCTTTTTCGTAGTCATACTGTACCAATGCACGCTTGCCGCCGTCAGGAGCGGGTGCAGGGGGTTCGGCGCGCTCGGCGGCTTCCTCGCCGAAGGAGGCCACGGCTGCGGCTTGGCCTGCACCGCGGGCCGGGTCGTAGTGCGGGGTGTCGTCGGTGAGGTCGTCTTCGTGCGGGACTTGCGCGGCGAGAGAGCGCGCGGGCATGGATGGGGGAGGAGAGAATTGCTCTTCTCGCGCGTCTTCAATTTCGGTGGGTGCTTGGCCGCGACCGACGGGCATGGCGAGGCGGATTGGGGAACCGGATACCGCAGGGGGAGTTGGAGGGGTCGGACTCCGCGGCGGTTGGGGAGGCGGTGTTGGCATGCGCGGGGCTTCTCGTTCTTCCTCCTCGTCCTCCTCTTCTTGGGGCAGTTGTTGAGGTCTCTGAGGAAGGCCGGGGATGGGGACACCTCGGCTTGCGTTGGGTTTGTTGGAGATGTCGAGGGGTGGAGGACTTGGCGGACCACGAATGTCTCCGACGTTGGCGGCGCCCATTGGTGGTGCGCCCTTGAAGCGATCACGGATGGAGCTGATGCCCCCAGCGGGAGAGACCAATGCTTGCTCTTCAGATTCTTCTTGCGGGCCCGTACGCTGTTGCTCCATGCTGCCGGCGGATGGGCCTGTTCGTGTGGTCCCTACTGGAGCCCAAGATTTGCCTGTATATCCACTCTTCCACTCTCCGCCACCCGACGTCTGGCTCTTCATCGGCGAAGGTGCACCAGAAGCGGCAGGCTGATTTTCGGTCGCTCCACTAAGGCCTCGCTCCCGAGCTTTCTTTTCCGCCCATTGTTGAGCCGGTGTTTTCCCACCATGATCTGCGAATGATTTGCTTATGCCCACAGGTGGAGCAACAGGTTTCTGCGTTGACTCAAGGCCAAAGCCGCCTGGTGTTGGAGCCTTTGTGCCAGTGAAATTGCTTGCACCAGCACCGAATCTGTTGGCCACCTTTGGTTTCGGAAGAGTTGTAAGTCGATCGGAGCTTTGAAAAGGAGCAGAACGATCGGGTAACGATCTCTGTTCCTCAGGCTCACTGCTCCGCGTTGACGTTCCTGTGGCGGAAGGTGACATCTTGCCAGGAGGTGACGCGGCACTTCCAGCCGGTGCTTGCGCCCGTGCTCGAAGAGCCGCGATATCGACCTTACCTACAGGCTCGTAGGCTCCTTTAACAGTCTCTGGCCTATCATCCTTCGTGTTTCCACTTCCTTGCGCTTGTCTTCGAAGCGCAGAGATGTCCACTTTTCCAACCGGCTGATATCCGCCTCTGACAACATCACTAGCATTCTCTTGGTGGTTGTCCCCAGTACCATTGAAGCGCGATGGCTCCGGCTTTTGCGAGGTCAACTCTTTCATGTTAACTTTTGTTGGCTGATACGCGGATTGGACCTTCTCGAGCTGTGTCCGCGTAACCTGAGGAGCATCCTGGCCCCATCCGTCTTCGTCGACATTCTGGTCTCTTGATGGTCCTGTACGATTTCTGGACGCTAGAGGGTTGAAACCTCCTGCAGCCCCACTACTTCGTGTTGGATTGAAGGCAGGTTTCGAGGAGACTGGTGGAGGTGGGCCACTGTTCGAAGGTGTAGAGCTACCAGAGTACTTTGAACCAGAAGCATCCGACACTTTTTGCACAATGGACTCCGGAGTAAGGTCTCGTTCTGAGCGCGCGGTAATTTGCACATGATAACCCTTGGGAGCATTCAGCAATTCTCTTTGCTCAAGCGGAGATAATGTTGTTGCTCACATGTAAAACCTTCGAGACTGATGCTAGATGGCTGGTAAAGTACCCTTTTGTGCGTTCTGGAACCCCTTCACCGCACCATCCTATGAGAACATACTTGGGCAATGTCGTGTTTGGATCATTGACCTTGACAAAGGCGAATTGGACTCGACCGTCGGAAAACTCATCAATTAGATCTATCAGTTCACCCTCTGCAGCCTCTTAGCGAAGGTCTAGCGTAGAGGAGTGAAGCTGCTACTGACCGCCTGTACTTTGAACTTTGAGAACGCTTTCCTTCCCACCCAAACCTTGCTGGAATGCGTTTGCGAGAGGGGCGGAGACAGAAAACACAGCCCATTGTCCAAATGTCGCTGATTTCGCCGCAGCACCAGAAGCTGGTGGAGCGTTGACTATGGACTGGTAACTCTTTGATATTGAAGGGCCGTTGGTGGAGAGATTCAATGTGGCCATTGTGGGCAGTATACGTAGGGCAAAGCTAGCCTGCAAAAGCGGATATCTTAGAGACGTCTAGCGGAGTACTTGGAAGGTCCTCGAGTGCCATCAAATACCTGTTCAGACGCAAATGTATTGTCTGGTAGCAGCAGGCAGCGTTCAGTCAGCTCGGGCGCGGCCTAGCGACTGCCAAGGCTGTAGCCGGTCCCCTATTCTGCCAGTACGCTAAGGAAATTAGGGCGAAGAGACTTGCAACAATTGGTTGCCTCACATTCTCACCCTTCTTGCGCACTCTCATCTATGTGACCACCTTGGCCCCTCTGAAGAAGCTTTAAGTCTCCTGTTTTACCCTGTTACATAGCGTTCACGAGACACTCTTCCTCTTGCGTGTCTCTACATCTTCTCCGAACTTCCTATCCTGGCGCACCGGTCGAGGTTACCTGCTAGACCCAGTCTTTGGACCAGACCCCCTCGGGACTTCCTGTTCATGCTTTAATTCCTACTTTCTCTGCTGCACGCTTTCAAAGTACCCGCGCGCTCTCTATCAACAATCTTCGTCTGACTTACATTTCAGGCAGTACATCGTACTGTTACGCTAATCTCCATAGCAAGCCAGGTGTTGGGACCGGCAGATTGAAAGCTATGAGATTTTGACTCGGCAATGTCTTCATCTCCAGATAGCAATGCCTCGTCTTCGGACCTCTATTCGCCTTCCGAGCACGCCGGTGAAGATGGTTCCCATCAGCTGGTAGGCAACTCGTCGGCAGAGAAAGGATCCAGATTATCCGGTGAACAGACACCCTGTAAACAAGGTTCTTCCGAGGACGTGAGAGGGCTTCCAGAGTCCCACATAAACGGAGCCATAGGGGACTGGACAATTACGAATGGGGGTACCCAGAGCCCACCCAGTCGAGTGGCCTCAAAGGATCAGGCCAATATGGCACCCCAAAAGCGCAAGCGCGAAGACCTGGAAGAGACTTTGCCACATAATCAGAGACACCCGTCTCATCCGCAAAGGTCACAGGATGCCCACAATTCGCGGCAGACACTCGATGTGGATGTTGTTCAGCGGTCCACGCCCAATAGGGATGAGCTCGCTGATAGCGATTCATTACGGATCAAACGTCCCAAAACGGAAAATCAGGTAACTCCGGTATTGAATGGAATAAGCCATGCTCAGCCATCTGGTCTTCCCGTTGAGATCTGGCAACACATCTTCTCCTTCGTTCCTCCGGTTTTTCTTGGGCGTTTGTTGCGTGTCAATCGTGCGTTCTACGTCTACCTTACATCAGCCACGAATGAACCGGCCTGCCGTGACATGGACAGCCGACATGCGGTCCGACCTGTAAGTGCCGACGAAGTTTGGGCTGCGTCCCGAAAGCGATTCGCTCCAGGTTTGCCGAGGCCAACGCTGGGTTTGAGCGAGCTGGAAAGAATGAGACTGCTCCGTGGCCGTCAATGCCAGATCTGTGGAGAGGCCAAAGTCCAGAACTTCGCCACTAGCTCAGAGAGTCCATTAGAATCGGGCCCGGGCGATAAAGGGGTACGGGTTATCTGGCCGTTTGGTGTTCGCTCTTGCGGACCTTGTCTCCACAAATGTTCTGAAAAGGTGCTCGTTGAGATGATCTGAAGAAGTTGTAGGTTCACTGTTTCTCGCTAACTTCTGGCTAGGAATCGGCCCTGTTTGTTTCACCAGATTGCCCATACTTCTTACTATCTGCGTTGCCTTTCGCGTTCGTGACTGCGACCAACCACTTCGTTTCAAATGCTGCTCTGCAAGGCATGGCTCATCTTCCTCCTTTGAAGATGGAGAAACACTATTACAAGCCGCATATTGAAGATATCAAAAAGCGCTTGAACGAAGCAAGAAGCCTAGGCGCCGCGTCCGCGGAAGAATGGTTCAAAGGGCTCCCCACAGAAGGTAAGGCGCGCATAGATGATGCCACCCGTTGGGAACAATGGGAATTCAAAGGTGGCCTGAAAAAGATCAATTTGCGGCCTCCGCCCAAGGCATTAGTCGATGGCGTAGCTTCCAAAAGTAGCGTCAATGGCCATCTCTTCAAAGGTGAAGTGCATCCGGACCGGTCAACACCACAGCTGGGTTCAGTATCCGCTAGGCCTAATGGTGAATATGGGACTTCTGTACCGTCTGCCCCACCGGATCCTACATACTCCGTCACGAGCGCAACGCGTAAGTCTACATCGTGGTCATGAACAACCAATCTGAAGCTCAAATCTGTTTTTAGTTAACCTTCAGCCTCCCTGGTCGGCCCCTGTGCCATTCAATGATGGTTTCCCTCAGCGGCCTATGAATCCTTATCCGCAGCCCCGGCCGGAACGCAATATTCGCGACGTTAACGAAGCAAAGGCTATGCGCAAAGCGGAGATTGAACGTCGCTGCGAGGATTTGGATCCACCGCTCACTTCAAACATCCTGAACCACATGGATTCATTCCAGGCTGCAATTCAGATATCCCAGCCATTGACGGACCATGCTTGGGAAGTCCTAAAGCCTCGACTACTTGCTCAGCGCCCGTATGCTGAGAAGAAGGAAGCGGAGAAAATTCGACAGGATGAATTACTGCAAGAAGAGTACAAACAACGACGTCAACAGGAAGCGCAGCTCAAAGAAACCAAGGAAGCTCTTGATCGGGAGTGGGATACCGTTCAAGCACCTGTTCGTAATAAGATCGGCGCACTGGCTGATGAGATCATTTCTGAAAACTGGTCTAATGGCGACAGCGTCTCCAAAGACACTTGCCCGAAATTTGCTGCAGACGTGCTGATCTTTGTTCGAGAACGCTTTTACGCTGACATAGCCCGTGAAGATGAGGCCGCACGAGCTGCAGGGGAAGCTGTAAAAGTCGACCAGCCGAACGAGCCGCCAACCAGGAAACTGATACTAGAAAATATGAAGTGGCTGTTCGATACAAAGGTTAAACCGCTGACTGAGAATTATCAGAAAGAACTATTCCTCTGCAACGGCTGCGACGGGAACTTCAAGTTCTACGGATTCGAAGGTGTGGTACAGCACTTTGCAGCGAAGCACACTACCACATTAAGCATGGGAAGCGTAGTGGTCCATTGGCGCGCTGAGTGGCCCGAGCATCCTCCCTTCAACCCCAATCCAAGTGCGGCCAAGGCTGCCTACTACAAAATCCCTACGCCTGTGAATCCCTCCATGCAAGCCCCTACCAGCGGAGACGTGCAAGCACCACCGTACTATGGAGGATACAGTCAGCCAGTAGAGCACAGTGCACCTCTACCGGTACCTCTACAAGCATACGATAGCGTTCAGCCATCTCCTAACAATTATCCTGTACAATATTCGGCGCCTCCTCAGAACGGCATGTATCCATATGCCCACACTCAGGCCTATCAGCCTTATGGTCAGATGCCTCAGCCAGAGCAAGGTCAAGGGGTGTCTTACCAGGGACAGCCCATATACCCAACTCCGAACCGCAGCTACAACAGCTATCCACCTCCTCAGTACGGCCAACCGGCTGGCCCTACCTACGGCACTCCGTATGGTCAAACCCAGTATCCTACGTTCGCTCAGAGCCAAGAATACCCTCAACCAGGCGCTTATGGTTCCGATCCCAACGGCCATTATTACGTCCCAGGTGCAGTGGCTCCCCAGCCAATCGCGTACCCCCCAAGACCTGCTCCAGTGCATCCCTCGGGTCTCGCCCCTGACGTATATCAAAAGCAGTTGGACGAGTTAGCCAAGCAAGCTCGTGAAGTCTGGTTTGGAACTTCAGGCATAAAAGACATCCCTCAAAGCGTTCGAATCTACGTGGTCATTCATCAGGTCGCCTCACGATTTGCTGTGACGTTCACCAACGAGCCGAGCTTGGCCATGTTCATCGATGGACTCGATAATCATGCCAAGATGAGGCCAGTGCGGAGTCTAAACGGACTCGCTTGTAAGACGTGTGTTACGGCCGGCTCTGGCCCTGGATTGGATCAGCAACACTCCGCACAGCCACCTATCGCTGACCGAAGGCTCTATACCCTACCTCATTTGCTGAATCATTTTCGATCAGCACACGTCGACGATGCATATGCTGTGAGAGAGCCGTCTACCGCGCCCGATCCCTTGAAACCAGACTGGAAGCGTGACATGATTGAGTTGCCTGATTTTTCGCTCATCGTTAATTTACTCAATGCTCCTGGAATGGACGACAATAAACTAGGATTGGTCGCAAGTGTTTTCCCAGAAGCCTTCCCAACCCCTCTGCCACGCCTATTGAAGGGGGGAAACACAGGTCCTGTACCTGCATACAAGAACGATTACTCGTTGCAGAAAGCCACTTCTCGTGTGTCAGCCAATCAGTCCTCACTGAAGACTGAGAGTCAGGATCATGCTCGCCATCTCAATTCATCACTTGCTGCTGCAAAGGCACCGTCTCGCCGTGCTCCATCTGAGCCCCCAGGCGAAGACGAATACGACCCGCATAGGCCCGCATTCGTGGGCAAGATGATCAAGCCGGAAATTAGCTCCATTGGCCGGTGGGAGGATCGTCAGCATCAGTCTCCTAAGACTGCCTCGCATGTACAATACGGCCTTGACCCCAGTCCGATAACGTCGAGATCCGACAACGTCGATCAGAAAATAGAATACGTTCGACAAGACGCTCAGTATACCGATCATCCTTTTCGTACAACATTCGGAGGCCGCTTTGTAGAAAACCATACGAACATTCCTGAGCAGCAACGGAACCGCACTCTCAATGGGTACGCTTACAATGAGAACAATCAGTCTGTATATGGGAGAACAATGCACATTGGAGGCATAAGAGATAGTGTATCGATCAAGCCCGCCAACGTCCGTAGCGCGTCACCTTCCGAAGCCGCCGATCAATTCCTTGATAATATTCCCGTTTCACGATCCTATCAATCTGGCTCCCATCCACCAGAGAATTTCCAGCGGTCAACATCGGCTTGGCGAGATGAGGTTGCAGATCAAGATCGACAGAAGGCGTTCGATGTTGTTGCAAAGCTTGAAAGATGGAAAGGTGACAGTAACACGGCCGGACAGCTACCAGACAATAGACCGACGCTTGACTCAATACGTGCGGCTCAAAGCATCTCAAGGGCCGTTGATGATCTCGCGACTTCTCAGAGAGCCGTATCAAGATCCCGTCGTGATGACGAATATCAGCCACCGTCCCACGTTCAAATCAGTCCTGTAGGAAGTACGGCAGCACCGTCCCCTCAGCCATACGACGGCTATGGACCTCCGCGTCAGAGCATCGCCGAACCACAGTATGTGATGACTGATGTTGATCACCAAGGAGAACGTGCGAGCTCATATCATCAACCACGCGATCCATATTACCGCAGTCGTTCGAGATCTCCACAGACATCGCCAATTGAGAGGGGTTACTGTCGCGCAAGAAGCCCGAGGGATGATCGGCATCAAGAACCTGTGTACCGTGTTATGACCCCACCCATGCGCCAAGAGCCCCAATTTCAAAGAATCGTACGTGGCGAATACCCTACACAGGCTCGCTACCAATACGTAGAGGATAGGATGCCAACCGAGGATCGCTATGGGCGGCGTGTCGAGTACGTCCCGGTACGATACGAGGAGCATGGGCCATCAGAGCCTGGTCGTTACGTCCTAGCCCAACCCGCTCAGGAGCCGTCAACGCCGCAAGGCTACGTCCGCCTTGAGCACAGCTACGGGGGCCAGCACATATACGAACATAATGGGCAGATGTACCGTACCGAGCCTGCGGGCTACCACACAGAGCCATATCGCGGCCCCCAGGTGTATACTCAAGATTATCGATATTAGGGTAAGCTGCAACAGCATCCATTGTCGGCGGTATCGTGGACAACTTCTCAACGACAACAGCGTTGTGTTGTTGTCCGGTGTTTCTTGATCATTGTTCACCCTTCGTTTGTCTCGCACAACTCGTCTCTTACAGAGTAAGCGCAAAGGAGGATCCATGGTATAGCTCTCTTACCACAAACACAATCTCCGCTTCTCTCTAAGCAAACATCATACCCACATGATATCTCAGCTTGTGTCTTACTTCTAAAAAGGAGCGCTTCCCAGTGGCTGTTCCATGCAAACTCCCCTGAAACACAAATTGTTTGACTTAAGACATTCTTCGATTGGATAGTCCCCGATTGACGGCTCTACTTCTTCTTACACAAGTGCAAGTAAATGGAGCCTATGAGACTCAAAGAGGTTCCACTTGTGTGCATAGGATCTGACTTGGGTTCCAAAGGATCGCTGGCGTGCGTCAGGGTTACTTCGATTTCTGCTCAGCCTATGCCTTCGTTTGCACGGTAATATAGCAGACAGCATAGCGTGTACTTTTATCTGTAAGCCTGGATAGAAGACGGATGTGGTATCGGAGCCTGTCTTCTCTTCCCGTTCATGTCCAGCTTTGGGCTGATTGAGTTGTGAATTATGTTCTGAACGGGCTTAAATAGTTGCCTCTTTACTTAATCCATCACATTCTGTATCATTCATCGAGGCTTCTTAGTTTTCTGGTTCCTCTTCCGCTTGTAATAACGACCTTCGTACTCAGCCTGTTGTACTCCACCATCACAGTTGAGACGGGAGTTTACCAACTATTAGTTGAGGGTTATCTCAGGGTTGCCGACATGCAGGTCTCACTTTTATGAGCCCCCGGCGGACATCTACTCTAGTCCTTGCAGGTAAGTGCAGTCACGCATTTCTGTCACGATCATGCAGAGCTTTTCGTCCCCGGTAACATGCAGTACTAATATGTAAGTAGGGTTTTCTTCCCTAGAGCCGTGCAACAGCATCGCCCAGCACATACGTTTTGTCATTGTGCAGTCCCCGGTAGGATGTCGGGCTCAGAACGTGGGTCCGAATCGGTTCCACTAGCAGGTAATCTGCAGGAGGAACGAGCGGTGTCGGATGAAGTCAGTGGTGAGAGTACGCCTCTACACGACGATCAGGAGGATTTGCTTCCTCCGGACGATCAGTCAAAGTCCGCATACTATGATTACGCTTCCGAAAAGCTTATCAGCAATGCCGAGTCCAAGATGTTCTACCAGCGACATCAGCTAGAAAATAAGCCACAAGACAGCGACAGCCCAGCCTCGTTGAACCGACGAAGGACGTTCACTTTGGTCAGAGATGTCGGATACGGTAGCCTGAGTCGTTCAGTGAGCAACGCATCTCGAACAAGTGGCAGAAGCTATGGCGTCAGGCAGAAAGACCGGACATCAGGTATGGTTGCAGCTCTTGAAAAGCTAGAGGAACCCGATACAGATGGTGCTCCTGCTTCAGGACTTGGAGCTTCTGATGGCCAAACATTTCCACCAGAGGGTCTGGAGCAGCATACTCAAGGGTCAGATCCGAACGAAGGGGTGGGATTCGCCCTCGCAGGCTCACACATCGTGCCAGAGCTCAGAGAGATTTGTACTAGGATTAAAAGGGTCCTAGATACACGACGGAAGTACCTGGAGCTGTCTCTACAGCGGGCAGAGGATGATCCAAGGCACCAAACCAATTGGGAGATGTACCCGCCGCCTCCTAAGCCGGTGTGGGACGAAGAAAACAATCGTCCGATACCTCCATCTTCCGGTACGAATAGTCTCGAGAATAGTAAAGTCTCAAATCTGGACGAGCCACCCATCTCGCCTACCAAGAAGCGCAGGAAAGCAGGTCATGATATTGGGGAGGATTTCGATATGGCGGAGCTTCTTCCACTGCCCGGCGAAGATGAGCAGACGAGGTTCAAGCTTGATCAGACAAGTGTATATCAGGTTTATGACTCTCTCGAATCAATGGACACTGATCAACCTATCGCACGCGTGCCAAGTCTGCGCCGTTATTATAAGGACCTAGTCAGCTTCGAGGACTGGGCTGCGGATGGGCCTAGCAAGAGTTATGCCTACAGACAACTTGATATTCTAGATGGCAAATACAATCTTTACAAGCTGGAGCATAATTATCAGGAGACTGTCGACTGCAAGACTGTGCCTCATAGGGACTTCTATAACGTGAGGAAAGTCGACACACATGTTCATCATTCGGCTTGTATGAACCAAAAACACCTTCTGAGGTACATCAAAAGTAAGATGAAGAAGTCGCCCGACGAAATCGTGATGTACCGTGACGGAACCACTTTGACCTTGAAGGAGGTATTCGAAAGCATCAATTTGACAGCCTATGACTTGAGCATCGATACGCTTGATATGCACGCTCATACCGACTCCTTCCACCGGTTCGATAAATTCAACCTCAAATACAACCCAATCGGAGAATCCAGGCTACGTGAGATCTTCTTGAAGACAGACAATTACACCGAAGGCAAGTTCCTCGCCGAGGTCACGCGCGAGGTTATCTCGGATTTGGAGTCCAGCAAATATCAATATGTGGAGTGGCGTGTATCGGTCTATGGTAGAGCACTCGATGAGTGGGACAAGCTAGCAAGGTGGGTGGTAAACAACAAGCTGTTCTCCCACAATGTCCGGTGGTTGGTACAGATACCGCGACTCTACTTACCTTGGAAGCATAACAAAACCATAGAGAACTTCGAGCAATTGCTCATCAATATCTTCCGGCCATTGTTCGAAGCCACCCAGAAGCCCTCTAGTCATCCGGAACTGCACGTGTTCCTACAGCGAGTTATCGGTTTCGACACAGTCGACGACGAAAGCAAGCAGGAACGCCGCTTTTACCGAAAGTATCCCACCGCCAGGGAATGGGACACGTTCCAGAACCCGCCATATACACATTGGATATACTATCTCTTTGCAAATATGGCGTCTCTTAACATCTGGCGAAAGCGTCGAGGGTTTAGTACTTTCGTGCTTCGGCCACACTGCGGTGAAGCAGGAGACCCCGATCACTTGGCAGCCGCTGTACTCTGCTGCCACAGTATTAGTCATGGAATCACGTTGAGGAAAATGCCTTGCTATCAGTACATCTTCTACCTCGATCAGATTGGCATCGCAATGTCACCCCTGAGCAACAATGCTCTTTTCCTGACATATGAACGAAACCCCTTTCCAAGATACTTTAGCCGTGGCCTGAACGTCTCTTTGTCGACCGATGACCCGCTACAGTTCGCTTTCACCAAAGAGCCTCTTATTGAGGAGTACTCTGTGGCAGCACAAATCTACAAGCTCAGCGCCGTGGACATGTGTGAGCTTGCGGAAAATTCCGTGTTGCAGAGCGGCTTTGAACATGCCTTGAAACAGCGCTGGCTGGGAAATGATTACCGTCTGTCCGGCGTTCGTGGAAATAACGTTGCGAAAAGCAATGTGCCTGACATCCGGAAGCAGTTTCGGCAGGATGCGCTGGAGTATGAGCGGAGCGTGTATGTTCCATTACCCCTTGCTTTCCATTCATACATCAAATTCTCTTCATGACACAAGTCGCCAGCTCATTCCTCTTGGTTGGAAACCTCCGCTGATAGTCTTCACCCAGTATCGAGCAGTATGCTGCCCCCTCTGAACCGTCGAAACTGCCCTCCCGCAATGTCTCTCTCCGCATCTCGGGTGCCAAACACGCATCTACCACCCGCCTACCAACTTCACGTTCCAACAATGAATTGGCTTCAAATGATAGCTTCCAACCTTCAAAACCCCCAACCCGCTCTTCGTCCATGATCTGGTCAGATGGGGTGAGCCCCACTCCGAAAATGTTTCCTGGCGTGGTTCAGGAACGGACGAGAAGAAATAGCATTAGGCAGAACAGCGGATCAGAGAAAGATCATGACGGCGCGGCGCTGTCAAGGTCAAGGACTTGGGATGGGCACGAGGAGGTGGTCCCGGAAGAGACAGGGGAGGAGGAAGAGGAGCTCCAGCGATGAGGGCTTGGCATCTTCAAGAAACCATGGGATTTCAAAGGGTGGAGGGTGGAGGGAGACAGCGCGTCCAATACTGGGCTATATTAGCATCTTCTATCCGTCAAAACCCCTAGCCAAGACAAGGCACGCCTTCTCGCACTCTATTGGAAGCCACGGAAACGCGTACGCGCGTTTAGTGCCGGGAATTAGGTACAGTACTGACCGCTTTAAAGTACCTTGCTAGGTAGGTATTGACATCTGCCTCCACTTACTTTCTTAACTTTTCACACAAACATTTAAGCATCCGGCGTCGAACCTCAACATGGACGACCTCGATTCGCAGGCTGGGGCTCTCCAAAGTCTCCGATTGGACCATGATGACAGCGATGAGTGGGACACCGACAGTGACGACAGCGGAATTCTTACTCGTTGATACCTTATTCTCATAACATCTAATATCAAGAAGGCGCACCAACCCGCTATTGCGGCGCCTGCGACAAGACCGGTGTCGAGGTAAATTATATAGATCTTGTAGGCTCTGACCATGCTAGATCTCGATGGATGTCCGTCTCTGGGCCTTAGCTATGCTAAGAACCGCTGCAAGTATAGGAATTCTCCAAGAGTCACGCAGATCTGACTGCGACGCATGTTCTCGAACCTTTCAACCTCCCCAAGGCCCGAAAGTGGCCTCCTTCCGATCACAACAGTTCTCAAGCTTTCTCAATGGTAGCCGTGCCGTGCGACGAATGGGGTAACCGCTCGCACCTGCAGGTCGACACCCTATATCGAACATTCGTTGGTGGGAAGTGAGCATAAGCTCAGCGATGATTCGTCGAAAATACACTTCATCCTCAGCTTTGTACGGTACTTCTGTACGCTGTGGGTTTCACAATTTCGTCGCCCGGGTTTGTATCCTTGGCCGGCCTCGGCGACAGGGTCTCTGAACCTATCAAGTCACACTGTAAGCGCCGAACCAGCCCACGTCACAGATCCTTGCTTCTCACCAGCACTTTGATGTGCACACCAATTTAGCTCTGCTGCAGTGACTACGGAGTACAAGCATTGTTACAAAACGCCGATGCTGATAGGTAAGCATCATCTTGTTATTCATGTGTCGGCTTTGGGGGCGAAAAGACTTGGGTGGGCGAAAAGCATTCTGAAGTCTGAGCCCAGATTGCCTTTTCACAGGAGTATGCCCCAGATAGAATGTCCCGCTCTCTGACCACTTTCATAATCCGCCTACGAGCTGAATCGTCCGGCGATGACTCGGTGCAACGCTTCAGTATAAGTGGCGCAAGTATGGTTCCTTCAATTCGTCTGTCTTAACAGCTTATCACATAGCCAAAGCAGCTTGACCTCTTCAGGCAGCTTAACAAATGGTTTACGTGCTTTCGATTTTTATCCCACAATCGCAGAGGTCGGCCAGACTTATTCGTTGAGTTTCGAGTCTAGTGATAGTGAGGTAAGATCATACTTCTTCGCGTTAGCAGGTTAATATACTGGGAAAGGTTTGCTAAGAAAGCATTTCCAGCCCGTCACTATTTCGCTTGAGCAAGGTATTGCGACCAACCTCGTTGCGGTTTCCACTTTCACGCGTGAGCTGTGTCTTACCGCAAGGTTACAGCGTCAAATTGACATACCTCAGCTTCGGCCAACGCCCGGAGAGGCTTATGTACCTGGACTTTGGACACAGACAGCGAACCCAGTACAGACTATTCTTTGATCCTCACCCACAGCTCAGAGTGAACTACTCGGGTCTGTTCAAGATCAAGGCAGCCTCTGCGGCAGTAGCTTCAACAGCCCCTGTGGCAGCAGCTCCAGCATCCCCTATGGCAGGAGCTCCAGCAGCCCCTGTGGCAGTAGCTCCATCAGCCCCTGTGGCAGTAACTCCAGCATCCTCTGTGGCTGTAACTCCAGCATCCTCTATGGCAGTAGCTCCAACAGCCCCTGCGGCAGCAGCTCCAGTAGTCCCTGTGACAGTAGCTTCAGCAGTCTCTCTAGTCTCGTCCAACGAGGCATTCTCAGCGTCACATGCCACTTCAAAACACACCAGTTCAGTGTTCTCACCGCAGACTTCATCTACGACAATTCCCTTTTCATCACCATTTTCTCCATCGACATTATCGCCTCCACCATCCATCTCCAGTGCGTCAATAGCTGCCTCTTCATCAACCACGACCCCTCAACCTTCCTCTTCAAGCCTAAGCTCAGGCACAATAGCCGGTATAGCCGTCGGCGTTGCCATTGGTGTTATGCTCATCGCAGCCGCTGGATACTTCGTCGGAAAACGGGGCCGAGACAAGCGAGATATTGCGGATGATGCGCCTGAGAACGAGAAAACAGCCTTTGATGTTGAGCTAGAGGACAATCAGGCTCGAGGGGAGCTTGATAGTGGACACATGAGAAGACCTGAGCTTCATGGACAACAAGCGCCTGCAGCAGAGTTGCCCACGAGAATAGGGGAAGCGGAAAGAAAGGCTTGAATCTTTCGGGTTTCTTAAGTATGCTCTACGACTGATGTACAGTAGCCTAGCTGCCTGTTCTCAAGGCGCGATTCAGTCTCTTCGTCCACTTCTATCGTCGGGGAATTCCGAAGTTTTCCGAGTCTCGCTTTGTCCATTCGGATTTCCCTGACACCTCCGGTTCATCGGCCGTTCTTATCAAAAGCATGTCTGAAGGCACCATGCTAAAGTCAACATCGAGGACGATGAGAACGCACAACGGGAATCGAGAATCTGCCCTTTATCGATCTTCACCTTTTATTAACGGGTCCCAACAGCTCTACGTTTTCACCTTCGCCCCTTACTAGTCCATTCTGTCGCCTCAACTGAAACAGGGAGTCCTCTGTCCTCTCCCATCGCTCGCTCGAACCTTCAAGCCAAAGCCTGAGTCTCCAGGCTCGGAGATCATCGAGGGGCTAGATGAGGCTGAGATCTGATCGGAAAAGGGATCACCAAAGGAACCGTGCGGAGCCAAGCGCGAGAAGCGTTTGCCGACTCGGATATGGACCTTAAATCGCCAATTCATTGGCGCGGCTGACGATGTTTGAGATGCTTGCCGATCGCGAGATTGGTTTTGGTGGCTTGTGCGAATATAAGGCTTGGCAGGCCTGCCTATGTAACCCAACATCAGACATCATTGGACGATCATACTCAATATCGACTCCAGACTGCATTTTGTTTACAGCCTCCGCTACAAAGAGAAATTTTCTTTTGATTATCAAACATATGCGCAAAAAACTCAAGCCTCAGGATCATATTCGCTCGCTCTTGATGCGGTCAATCTGGGGGCCGAAAACATCGACCCAAGTTAGGGACAGTAATCATGGCCCAAGTATATCTCGCACATTATTCCCTTTGTCCACGTCCGCGGTTCATCTCTCACTTTACACAAGCCTCCCCTTTCTGCTCGTTTCCTAAGTTTTTTAGCAATGACACATTCCAGTAATCTGGGATATTCGGCAACAGCATGGCTAGTCATCCTCGTATGTTTCAATAGCTTGTCACAGGGTCGGGCCAGCTCCTCGAATGGCGTTGCTTGGATCTATGTCCCGGATACGGCCGAGATCGGGCAGACTTATACTTTGAAATTCGGAGATCCAAGAGGGGTGTGTAAGACCAGGCTACTCGCGCCCACACTACTACTAAGTGGTTTATCAGAGAGTCGTTGCTAAGAACAATCTTACAGCCAGCCTCCATTGATCTTCTAAGGGGGCAAACCTGAGATTGCATCTGGTGCGTGCTGCCGTGACTTCATTGCAACATTGACAAGTAAGTTGCGTTCCGCGATACGGACACAGGAGAGTCGACAAAACTCAGCTGGAGTGGAGATTTTCTACTCCTGGACAGTAAACAACTCGGACTGGTCGACGGATTATCCTATTGAGCCTGGTCCAGATTACTCGTTGGGACTCAGACAAGCCTCCGAAAAAGATGGTTCGGGAGAATACTCGCCTCACTTCGCAATCAAGGCAGCCTCTACAGGCTCCAGCAGCGGCGCTCAATCCTCGACGGCCGTTCCCTATAACGTCGTGGCTACCACATCAACGGCCACGTTAGCCCCCACAAGCTCAGATACATCAACGTCAAGTAACTTCACAATATTCGCCATTGAATTCATCCACATCCTCGCCTTCATCAAGTAGCACCCCTCAGAAGGCGCCCTCGGGTCTGTCAACCGCCGCCAAAGCCGGCTTAGCCTTCGGCGTCATGACCCTGATCTTCCTTATCACCGCTGGCATTTTCGTCCTCCGGAAACGCAAAAACAAGAGGCCGGCTGCTTTGCATCATGAAGATGGTGACAGCTGGTCTCTGCAAGAGAAGAAGGCGTTTGCAGTCGATCAGACAGAGGATCTTGGGAATGTGCAGGAGCTCGATGGGATAGACGTAAAGCAGGAGTGGGATGAAAGGTCTGAACTTCATGAATGACAGGCACTTGTTGCGGAACTACCGGCGGAAGTTTGGGAGGCGGAGAAGGAGGAGTAGCGAGATTATTTCAAGGTAGGCAGGATCGGTCACTGAATCTCATAACCGAGCCTAAGAGCTTTAATTCATTGTGGGATTTTATCAACTCCTCGATTAGCACCACTTCCAAGTTTTGCAGAAGGCCCGTGGCGGGAGAAGCGGGAGGAAAGTCTGCTACTTGCTGCAATCCCTCACTGATCCTTGAAGCTATGAAGGACATCGAATTTCCCATCGAAATATACTATCTCCTACTACGTCTATCCCTCTTGTAATCGCTGCGCCTCTTGAACCCGTCTCTATGTGTATCCTCCCAATTAAGCTCAACGCAAGCACAGCCCACGGCCATTGAAGCCGAGCATCTACGCTCACCAAAAATTCCGAACCCAAGCCATCATGCCTGCAAGAACCGCCCACTCGCAAACCACCCTCGAGCTCATCCCATCCCCCCTCTTCCCACCCCCCTCCCCCCCTCCAACAAACCCCCAAAACCCCCCCTCCAGCCACATCCCCGCCCCAAAAACCCACCACCACCCACATACCCCCACCCCGGCTCTCCCTCCCCCAAACAACCTCCCCAGCACCCCCCAGCCCTACGCACCCTTCACCATCCCATCCCATCCCCTCCTCCCATAAAAGCAGTAAATCACCTCACCCACCAGATCTCGATCCAACCTGCTTCGCGCGGTGGCGGCGCCTGGAGGAGGCTGTTGTTTGCTGCCCCCGAGTCGGGACGTAGAGCGTTGGATGGAGAGGTGGGAGGGGGGG
>JAABUQ010002377.1_pt1 | contig 37455 bp, 13 predicted proteins | sample 5560001 | NCBI WGS metagenome assembly JAABUQ01 (sample SAMN10711888, study PRJNA513371) | rock metagenome | isolation source: Antarctica rocks | place: Antarctica: Victoria Land, Finger Mt nord | collected 2015-12-18 | reverse complement strand
TGATTTTATTATAATATTACTTCAAATTTAATCGGATTTTAATTATTATATAATTATTATATATAAATTTTTTAAATAAATAATAATTATTTTTAAAAAAAATATTTAAAGAATTTAAAAATAAATAATAATAATATTATATATTTTAATTAATTAAAATATATTAAAAGTTATTACTTTTAATTAAAATCCGAAATTCTTTTTAAAACTTTAAAAAGCAATTTTTATAAAATTTAATATTAATTTATTAATTAATATAATTTATTATTTTTAAAAAAAATAAGCAATCGGAATATATTAATTAAATATTTAAAATTATTTTATAATTTTTTATAATAAATTATATTAAAAAGAAATAAAATTATTTTTTACCTTTTTTAAAATTTATTTTAAATAATTTTATAAATAATTTAATTAATTAGTTTTTAAATAAAATTATTTATAAAATTTAATTTTATAAAAAAGTAATTAATATTTAAAAGAAATTATAAATAAATTTTATATAAATTTAAAATTAATATTTATATAAATAGAATTCAAATAAGTTTATAATTTAAAATATATAAATATTATTTATTTAATTTTAAAAATTATAAGTTTTTAAATTAATATATTAATTTATTTAAAATTATTATAAAAATAAAAATATTAATTTATAAATTCGAATTATTTTTAATAATAATAATATATATTTTTTTATACTCGATATAATACTTGTTAAGGCTTATGCGAGATCTGTATGTTTTGCCCCTAGGGGCCTTCGGTGATTTTTCCGCCGTTTATCCGCTGAAATTGCCGCATACTGGTTATCGTTTTCCGTATTGTTGAAAATCCGTCCCGTATCTCCGTATCCTTCTACTGTAGATCCTCCGTTTTTGGCACGTAGGTTGGGGATAGTAAGATTCGAACTTACGACTTTGTAGATCTATATACGCTATAAGTACGTTTCCTGCAATTACCAATTTAGCCTCCTGTAACGCTGCTACTATGCTACTACTCTCTAATAATATATTTAATAATATTAATAATAATATTTAAATTAATATTAAAAGGTAATAATCTTTATAAATATTTAATTTTAAATAATTTTAAATTAATATTAAATAATATAAAATTTTAAATTAATATTAAATAATATAAAATTTAAAAAATTAAAAAAATTAAAACTTTTGTAAAATTAAATAATTATTTAATTACAAAATAATAATTTAATTACAAAATAATAAACCGATTAAAAAGAAGTTTAAATAAAAATATAAAGTATTTTATAAATTAAAAAAGATAAAGTTTTATTTATAAATTTAAATTTTGCTTTATTAAAATTATTTTTCGAATTCGAATTAATTAAATTTATATTAAATATTTTTAAATTAATTTTATTAATTTTATATTTATTAAAATTCGAATTAATAATTATAATATTTTATTAATTTAATTTAATTTTCTAAAATTATTTTATTTATATAATAATTTTTTAATTAATTAATTTTTTTTATTAATTGTTTGTTTAAATTCTATTATAATTTTAATAAAAGAAAAAGTAAAAGTTAATAAATAAGAATCGAAAGGAAAAGGAAAAATTAAAATTTATAAATTATTTTTAAAATAAAAAATTTAATATAAATAAAATGATTAATATTATATTCTTTATTAAATATTATTTAAATATAAAATTAATATTTAAAATAATTAAATCGAATATATTTATTAAAATTAAATATTTTTTTTAAAATATATTTATTATTAAATAATTTAATATTATTTAAATTAATTATAAAATATTTATATAAGAATTTAAAAAGTAAAAAGGCTATTTAAATAACTTATTTATTTAATAATATTCTAAAGTATTTAAATATATTATTTTTTAAAGTTTAGAATATTCCGATTTTGATTTCGAAAAGATTTAAAAAAAACATATATATATATATAATAAAAAATTATATTTTCGATATTAAATATAAATAAAAATTTTATAATTATAATAAAATAAAATAAAATAAAATAAAACAATTTTATTTATATATAATAAAACGAAAATAATTAAATTATTTATTTATTTAATATTATTAATATCTGAATTATTAAAAAAGTTAAATATAAAAATAATAATAATTAAGGATTAAATTACCCTTTTAAATAGGAAAAGAAAAACAAATTTTTTAAAAAAAAAAGAAATAATTAATAAAGAAATAAAAAAGAAATAATAAAAATAATATTATATTTTTAAATAAAATAAAATAAATAAAATTTAATAATTATTCTTTAATAAGGGAATTAATAATTATTTATTAAATTATAACTAATATATTCAATTAAAATTAATAAATATTAAATATTAATTTATTAATTTATTAAACTTTATAATAATTATAAAGTTATATATAAGTCTTAGTATTATATATATATTCTATACATATTCCGGTATATAATTAGAAACTATATTAATATCAAGTTTATTACCGGAAGCCTTGGGGAGCAAAGTAACTTTATATTTATTTTACTTAAATGCTTTATCTTATTACTTTAAAAGTTCTTTATTATTTTAATAATAATTGTTAAATTTTCTAATTTCTTAAAGGATAAAATTAATAGCAATTATTTATTTATTATATTCCGCTTGCGCTCTATTATCGTAGTAGCTATATTTAGTTATTATATTCTATATTGCTATTTACTATATACTTTAACAATAACGGATAAATTATAAAAGGTTTTAAAGAAAAAAAGGCAAAATTTAATATATTAAAAATAATATTATATAAAATAATAAAAATAAATAATAAAATTATTGTTAAGGAACCGTGCAGAAAAATGAACAATTTAAAATTTTTATTAATATAAGTAGAATTAATAATCAAGGGAATCTTAATAGATTCCTATTTACTTATACTATCCGCTAAACTAAATAAAGTATAATATTAGAAAACTTTAATAGTTGCCTTTAATAAGCAATATTTTATACGTCTTTAAGGAGTAATATATATAATATATATTAATATTAAATTAATAAGTATTCGAATCTCCGCCGTTTCTACTCCTGTAACTCCTTATAAAATAACGCTAATAATTACTTATAAGCAGGAACCGGCGATATTGTTTTATTTGCTAATATATTATTTATTAATATTATATTATATGTAATTATATTAATTATATTTAAATTATTATTTTAATTAAAAATAATAAGTCTTTACTTTATCTCTCTAAAGCTTAGGAAACTATTTAATAGAAAAGATAAATTAGGCTAATCGTTATAAAAGGCGTATTCTTAGGAAATTCTTAAAAAAGGTAAATCTTCCTTAAGTAATATATAACTTAAAGATATAACTTGTTTATATATAAATATAAATTGAATATTTGAAACTAAACGAACTTTAGCAAATTATGTTATTAAAAGTCTTAATTATTGGTATAATAATTAAAAAAGATAAATATTAAATATTAAAAATTTATTTATAAGTAATTAAAATTAATCGAATCTTATATATTTTATTTTATATAAAGATTCGAATATTAATATTATTTATTTATTTATTTTATATATTTATATTTTTTTAATCTTTTATACTGAAATAGTTTTAATTTATATAAATATTATCTTTCAAAGTAAATTAAATATAAGAAATTAGGTAATAATTATTTTAAACAAAGCTTACTTAATTAATAAATAATCTTATTATTTTAATTTTATATTAGGATTTATTAAGAATTAAGTAAGTTCCTCCTTTAAAACTTTTTTTATATTAAAGGTTAAAAATAAAATATTTATTATTTCTCGAGGTATATTTATTAATATAAATTAATATTATATTTTTATATAAAAAATATATAATTTAAATATAATTTTTTTAATATTATAAATTTATTCCTTTTAATATTTATAAGAAAGTTATAAAAAGAAGTTTTTATATAATTTTATTATTTATAATAATTTATATAATAATTTTAATATTTATTCGATAATATTTTTAAATATAATTCTTTTTTCTTTATTTAAAAATATTATTATTTCGGTTTTATTATCTTAATTAAACCGAAGTTCTTTTACTATATTATTATAAATATCTTTTAATTTAATTAAAAAAGAGTTTAATAGTAACTTATTCCTATTATAATAAATAATAAATATATTTATATAATTTTTAAATTATATAATTAATAGTATTAAGGCTAGTATTAGCTTTAGGTTCCTTATTTTAAGGCGGCGTTTTTATATATTAAAATTAATATTAAATATTATAATAAGAAATTTTAGGTATTAAATTAAGAAATCTTTTAACTTATTTATTATATTTATAATTTTATTATTTATTTTTATTATTTTATATAATATTTTTTTTAATATATTAAATTTTACTTTTCTTTCTTTAAGAACTTTTATAATTAATTTATTATTATAAAATTTAATATATTTATTTATTTATTTTCGATATTTATTAATTTTAGATTAATAAACTTTATTTTAATTAAATATATTAATTATAATTTAATAAATTATTATTAATTCCTTTATTAGGAAATAATTATTAAACTTTAATTATTTTATTTTAATTTGAAGTATAATATTATTTTTATTATTTATTATTTATTTATTTGTTAATTATTTCTCTATTTCTAAAGATAATTTTATATTATATTTACTTTTACTCTTTCGAAATAATAATAAATTTAATAAACCTTAGTTCCTTTTTAAAATAAATTATTTTCCCTTAACTTTTCCCTTTTTATTTAAAAGGGTAATTTAATTTTTAATTATTATTATTTTTATGTTTATCTTCTTTAATAATTTAAATATTAAAGATATTAAATAAATAAATAATTTAATTATTTTCGGTTTATTATATATAAATAAAATAATAATATTTTTTTCTATTTTATTATAATTATAAAATTCTTATTTATATTTAATATTAAAAATGTAATTTTTTATTATAATCTTTTCTTTTTCTAAATCTTCTTAAAATCGGGACCGGAATATTCTAAACCTTAAAATATAATATATTTAAATATTTTAAAATATTATTAAGTAAATAAGTTATTTAAATAGCCTTTTCAATTCTTAAATTCTTATATAAATATTTTATAATTAATTTAAATAATATTAAATTATTTAATAATAAATATATTTAAAAAAAGAATATATTTAATTTTAATTAATATATTCAATTTAATTATTTTAAATATTAAATCCGTATTTAAGTAATATTTAATAAAAGGTATAATATTAATAATATTATTTATATCGAATTCTTTATCTTAATAACATTTTATAAACTTTAATTTTTCCCTTTTTTTTCGATTATTATTTACCGATTTCTATTTCTTTATTTTTGCTAAAGTTATAATAAAACTTAAGCAAATAATTAATAAAGGAATATTAATCAAAAATTGGAATATTATAAGAATAAAATAATCTTGGAAGATTAATATAAAAAGTTAACAATTAATATTTTAAAAATATTTAATATAATTCGAAAATAAAATATAATAATTCCAAGTTTGGTAAAAGCAAAAATAATAAAATAAAATTTAAAAATATTTAATATAAGTTTAATTAATTCAAATTCAAAAAATAATTTTAATAAAAAGAAAATTTAAATTAATAAATATATAAATATTAAAATAATATTATAATACGAAATAATAATTAAAAATTAATAAAATTTTATATAAAATTCTTATAAAAAACCTTATTAAAATATATTAAATTTAAAAATATTAATATTAATATTATTTATTTAAGAATAAATATTAAATTTGGTATTATATTCCTTTATTATTTATATTATTTTTTATAAGTTTTTGGTTTTATATTAAATATTATAAATAAAATCTTATCCTTTCTATTTTATAAGATATTTTATATTTTTATTTGAACTTTTTTTTAATCGATTTATTATTTTATAATTTTATAATTATTTAATCTTATAAGAGTTTTAATCTTCCTTTTATTTTATATTATTTAATATTAATTTAAAACTATTCAAAATTAATTGTTAATAAAGATTATCGCCTTTTAATATTAGTTTTAATATTATTATTAATATTATTAAGTCTATTATTATTATTAAAAGCAATTCGAATTTATAAGCTAATATTCTTATTTTTTTAATAATTTTAAATAGGCTAATATATTAATTTGAAAGTTTATAATTTTTAAAATTAAATAAACGATATTTATAATATAATTTAAGGAAAGCGAATTCCCCTTTATTTATTTGAAATAATTTGTATTTTAAATTATAAATTTATTTAAATTTTATTTATATAAATATAATAATATTAATAACTTCTTATTAATATCAATTTTAAGCTTTTATAAAGTTTATTTATAATTTCCTTTAAATATTAATTGCTCTTTTATAAAATTTAATTTTATAAATAATTTCGTTTAAGAATTAGTTAATCGAAATATTTATAAAATTATTTAAAATAAATTTTAAAAAAGGCAAAAAGTTATTTTATTCCTTTTTATTATAATTTATTATAAAAAATTATAAAGTAATTTTAAATATTTAATTAATATATTTCGATCATTTATTTATTTAAAAATAATAAATTATATTAATTAATAAATTAATATTAAACTTTATAAAAATTGCTTTTTAAAGTTTTAAAAAGAATTTCGGATTTTAATTAAAAATAATAACTTTTAATATATTTTAATTAATTAAAAAAAATTTATATATAATAATTATATAATAATTAAAATCCGATTAAATTTGAAGTAATATTATAATAAAATCAATAATAATAATATAGAAAATAATAAGGGGAGTAATAATTGGTTTAAAATTATTATATAATTAATAATATTTAATTTAATTAACTAATATTCTAAATAATAAATAATATATTATTTTAATCTCTTTATTAAATATTAGAAATAATAATTTTTTATTAACTTTTAATATATATAATAATTTTATATATAATTATATTAATTATAAATTATATAAAATAATTTTTGTTCTTTAGAATTTAATATATAGAAATATTATTATTTTATATATATTCTCTTTTCCGAATTAATTTTAATAATATATTTAAAATTATATTTTTTTCCTTCCTTTTTATTAAATATTAAATTTAAATTATAATATATATTACGAAATATAAATTAATTTCAAATTTAAATAATTAATAAAAAATATATTTAATCTTATTTAATATAAAATATTAATAATAAAAGAATAATTAATATAAATAATAACCTTTTTATTATAATTTTAAATAATTATATATTATAATTTTTTAAATATTTAAATTAAATTAATTATTTCTAATTTAATAAATTAATAATTTATTTCGGTTTTATTTAAAAGTTTCAAAAGAAATATAATAATTTAAATTTCAATATAATTATATTTATAATTTAAAAGCTTATTCTTTATATAATAAATTATAATTTTAATTCTTTATTATTTTAAAAAGTTTAAATTAAAATATAATTATTTATTTAAATTATAATAAATTAAATAAATCTTTAAAACTAAAGCTTTTTAAAAAAGCTTTTTAAAAAAGCTCAAAAGACTTTAATTTTATTTTAATTAATTTAAAAATTATTATTTTTGAATATATTTTTCTTATATAATTACCTTTAGTTAGTAATTTCTTAAGTAATTTAATCTTTTTTTTTCTAAAATAACTCGGTGATTTAAGCGAATTGTTTAATATTATTTTTAAATTAATTAATTTTCTTTATATAAATTTCTAAAATTTCGAAAATATTAAGAAATTTTTTTTCTCTAAATAATTTTTATTCTTTTTTTAATAATAATAATTCCAAAAGTATTTACCTTTTAATTTAAAAAAGTTATTAAAATATAATTTAAATAAAACTTTTTTAATTCTAAAATATTTTTAAGTAATCTTTATTATTAAAGAATAATTTTTAATATTAATTAAATAGTTTTTTTTTATATTATATTTTATTATTACCTTTAATTTTGGATTTTTAAGCAAAGTAATAAGTAAATTCTTATTATTTTTAATAATTATAAAACTTATTTCCGAATCTATAAAGTAAATATAAATCTTATTAAATTTTAAATTAAATATAATATTTCTTTTTAAAAGCTTAGATTTTCCTTTTATTCTTATTAAAATTTAAATTATAAAATTTAAAAGTAAAATTTATTTCTGATTTACTTTTATAATATATTATATTCGAATATTATTCTTTATTATTATTTATATTAATATATTAATATTTTACAAACTAAAAATAACCTTTTAATTTAAAATATTAATTATATATTATTTTAATAAATATATTAGCTTTAAATTATTAATAATATATAAAGTTTTTATACTTTTAAAGAAAACTTCCTTATTATTTATTTTATAATCTTTTATAAAAAAAGATAAAATAGCGAGTTTATTTATAACATATCGATTTACTTTAACTCTTTTATAAATAATTAATATTTTTTATTTTTTAATATTAAAATTAAAGATTTTTTTCTTTAAAAAGGCTTTATTATTTAAATTTATATATATTGATATATTAAATTAATTTAATTTGAAATTACCCCGAATTATAAAATAATATTAAATATAAAAAGATATGTTATTTTCTATAATTAAAAAGGTTATTAAGATAATTCTTATTTAATTTAAATAATACTGGCTTTTTATATCGGATTTTTAAATATAAATATAACTTATTATTTAATATAAAAGCCTTTTTATATTAATAATATTTGATTTTACTATTTAAGATTTTATTCAAAAATATATAATAAGAAATAACCGAAAAATTAATATTAATTTCTTTTTATTTAATAAAGTTTTCTTTATTTTTAAATATTTTTTAAAAGTTCTTATTATTCTTATATTATATTATATTAAGATTTTATAAAATAATTAAATAGTTTTAAATATGAAAATAAATTATTTTATCTTAATAAGCTTTTTCTTATAAATAATTATCAAATTATATTTCTTTATAATAAACTTATTAAAATAAGGATTAATTTCCTATTAGGAAATTCTCATTTAAATTAATTCCTTAATATTTATTATACTTTTAATATTTATTATTACTTTGATTATATTTATTATTACTTTAATATTTATTATTACCCTAATACCTCTTATTAGAATATCTTTCTTTATTATAAGCTTAGGTCCTATTATATCGGTTCCTATAATTGTTATTTAGGCGCTAATTTAACTATACGTTTATAATTATTATAAATAAAAGCTGTTTTAATACTTTTATTTCTTTTTTTAGTTTTAAAATTTATTATTTGGATTAACCGATTAATATTAGGTTTAAATATTCTTAAGGCTAAAACTATTAATTTAAATAAATATAAGTATTTTATTATTATAAATAATATAAAAAAATATTATATAACCTAAATTAATAAGTTTAAGTTTATAAAAACGAGTCTCAAAGGTTTTAAAATTAATAAAAGAAAATTTTTAACCGAAAAACTTAAATAATTATTAATAAAATTAAAACCTATTTAATTACTCTAAAGACTAATTTTTAAATATTTTTTTATTATTTTTATTTTTAATTTTATTCCTTTTTTATTTCTTTAATATAAAAGTTTTAATTATTATTTATTTAATATTATATTTTTTTTCTTTATATTTAATTCTTTTATAAAACTTTTCAAAGTAATTTATATTAAAAGTAAAATTATTATTTTTTGTAATTTAATATTTAAATAATTTAATATTTAAATATATTAAATATATTTAATAATAATTTCTATTTAACTTATAAATTTAGCTATATTTTATATAAAAGAAGCTAGATCTTTACGATTTTTTATATTACTTATTAAATATATTTTATTATTAAACTTTATTAAAATTAATAATATAGAAATCTTAAACTATTTTTAAAATTATATAAAAGTTTATTTTAATCTATTTTTTAATTAAGTTAAAATAGCTTTTTTATTTTAAAAAAGGGTATTTAATTATTAAAATAAAGCTAATTTTTAAAAATATATTAAAAAATTATTTTATATTAAAGCTTTTTCTTTTATTTATTTAAAGTCTTAAACTCTTTTATAAAAGATATAGATTTCTTAATAAATTTTTTTTTGCTTTTAAAGATAATATTTCCTAATTTATATAATTCCTTTAAATTAAAATAAAAAAAGTTAAATTTTAAAATATTAAATTTATTGCTTTCTTTATAAATAGCTATTAGCTTAAATTTTCTTAAAAAGTTTAATAGATTTTATTATTCTATAAGTCTTTAAGGGCTTTAAAGTAAATATTAAAAAAGTTAATTTATAATTCGAAGTATTATTTTTTTAATAATTCTTAATATTTGCTTTAAGATATTAAATTATAAATTTAATCTTTAAAAATAATTTTGATTAGAAGGTTATTTTCCTTTTTTTAATTAATTATTTTTAAACAAAATTTTTTTAATATTAGCAAATATTCTTTAAAATAGATTATTTAGTTATTTTATTACCTGAAATAAAGGATTAACCTTAAATTTTCCCTTATTTATTTTAAAGAAAATAATTTAAAGATTAATAAGGTTTATTCGTTTTTTATTAATATATTCTAAAAGGCTTTTTAAAGAATCTAGAAAACTTAACAAAAGGAATTGATTAAAAAAAATTCGATTTTTTAAAAATAAAAAAGATAAGGTTAATAACTTAATTACTTTTAATTCTTCTTAAATAAAACCTTTATTTAAAATTTTATTTAAAAAAGTAAAAGAATAAATTAAAGTTTCCGATAGTTATTTGTTAATCCGAATCAGGAGATTTATTAATATTTATTAGGAAACAAGCTAAATAAATAAAAAATTAGAAATCGATTATATTATTTCCTTTAATTAATCTTGGCTCTTATAAGTTATAAGCTAAGCTTAAAAATATTTAGAAAATAATAAATTTTTTTTTCTTTATAAAAATCTTTAATTATTATAATAATTAAGCTTTAATTAATATTGCTTTTAATTTAAAAAATAAAATAAATAATTAGTAATTATTTTTTATTTTTAAATAAGGCAATTTATTTTAATATTAATTAAAACTGATTTTTATTTAATATAAAGTTTATTGCCCCTTAAAGTCTTTTAAGGCAGTTTATATAATAAAGTAATTGCTTTAATAATAAGGCGGAAATATAATATTAAATATAAAAAATAAATCTTAAGTTTTTCCTTTTTTAATATTTGGAATTAGAAAATAAATATTAGAAATTATTCGAATAATTATAAAAGTTAAAATATAATTATAAAATATTAAGAAAAATAATATAATAAAATTTTAATAATTATTTTTCTTAAAACTTTTTCGAAATAATTAAAGAAAATATAATAATAAATAACAAAACTTCTTAATTAAGTTAAATACTAAGCTTTATATTTTAATCTTATTAAAATAATTAACTTTAGTTAAATAAATAATTAATAATTATATTAATTATATTAGTTATATTAATTATATTAGTTATATTAATTATATTAGTTATATTAATTATATTAGTTATATTAATTATATTAGTTATATTAATTATATTAGTTATATTAATTATATTAGTTATATTAGTTATATTAGTTATATTAATTATATTAGTTATATTAATTATATTAGTTATATCGATTCTTATTTATCGAGTTTTTATATTTGAATTGCTAATAAGAAGTAATTAATAATTTAAATAATTAATTAATCCTATTAGATTTGTTATTTATATTAAATACTGGTTTTATATAAGCCAAGTTTGATTATTTAAATATTAGTTTAAATTAGTATCTGCTTAAGGTATAATTAATTTAATAATTATTTAACTTCTTATTATTACTATTTATTAGGGAACTATATAGAAAAATAGACGTTTTATAATCTTTATTAATATAAATAGAATTGATAATCAAGGGAATTTTAGTAGATTCCTATTTACTTATACTATCCGCTAAGCTAAATAAGGTATGGTGTTGGAAAACCTTAACAATTATAAATATAATAAATAAATTAAAAGATTTTTTAATTTAATATTTAAAGTCTATTATAGTTTTTAATATTAATCTTAAAATATAAAAGCGCCGCTTTAAAATAAAAGATTTAGGGCTAATAATAGCCCTAATATTATTAATTATTTAATTTAAAAACTATATTAATATACTTAATACTTATTATAATAAAGAAAAGTTATTATTAAGCTTTTTTTTAATTAATTTAAAAAATACTTATAATAATATAGCAAAAAAATTCTATTTTAATTAAAATAATAAAACTAAAATAATAACGTTTTTAAATAAGAAAGGAAAAATTATATTCAAAAATATTATTAATTAAATATTAAAATTATTATATAAATTATTATAAATAATAAAATTATATAAAAGTTTCTTTTTATAATCTTTTTATAAGTATTAGAAAGAGTAGATTTATAATATCGAAAAAACTATATTTAAATTATATATTTTCTATATAGAAATACGCTATTAACTTATATTAATAAATATATCTTAAGAAATAATAAATACTCCGTTATTTACTTTTAATATAAAAATAATTTTAGATAAAAAACTTATTTAATTTATAATAAATTTTAATATAAAATTAAAATAATAATAAAATTATTTATTAATTAAATAAGTTTTATTCGAAATTATTATTATTTAATTTCTTATATATAATTTACTTTGAAGTTGGATAATATTTATATAAATTAAAACCTTTTCGATATAAAAGACTAAAGAGGTATAAATAAATAAAAAAAGTAAATAAATAATATTAATACCCGAATCTTTATATAAAATAAAATATATAGAATTCGATTAATTTTAATTATTTATAAATAAATATTTAATATTTAATATTTATATTCTTTAATTATTATATTAATAATTAAAACCTCTAATTAGTTTAAATAATTCAATTTATATTTATATATAAACGAGTTATATCTTCAAATTATATTTTATTTAAAGAAGATTTACTTCTTTTGGGAACTTCTTAAAAATATTTTTTTTTATAATAATTAGCTTAATTTATTTTCTTTATTAAGTAAATTCCTAAGCTTTAGAAAAATAGAATAAAGACTTGCGAATTTTGGTTAAAATAATATATTAATTATTATTAATATATTAATTACAATTAATATAATAATTGCAAATAATATAATATTAATAAGTAATATAATATTAATAAGTAATATAATATTAATAAGTAATATAATATTAATAAGTAATATACTATTAATAAGTAATATACTATTAATAAGTAATATACTATTAATAAGTAATATACTATTAATAAGTAATATAATATTAATAAGTAATATACTATTAATAAGTAATATACTATTAATAAGTAATATACTATTAATAAGTAATATACTATTAATAAGTAATATACTATTAATAAGTAATATACTATTAATAAGTAATATAATATTAATAAGTAATATATTAATAAATAGGATAATTTTCTTAATTCTTATTAATATACCAGACTTGATAACTTTATTTTATAAGAAACTATAAGAATAGAAACAATAAAGGTTCGAATACTTATTAATTTAATATTAATGTATATTATATATATTACTCCTCGAGGATATATAGAATATTGCCTATTAGGAGCAATTATTAAGGTTTTCTAATATTATACCCTATTTAGCTTAGCGGATAGTATAAGTAAATAGGAACCTATTAGGGTTCCTTTGAGCATAATTCGACTTATACCAATAAAGACCATAAATTGTTTATTTCTGCGCAGTTCCCTAACAGTATATAGCCTGGCTAACTGTGATCCAGGATTGCGATATGCTAGACCTGATTTGGCTTAGTACTACTGGAGAGACTGCCCCAGCCATTTTCCAACATATACGGAGGATGACACCAATAAGGTAGTTTTGGTCGCGCTAGTACAAGACTAGTAAAGTTAGGGTTAAGGCTAAATAAGGGGCCTGGAGCAGGGCCCTGGTTATTAAATTTAATCAGCTATTAAATTAATCTTATAGGGCCTGTTCCAGGGACTGATCCTTAAAGACTCCTACTTATAGAGTATTTTAAGCAGAAAATTTCTAGGCCCCCGGGTGCTTTTGTCCAGGCAACCACTCCGGGGGCCAGGATAAGCCTAGGATCAACTCGTACTTGCGCAAACCAAAACTATTGGTATCATCCTCCGTACTTCGTGCGGCTATTTCCTCTAAGAAAAACATTTGTTGTGCCAACACCCAACACCCATCACCCCCCCAACCTCTCACCCTCACTTTCCCATCGCAACTGCAACTCCGATCCCCACCCCCTTCACCAGCCCCTTTCCCAACCCTCTCACCTTCAAAAGCCCCCAGTACCCCCGATTCTCCTCCCACGCCAGCGCCTCCTCGGCATGCGTCCATGAATCATGTCTGAACACGATCTGATTATAATCCTATCAAACAGCCCCGTCAGTAAATCTTCCAGTGCGATTGAACGATGAGTGAAAATTGGCCAATCCGCGGTACTCCTGCAATAATCCAAAGCTTGCCCTCTAGGTATAGCTACGGCGCATGGTAATGGATTTATACGAACCGGATACGGCATCAAAGGCGGCACCTCATTCCCCGGCGTGCTCATGCCCATACTCCTCGAGAACGCCTGGATCAAGTTCACGCGATCGCGGCGGCACGCGTGGAAGAGTCTCAGACGGGCAGGCACTTGAGCGGGCGTGGTGCTGGCGGGGAGGAGGACACTCAGGGTTGCCGCATCCTCGACTGCTTGTGCGCCGCCTTGGGCAGAGTGTGGGAGGAGAGGGTGCGCGGCGTCTCCTACGATGGTTGTGCGGCCAAGGGACCAGGTGGTGAGGGTGGGAACGTCAAGGAGGCGCCAGACCTAGTGACGGAGGGTTTAGGAAGGTTTCTGACGTTGTAAGCAGGGGAGGGTCAGGGGGCTTACCATTACTTTGTTTGCCAGGGACATGAGAGCTTTGACCTGCGGGTTGAACTCGGTGAAGTGGGATAGCATTTGCTCTTTGAGGTCGGGGTCGTTGGGAGAGGGTTTCGCGATGCATTCTGGGAGCGTGGCGGCAACGTTCATGAGACGGTTTTTCCTAGCTGATGTTAAATTTCCTACATCGTTGATCATTTCAATCTAGCATTACCGGCATGGGTACGTGACGAAGGTCTTTCCTCCTTTGTCAGCCCATATGGTCAATTGTCCATCCTTTTCGAGGAATTTGCGGGCGATTGGGTCTTTGGCGATTTCTGAAGACGGCAAAACGAATCTAAAGACTGAGACTCCGAAAGGTTTGGGCTCTTTATCGTCGCCCGCTACAAATTTTCGGACCCTGGACTTTATGCATTGTCAATCGTCTTATATCAGAGGCCTCATTGGACATGGCTCCAGTTACATCGAGAGAGTAGTGACTTACATGGATACCGTCGGCACCTATTACCACATCACCCTTTACCACTTCCCCATTTTCAAGTGTTATTGCTCCATTCTCAGGCTCAACCGAGACAACGTGTTTACCGAGATTGATTTTCACCCCAAGAGAGACAGCAAGTTGTTTCAAGCCGTCGTGTAAGCTGATTGATACCATCAGCCCCTATTTTTGAACCCAAAAACACATTGCTAGACATTTGAATGGCATATGCACATACTCAACTCGATGAATCAAGCCGGCTTCGTTCTGCAGCCTCGTCAGAATTTGGACGTGAAAGAAAGAAAGTTTCCTAGAGGGACCATCCACCGGAGAGAAGAATTTTCGAAGCTTGCTAAAGTCAAGCTCCTCGATTACCTTGCCTATGAAGTGATGAGCTCAAGTTGACTAGTAGGGATGATAGTACATACCGGTAGACGTGTGCACTGTCAGCTGAGTCACCGCTCATCAGCTCTCGTTCGGCCCTGGAACTCCTGCCGCGTGATTCATTCAATTGAACTCACCCATTCTACGTGTATCAGTACCTATAAAATTTAATAACGAGAGGTAAATGCATACCTTCCCTTGTTCTGCCATGCTGGTCCGGATCGAGGCCTAGTCGTTTCAGGACCCCATCCACGTTTGGTGGCAGAGTCAGTGCTGCTCCAACCTATTTAGATCTAAGTCTTAGTATACAGATGAAATCAAGGAGTTAGATTGCACAGCAGAGGTTGGAAAGCAGAGTAAAATCGAAGGGAATCGCGTCTTGGACTAGATGATATGCTGTGCAGGTCGAGCAGAACAGTAGGGTAGTGACCGGCTGTACCTCACTATTGAAACTGCTTTTTTCGAACATCTATATACCATCAGTATCAATCATATCGTAAAATCTATAGATCTTGTTGCAATCACTTGAACATCGTGGCCCTTGCCTCTAAGCCCTACGGCAGTGGCAAGTCCACCAATACCAGCCCCAACGATAACAACACGCAAGCCTTCAGACCGGGAGGCCATAAAAATAGGAGACCTGATGACTGTAAAGTTAAGGTATCGATCAAGAATCCTGATTCTAGGCAAGAAGATTTACGAAAAAGATTACTCGAGGCCAAAGGGGAGATGGTTGGGTGTGGCAAAGCAGTACACCCTCTTTCGACTTAGCCCCTCTCCTGTGCATGATGCATAAAGGTACGGTACCTATCTACCTAAGCATCAACGGTTCTACGGCGGACAAGAAAGATCTCGTGATGTTGGGACTTTGCGCACTTTTATTCTTACACCAGAAATCTAACTTTGAGTCTCCCACAGGGCTGTTGTACATACATGATACAACCTTGACCGATAGCACTAGCTTCAATGTCGCGAGAGAACCAGATGGACGGCTCTGCGCAACAAGGATTGCACCCCACCCGCGGTGTGCAGACCGGCGTTTCAACATCATAGTTCCTTTTATCTCAAACGCACTGCTTTCTCTCCCGCGGCTATCTCTCACTCTGACGTGCAGCTATCCATCGCTAGAGCATAGTCTATGGTATTACAATTGGTCTGGGGCTTAATCCTGTTAACTCGTCGTCTCCACCGATAGTCCTTTTCCCTCAAATCAGCTCAAAACCTCAAGCACCCGCAGTGCGCCACAAATCCAGATGCTTCTTAGCATGCACTTTTGCCGAACCCATTTCTCCAGTATGCAAGTGGGCGCCAGATTGTTTCAATAGTGCGACATGTTCGGTAAGACCGGCGTTCGCGGCAAGGAACAGAGGTGTCCGCCCGGTTTTGTTTCGCAGGTGGACGGAAGCACCGTGCGTAAGCAAAAGACGAAGGATCTCCAGGCTTGGTCCAGTCGCCCCAATGTGCAGTGGGGTGTTACCCGAATAGTCAGCCTCGTTGAGCAGCCAGACGAGATCGCTTTTCATTAGCTTCTGCACTTCGGGCAAGTCACCTTTCGAGATTGCGTAGCCCAGTGAGGTCAGATTGGCTAAATGAGTGGGCAACACGTCGTGAGGGTGGGCAAACGCCATAGTGGTCTGTTCGGTAAACTCCCCTCGGAGAGATGTGGCCATCTGTTTGATTATTTCCTCTGTTTCCATGCCCGGTAGCGCCAGGAGATAGGATAGTTTTGCAAGAGCTGCTTCAGATGACATGTCGTGGCCAGGGATGACACCGGCCCGCTTGAGAATCATAGCTGGCTCGTATAATGGACTGACCGTGCCAGTCATGCATTGTGTCACGCTAACGATGACAATGCCCCTCTTGACGGCATCAGCGAAGACCTTGGTTAGCGCTCCATCCGGACCGCCTGGTGCATTACCCGCTCCAAATGTTTCCAACACAAGCCCCTGGAGGCCCTCGAGCCTTAGTACCGCGTCCACCATCTCTGGCTGTATCCCGGGAAATATTCTCAGGCAAGCCACGTGCCCGGAGGCCCTGCTTGTTTGAATGCTGAAAGGTTTGATGGTAGTGGGTCGGTAAATGAGTTCCCAGGAGACGTGCGTCTTGAGCGAAGAGATGGTGGCCAATGGCGGAAAATTTGGTGATGCAAAGGCCGCAAAATCGCTGGCTGAAACTTTGGTTGTCCTGTTCCCGCGGAAGAGCTTGTGATGAAAGAAGAGACAGACTTCCGGTATCATGAAGTGGCCTGCGATGATCAAGGAACCGAGAAGGTTGTCAGTTGCATCATTTTGTAGCTCAAGCATGGGCGCTTGAGATCCGGTCAAGATGACTGGCTTTCCCAGGTTTTGGAGCATGAAGCTTAATGCAGAGCATGTGTACGCTAGACTATCAGTGCCATGTAGAATGACGAAAGCGTCAAAGGATCTATAGTTCCGGAACACCGTTTCAGCGATATGAGTCCAACCATCTGCGTTGATAGAGGAGCTGTCTAGGAGTTCTTCGAATTCGTAGACAGTGTATCGAATGTGTTTTTCATAGGTGCTAATGGGAGTGCGTAAGCTTCGAAGAGATTCCTCGACTCCTTCGTCCACCATAACCGGGATATCGCTGGGTTGAGATCCGTCATTAAAGGATGGTCTAGGTGCCATTCCCGACTCCAAGAAGCCCCTTGCAGGCACAAAGCCATTCGGGCTTCTCTTCATACAGATTGTGCCTCCCGTCATGATGATCAATACTCGTGATTCTGGCGCAGGAGGGACTTCTTGATTCTGGTCCATCTTGGAGCTGCTTTCATCCATTGGATGGACTGGAGAAGAAGAGGAATAGTAGGAAGAAAACTCGACTCAAAAGACATGTGATTATGGTCTGGTGTTCTGAGGAGGCAATCACTCAACGGTCAATGTCTCCAAAAGACTTGTTGTTGCGATGAATGCGACACAACTGAAAGCGCGACTGCTGCTGCTCTAATGATAGGAGATTCTTGGGAAGGAATGAAGTCAGTCTGAGGCGGTCAATATCACCAATTTTTTTTGACACGATCTGTGAAACATTCCGGCTACATATCGCGTGGATATCAGCGCCGAGGAACTCCCTAAGCCAATTCGGGATTAGTGCATCCTAGTAGGCTTTGACACGAAGGATCTGAGGCACAGATTGGGACAATGCCTGGATCCATGCTATTTCAAATTTCAATGAAACAGATGATGGATGCTGCGGACAGCTGGAAGTTTGAACATGTCTGGATTCCTGCATGGTTCATCTTCGTTTCCGAAGGGAGGACGTGGCTATGGGAGACTAAAATTAGAAACTAAAGAGTGTAACAGTAGTGGGTATCTGTGGCCAATTCAATCGAGCCTGTGGGTGATGCAAGCAAAAAACTCCGAGATACTGTATGCAATGAATGTGGTTCCCAAGCCGTCCAACGTGATCCTCCATATCGTGTCTGTACCGCAAAAAGACAAACTCAAGCTGCCGCCTCTTCAGCTTCGAATGGGAAGGGTGGAATGAGTGGCGTATGTCTCCTTTCCGTCGCCCCTCTCGTAAGCATTCTTGACTTCTTCGTCACCTGTCTCGCTGGATTAATTGCTTCCTGTCTTTTGGCTAGGCTCAATGATCGAGTGAGGCCCTTCCAACTCCCCGCGTTGTTCATTGCAACTGGTGGGTTGGATTGCTTCCTAGCGTGGGCGATGCTGCCAGGCTTCTTGATGGCACCAGTGCTGTATGAGTTCCTTGGCGATAGTCTGGGGGGGTTCATTTCATAGGGGTCGTAATCCTTGTAGGTAGGAGGGTTTCGGAGCTCAAGTTCCGGGAGGTAGTCATCTTCCTCTCCCATAATGTGGACATTGTCTTCTTCAGGCAGCCATGACTCGGGCGCTGACATCGGTAGACTATCCTTGCGCTTAGGCAATTTCTCTGATGAGGTGGAGAGTGCGGGTGATGGGAGAGCGGAAACGGGGGTGCTTGCGACATTGATGGCAGAAAGGCGGCTGGCAGCGATGACAGCCTTCTTCGCTGCAACACGTGTGAGCATTGACTTCTCTGTACGAATGCGCTTGTGCATAGGTGCGATATTGGTGATGTCGACCAGCTTCGGGCGGCCAATGGCCATGATGGGAACCGCTATTGCAATCTCGGCCGTGTACTCCTCGATAACCGAAAGTTCAGCGACTTGATCGGCTCGACTCTCGGCACTCTTATCGCTCTTGTGCCTCAGTTCTTCTTCCTCGTCTTGGCTGTCGGTCTCGCTTTCCGGGCTCGGGGAGGGTTCTTCTTCGCTGGACATGTAGCGCTCTTGGAGGATGTCAGGTTGAGCATAGGGGATGATGCGTAGGTTGTTCAACGATTGCTTCCTCGAAGGCACTCGGCCCAATGATGTGGAAGGGCCATTCATCTCTTTCGAAGGTGTATGGTAGCTTAGGTCATCGTACCACAACTCGTCTTCCATGGTTGCGTTGCTCTTGGTGCTGGATGTGACAGTAGCTGATTGCCTTTGAGCCAGTGTATGCGGGCGACGCTGAAGATTTGGCATGATGAAGATAGCAGAGGTAGCGTAGAGATATAAGTCAGGAGCAGGTGGAGGACAGAGGGGGCCGCGTCTCAGCTTTGTAGGAACATAGCATCGAGGCGATGAGGGGAAGTTTAATGAAGTATCGACATTGTTAAGATGAAACCTAGGATTGACAGAGCCTCAAAGGATTCTGTAGTGTTGGACTGTTGGGTTCCAACCAACAAAGCCGTAGGCTGAGAAGATAGAGATACATGCCGGCCTTATATCCATCTGCGCCGCAAGCACGGCCGAGCTGTCCACGAGGCTAGCAAGCTCGAGCGACGCGATGCGTGCGGCCTTGCATTGAGGTTGAAGGGTCTGGGTCGATCATTGAGCGGGTCGGCATTAGACAAAGGATTGTTAGGAGGGTGTTTATCCATCTTCCGTGCAGACCAGTGGTAGCGTGCAGTAGAAACAAAGTGCGGAGATGTGAAGCAGAGAAACAATGGTGTGCGGGTGTAGAGCTTACCATTGGCCACCGCCGCAACGGCCATTGCAGCGCCTGCAACAGGGGCTTACTTTGTATACTGTACGATGAGCTTATCCGACCAGTGAATTGCTGCCGTTGGGGTAGTCATTCGTCTCTGCAGAATTAGCAGATCAACCGAACAGCTTGACGCCAAATGTTGAAAGTCTGAAACGGCGCAGGTCCGGGACATTTCTTCTTGAGGCATGGTGGTAGATTTGCAACATCTTCTCTCCATCTGCTTCCCGATCGTGAATGGCTAGATACCGAATTGACGCTCATTTGCTCCGTACTCGTCCTGGTCCTTCCCGGTGCTTACACACACTGCTTCTTCCCCTCTGTACCTTTTGTCCTTTCACAGTGCCTCAAAGTCCAACATCAATTCACGCTTTGCTATCCCAAATTTTCACTCTACCCCACACTTCATCCTTTAACTCCTTCTACGGAAATTCTTTCAAGCGACTTTGCGCTCTTTGGAAACAGCGGTGCGGCTTTTGGTGCGCGCTTCTTGAAGTCCCCGCATCGTCTCATCCATCATCGCACAGAAATGCTCCGAGCGAACAAGACTTTCGGAAGAATAGGCTGCATTAGCTTGGATCTATAATGAACAATGTGAAGGGAAGATCTAATGGACTGGCCATGGAAGATACTCATGTAGTCACCACGCACTCCCGCCGCAGCCGAAAGTAAGACATTGTGACGACGCATCAATACACAAGAAGGTTGGGAACAACCCATGACCGCAGATAAGGTAAGGTAAGCTTGATCACTGAGCGCAGTAGTTCAAATCATTCAAGCGCTTCTGGGAGGTTCAGACATGCTTCTCAGTTTTCAGTGACCCACGTCTCACCGCCAAAACCTACTGGCGGAAGTTATTCTACATTCTGACTTACTCTGCCACATGACCTCGTGGTCTTTCCTACGAGCCGCAAGAAACTATTGCGTTTCACGTTGTCAGCGAACTGAATCGATTCCAGCTCGCGGTCTAATAGATTTTCTCCGATTCCTCGGATGGCAGGCATAAACATTCTCTTGCTGCCGAGCCTTTAGCTTTGAGACGTGGCTTCTCGAATGGCCAATTGCCAGTGCTACCAATGTTCAGCATCCACATGTGCGCTGCATATTGAGCTTGTGCCGGCAACCTGCTAGAACGGTCAACTTGCATGCGGCTATACTGCGATTTCGGGATGCTTCCCTTACAATCGGCATCGACGGTAGCAGAAGTTCCTCTACCATCACATTGCATCCCCAGGCCCGAGTGTCTTCAACTACCTGCATAGCAGCTTTTCCCTGCAACGCCGTTGTCGCGTAAAAGTTCCTCGCGAGTTCATGCATAAATGCGTGCGGCTGCAAAATTCGGGGATGTGGAGGCGGTCGATGTTGCACGGGACCGAGCAGTCTGACCAGGTTCATGAACGTTCACGAATGTAGTTCGTCAGCTTACTGCATCAGATTTCTTTTCCAAGATGTACGTCAAAGCCCTTCGTGCAAGCACGGACCATCTAGATGAGCAGGCAAGGTCATCGTATCACGCACGTACGTCTCAAAATCCAAGGAAGCTCTGGCCTCCGAGGGACGATCTTGTTGAATCGGACGAAACGATGTCATCATCCTCCAGTCTATTTTCCTAGAAACCTGGGGGAAATGTCCTGGTGGACGATGCCGTTGTCGAGATAGCCGTTGTGGACAGTGGGAATTTAGCGTCAAACCGCCCTACCACTCTGCTCAGATTTTCACTCAGCAATGTCACAGCGCACACGTGTAACAAGGAAAATCGCACTGCAAGAGAGTTGGCTAGATTCTTACATGCCAAAGGTATCTTTCTTTTCATCTGCTCTCCCCGAAGTTGTCTTGTCTTTCATGCTGGGCACGAGTGGTCATTTGTCTCCATTTTCAATCAAAACATTCTGTATCCACGCATCAGTTGCTCAATGCGATGATCAAAACACTACAGAAGTATATCGCAAGACCTTCCCGTTCCTTCCGCTGGTACAAGAGCTAGATCTCTTCGAAACCGGAAGCATCTCCACCGCTGCACTCTCGTTGCATTGCCCTTCCTATCCCGCAAAGAAGACATACATACCAAGTACCCTGCACGAGAGACTCAAAAGCATCTTTTCCTCGCACCAGCAATTGCATCAACGTTCGTATTCCCTTCAGAGAAACCACTCCCCTGGGCCCCAACACCGACCAAACCACCCCCTCGCGGCTCTCAAAACTTCCAAGACTTCTACCATCACCACCCCTCGACCCCACCTCCCTGGATAACAATCAGCATAGGTACAGCTCAAGAACCTGGCTTTATCCCATTTCTCAGACGTATCGAGTTCTCCTTCGAGCCAAAAATGTCCCCTTCAAGAGAAACCAGCCCCGGAATCCCAAAACACACCACCCCTTTCCCCAACACCCACGCATCTGCTTTCTCGACCTCATCCATCACATACGTCTCATCCCTCCCGTATCCAATCAGGCTGATACTTCAACTTTATCCCTCCAACCCCTCACCCCCCAACCCCCCAACCCGGTACAACTCTCTAATCCCTTCCACCACAGCACACCCACAGCACACCCAAAGAACGCCCCAACCCACCTCAAACCCACCCTTACAACCCCTTCCTCCAAGGCCCAACGCCCAAAACATTCCCCCTCCCCCTCCAAGCCACCCTTCCAAACCAATGGAGAACCCACTAGTAAACCCAACATCCAAATACCCCCCTCGCTCCCACCACCCATCACCTATCACACAACGATATAGCAAGCGACTACCTTGGCCTCCTCACCTCCCGTAACCAACCCTTCCTCTACCTTCCCCTTTGCAGTAACGCACTCAACCCAGCTCAACTCACTCAATCCCAGTCAACCCACCCCTTCCAGTCAGCCCACTCAGTCTCACTAAATTACTCAACCCATCCCTTCCCGTCAACCCGCCCGAGGGGGCCAGGGGGGCGGGGGAACGGGAGGGGGTGGGGCAAGGGGACGGAGAGTGGGAGTGCAGCGAGCAATGGAAGCGTAAACGGCGATGGAAACATAGAAGGGTGATAGCATGGGGATGGCGGTATGGGTATGCTCGGTGCGAGTCTTGCGGCAGAGAAAGGAGAGCGGGGAGGGGGAGGTTGAGGTGTATACATCACAACCGTAAGGTAGCGAAAAAAGGGGCTTGAACAATTGTGTACACCAAAACCCACCTCTGAGACCATCTCGTTCGTCTCGTATAGATATACACACGCTGCTGCACCTCGCCCCGCCGCAGCCGTGGTCGTTATCCCCAGCTCTTCCCCCCTACATAAACCTCACGCCTTCCTCGACCTGGTGACCCTCGGCGTAACACCCCCGTTCCCATCAGTATGCCCATTCGCACTCGCACTCGCACTCGCACTCCCCTCCTGCTCAACCAAATGCATCGTCTCCCCCACACTATGCGCATCCGGCACCTCGAGCCTACTCATCCCGACCACCGCCTTCGTCGCCGTCTCGGACATCCGCCTCTGCTTCCTGCGCCCCCTTCCACTCGTCTCCTTCTTATACGTCGCAAAGTAGAAACTGATAAAGAGCAAGAGATAGCTACTCAAGATGCCCATGCCGGCGAAGGCGGCAAACTCCTCGCCGGCGCAGCGGCCGTAATTGGGGAGGTCCGGGAAGTAGGTGCTGGTGAAGTAGGTGTAGGATGCGAAGTAGACGAAGCCGAGGTCGATGACGAATTGGATGATTTGCAGGCGGGTAATCCATTTTTTCCACCAGATCCGGATGCCCCGCGCGGCTTGGAAGTAGTACCAGTACATCACGACGTGCACGACTAGATTTAGCACGATGGGCACCCAGGAGACGGAGGTGAGGCCGATTAGTTGCGTGTAGCAGAGCAGGGCGGTCGCCCCGTGGTGGTAGGTGTGTAGGAAGGTGAGGGGTTTCTTTTTGAGGACCATGAAGATTGTGTCGAGGAGCTCGAGGTATTTGGTTAAGTAGTTGAGCTGGGGGGTGTTAGTTGCTTGGTTTGACGAACAAGGGTTGAGGGGGACGGACGTAGTAAAGGGTTACGAGGTGGGGTGTCCATCCACCCCTCTTGTCGCAGACAGCGAAGAAGATGCCGTTGTGCCACAATGTCGGGACTAACTGCTCGACAAAGAGGACGAGGAGGATGAAGCTGATGGCGGTTAAAAGGAGGTTGTGGACCATGAAAAGGCCGTTCAGGTTAAAGGGTTGTCGGTTCTTCATGACTTCTCGTCCACCAAAGATGGTCATGTAGTATGTGATGAGCATGGTGGCGCAGGCTGTGATTGTCGATAGGGGAGTGACTCCGGGGATGAACATGAATTTGGTGGGGGGGGAGCCCATTACGATGCGGTAGGCGGTGTCGAAGATGGGCCATAATTCCACGCCGAAGGGTCGGTCGATGGTGGGAAGAGGCATGTTCTTGAGCGTGTCAGCCATGTTGGATGATTGAGATTGATGCGCCGGTGCGACTGATAGGTTGTCGGGATCAAAATGGGCTTGGTGCAGTCTCAATTGATTCTTATACTCGGCGCGTTAGATGTCGTTGTAGGGGCAGATGTATGGATGAAGATGGCGCTCGAAAAGAGCAAAGGAGAGACAAGAAGAGACGACTGTCACAATCAAAACAAGGCCAATATGACACGGTGGAAGAGTACTAATTTGAATTGAAGGAGCAAGGACAGATAAAGAAGAATTCGGATATTATGGACTTCTCTTCATATAAAGGAGACGGCGAATGAGATTGAATTTCGGCAGCAAGCAAAAAAAGTTGGAAGCCTTCAACCAATCACTTGCTCCCCTACTGTAATTGACTCCGTCGCCCAAGCTTTCAACCTCACCAACATTGCTCACCTTAGGTTTTCATGTAATTGAACCTCTCCCATTGTGCGCCACAGAACGCACCAAGGCGCCGTTTATTTGAGGTGTGCCTTCACTGCATCCCAATCCCCGTTTCCACTCTTTCACTCCCTCCCAACCTCTCAAATGTCGTCCTCCACCCTCTTCCGCCTCGCATCCCCCTCCTGTCTCCTCCGTTCCTCCCGTCCAGCTGTACGACGGCTCGTTCCATTGCGCGCCCAAAGCAGTCTTCCCCCGTCAGGAGCATGTGTGAAGCCTTTCAGCACGACCAGGAGGATGGCGGATGCACACGGGGAGGAGAGCTTTGAGGAATTCACTATACGGTACGTCCCCCGTCTACCTGACTGGAAGCTTTGGAATGAAAAAGGCCTCCTTCATTCTGGCTACGATAGAATATTGATACAATAGCTGCAGGTACGAGAAGGAATTCGATAACGTGCAAGATGTCTTTGAATTACAGGTATATCTCCACGGCCATCTCGCCCTCGACCAATCCTTCCAGACTGACCACCCCACCAGCGCAACCTCAACAACGCCTTCGCCTACGACCTCGTGCCCTCCCCCTCCGTCATCATCGCCGCCCTCAGAGCCGCGAGAAGAGTCAACGACTACCCGACCGCCGTGCGGATTTTCGAAGGTGCGCCCCCCCCTCCCTCAACCATCCCCAATACCCTCCATCTTCCCCCCCCAGCCTCCAAAAAGCCCAGAACATATCTCCGCAGCGAGGCTAACCCGACCACGGTGTGTACAGGAATCAAAGTCAAAGTCGAAAACCGAGGCCAATACCACGAATACCTCCGCGAGCTCGAGTCGCTCCGCGCGGAACTGGGCGTCGATCTGAAGGAGGATTTGTACCCCGAGGAGCAGTATAAAGCTGGCGCGGCGAAGAATTATTGATTTGTTTTCGGGAGAGAAGGGGTGGGAATATATGTGTGCTGGCTGATGCGGGAGTATGCAGGGAGATAGGAAAGTCAGCGGGCAGGGGGATTCGGGAGGGGGAAATGGGGGTTATAGATTGAGGACGCCCTTCTGGGCACGTTCGTCGTGCGGAAGGAATGGGTGAGCTCTGTACGAGATAGCTATTGCACACGCGATGGATTTGCACATATTAGTATCAACGATGGCGTTCAATCCCGCTTCCTCTTGATTCCCTGCGGAAGCTACAGCTTGACTTTGCTGGCAATACCTTCGAGCGAATATAGAGCTCTGTTGCTCGCTGGAACGGCTGTAGCGATTGGTACTATGTCTCGGGCTTTTATTGTAGAAGAGAGAACAGGAGCTATCATATACCCGTTCCGTAGTGCCGTCCTTCCATCACCATGCTATCGCCTCAAGAGTGCTTGCTACAAGTACACACTCGTATCGTACCCCGCCTTCCCCGTCCCCGCCCCACGATATGGTCAATACTAGTTCTTCCCCCCCCCAAACCTCCCCACCTCCCACCAACTCACCCCTTCCCACCCCCCCCCACCAAGTCCCCACTCCATCACCAAGACCCCAACACAAACCCCCCCCACTCCCACACCAACAAACCAGCCCTACCCCATCCCAGCAACCTTAAACCAATTCGACCGGCAGTCCTCCCGTAAGAGGAAGCGCTCCGCGTCTGTGAAGCGGCCCGTCTGGCACCCGCTGCACTTGGGCGAGTTGGGGCAGTTGAAGAAGGGGATATGTTGGTAGCCTATGTCGCGGAACCTGCGGATTGTCAGCAGGTGGGGGGTTAGTGGGGTGAAGAGGAGGGGGGATAGAGGGAATGAGGGGGGAAGAGGGGGGGGGGCGAGGGGGAAAGGAAAGACGGACCAGTGGATCTTGCTTTTATCCTCGAACAGCCCCAGCGCGATACTATGCACAGGCGCATCCCCCCACCGCTCGTAGAAAAACCCCCCCGCGCGGTCTAGATGCTCGAAGTAGGCTTCGTACGCGGGCGAGCGCCAGAAGTCCATATCCGCAATCTCGAAGTTGCTCCAGAAGTGGCAGGTCGAGTAGCCGTTGGCGGCCTCGTTGTGGCCCGGCCGCCTCGTCGCATCCTCGACCCACTCGCGCGCGCTGTTCTCGTGCAGGAACTCCGGGTGCGCGGCGATGAATTTCTTAGTCTCGGGCCACAGCGTCGGGAGGCTCTGCGGGGCGTCGTACAGGTTGATGGTGAAGCCGTAGGATTTGTTGTGGTCCTGCATGTAACGGAAGACGTCGTAGTCGACGTCGCAGAAGAAGTGCACTTTGGGCTCGACGCGCCAGTAGTAGCGGATCTGGGCTAGGGCTGGGTGGCGGTAGAAGAGGCCGCTGTTCCAGCGGCACATTTGGTGGTAGGATACCATGGCGCCGTATTGGATGTTTTGCTCTTCGAGCATGCGGGCGGATTCGTCGAAGAGGTCGCTGTTGATCCAGGTGGGGACCGCCCAGTGTTCTTTGGGGATGACCTCTGGGGGATGGTTTAGCTCGGGGGATTGGAAGGGGGGAGTGTTGCGGGGAGGGAAGAGATCGAGGTACCGTAGTTGCATTTTGCTTTTGTTTCCTTCTGGGTCGCTTTTTTGAATTCGTCGGAGAAGGGGACGTCGTTGAAGAAGGTCCAGGGGTAGTTGAATTTGCTGTTCCACGTCTTTTCCAGATCGCGCATGGAGATTATCATACCGTCCAGCTCTTCATTGCGGACCAACGCCAACAGCGTCGCCGGAATTCGAGGCGCGTTGGGGTTGTCTGCTGCGTAGTTATCCGCTCGCCACAGGGGCTCGGGGGGTTCTTTCGTCTCTGCTTATTGTGAGCTTAGGTCGCCCGAGTAGAAGAGTGGTGATACCGATTAGCATAGGCTCATTGGGCATCTCTTGCTCCAAGTCGCCAGGCCCGCGTATTCGAGGGGGCATTTTAAAGATCTGGAAGACGAGATAGAAAAACAGCAGGCCTGACACTATCGTCAGTACACGCACTGGCCTCGCGATCGCCATTGCGGGAGGAAGAGGATTCCCAAGGCCCTCGTTCGCCTCTCTCTTCTGGATCCTAGATTTGAGAGGGTCGTCATTCCCGTAGTCGTTGTTCATTTGGGGTTTCTTTCGTTATTTTCGACTACGCCTCAGATTCATTTTGTCAGCTGTCATTGCCCCTATTTTCCCTTGTCAGCCCATTGTTCCTATTTTGCTTTTGTTGGAGAATGGCTGGGGCAGTCTCTTCAGCAGCGTTAAGCCAAATCAGGTCTAGCGCATCGCAAATTTAGATTAGTGCTAGCAAGGCTATATACTGTATATAAGACTATATTTAAAGCAAATTAACTCCATTCAATGCTTTATTATTTATAAAATTTAAATATATAAATATATATAATTATTAATTTTATTAAAAAAACTTAGAAAACTTAATTTTATTACTTTTAATAATATTTTTTAAATAAATTTATTTAAAATATTTAAAATAATTTTTATTTTTTTTTTTATTTTTTTAATTTAAAATAATTTTATATTAAATTTTTTAATTATAAATTAAAAGTTATAATATTATATTTATATATTATATATATAATAAAAATATTTTATAATTTTATAATTTTTCTTTATAAAAGTATTATAAATTAATAAATTAATATTATTTTTAAGTTTTATATTTTTATATATATTTAATAAATTGATATTATAAAAAAGTATAAAATAAATAAAAATAATAAGTTTTATAATATATTTATATTAATATTATATTTCAATAAAGTATATAAGCTTATTACTAAACTAATTCTTTTGTTTATAAATTTTTATAAATTTATATTTATAATATAATTGTGAGGCTATACGTAGGTCTTGGTATTATATATATGTTCTGTATATGCTCTGGTATATGATTAGAAGCTACGTTAGTACCAAACCTATTAAAGCAACCTTATATTTATTCTGCTTAAAAGCTTTACTTTATTATCCCGAAGGTCCCTTATTCTTCTAATAATAACCGTTAGTTCTTCTATCCTCCTAGAAAATAGGGTTAATAGTAATTACTTATTTATTACGTTTAGCTTATATTCTACTATTATAGCAGCTACGTTTAATTATTATATTTTATATTATTATTTATTATATACCCTAATAATTTTAACGGTTCTCTTTATTAATATTGTTTAAAATAAAATAGTTAAATATAATATATAATCTTTATAACCGAATTGTAATAAAAGTAGCTTAAATATTAATATAATTAATTTAAGAATATTTTTAGAAGAAATTGAAAATAGAATATACTAAACTGAACTCGAAAATACTCGTTTTAAATTATAATTTATAAATATAGAAGTTAATACCTTAAAAAAATAAAAACGGAATTTGGATATAAATATATAATTTATATAGAATAATAATATTCCTTATATAATAATTGCGATACTGAAAGAACCCCGTATTAAAGATCCCTTATAATATAAAGGTAAATTACCTAAGGACCTTAATAATTAGTTCTAGAAGTTAGGAAATTAAATATAATAAAATCTTAATTATTTCCTTAATAATATATCCAAAATTTCCTTTATAAAATTAGGCTTAAATAATATATAATCAAAGTATATCTGGAATATTAAAAAGTTTTAAAATAAGCCCTTCGAATATACCTTTAGAGCCTTTAAGAAAATATTAATAAATTTAATTTTATACTTAGTTAATAAGTTAATTAAGGTTATATTATATTATAAGAATATAAAATAAAGGGAGTATTAATTAATTTATAATTTCGATATTTATTTTTCTAATATCGAAATATAAATAAATCCTGAATATAGGAAGGAAATTATCAAAAAGCAAACTTTTAATAAAAAGCTACTACCTTATATTCGCGGTTTAATAGCTATAACGGGAAAAGAGTTAAATATTTATACCGACTTTATAACAAAGGCGTCCCGTTTAAAGTAATATAATAAAATCAGACAAAGTTCTTTAAAGGGTATAGCGGAGTAACGTATATATATTTTCGAAAATAAGATAATTCGCTTTTTAGAAGACCGAATTACTAAGCTGAATTGATATTAGAAATCGTTTAATAATAAATATTAAAAGGATAAATTGAGGAAAATTTAATTTTAATTTAATTATAAAATAAAAAATAATTATAAGAAACCTAATAATTTAAATTAGATTCCGATTAACTTTAAATATCTACGCTCCCTTAAGAAAAACAATAATTATTATTATTACGGGCAAGCAAGTTATTAAGTTAAAGATTGCCTATCCAAAAATCCCGTCGGTTCTATTATAAAGATAAGAAATAACGAGGTTTTATAAATATTTCGCAAACGGAGTAATAAGAAAAAATAGAGGTAAAATCTCTATTAAGTATAAATAATATTAAAGTACTTATCTTATAAAGGTTAAAACTTATTAAGATCCTTTTAAATAGTAAATTAATATTTAATTTAATCAGTTAATATATAATTATATTATATAACTTTCTATATAAGGATTATAGCCTATTTATACCCAAATTAATTAATAGGTCGAATATATACTGTTATAAGGCTTATTATATCCGCTTTATTATAAAGGATAATTAAGGTCGTTAAGAAGAATATAAGCTATTTTTTTATATTATAAATTAGATTAGGCCTTAATTAATTATTAGGGTACCGAGTCTTAAAGATCTCCGTATATAAGCCGACTTCGGAGCAATAATATAGAGATTTCCCCTTACTACTTATAACTCTTTAGAAGGTATAATATCCGACAGAAGATCTCTATTTACGAGCATCTTTTAGTCCGAATTATATTACTACTTTAGGATTAAAAGACGTTTATCGATTACGTTCTACTCCCAAACCGATAATACAACAGAGTAATAAAACTAAACTTTAAAATAGTATTTATATAATTATTATAATTATAAGCAGAGCAATTAGGCCGTACTATTATTAATAGCGGAATTTGCCTATAATAATAGCTATTATAAGAGTATCAAAATAATTCTATTTTTTGTATATTATAACTATAACCCTATTATTCGTTTCGAAAACGAAATATTTAAGGATAGGCGAGTACTAGCAGCAAAGAAAAAAATAAAAAAACTATAATCTATCCGCGTTAAGCTTAAGGAAAGCTATTGGAAAGCTATAGAATATTAATAGAAATATTATAATAAGAAGTATAAGCTACAAACGTTCCTTATAAATAATTTGGTATTATTATTTATTAAAAATTTAAAATAAAAATACTTTAATAGGAAACTATTTTATAAGTTTATTAATCTTTTCCAGGTATTTGATATAATCGGAATATAGGGTTACCGCTTAATATTATTTAATATTTATTAGATCTACTTAATCTTTTATATTTTGTTATTAGAACCTTATTATAGTTTATAGGAGAATAATCAGAAATATATATTACTTTTTAAGCTAATAAATAATCAGCAGGAATAGGAAATAAAAAAGGTATTAAAGAAGTATTGCCAGAAAGGCGTTATATAATATTAAATTAAATAGAAAGGCTAGGACCCGGAATATAATAAATAGGTTAATAAAGAAAATATAGGAAATATTATAGAAAATATCCGGAACTTTAAAAATAAAATAAAAAAATAATAATTTTATTAAATATAAATATACCTATTATAAACGTTCTGAAAAGCCCGAAAATAGCGAAGAAAATATATTATTTAATAGCTAAATTTATATATTAAAGGTATAATAATTACCCGACCCTAATATCGGACAAGCTTAAAGATATTACCTTTTTAAAGTTAAGCCTAATAATTGCTCTTATATTAGGCTTGCGTCGAAGTAATAATAGCGCGGTACCAATTATAATATTTATATTTATACTGCTTTTTTGCAGCCTTAATAATTATAAACTTAATAGCCCTAGAATCCTCTCCTTCCTCCTTTTTTACTCCCCCCTTTTTTCTTTCCCTAATATTCCTTATCTCCGTATCCCTTTATATAAAGGTTAATCAAATTATACGGAACTTAATATAGAAATAAAACTTATATCTTTTTTTTTTCCTCTTCGGGTATTATAAATATTATTAGGGAGGTTAAAAGTATACCCCTGGGCCTTATAATTTTACCTCCCTTAATAACAAATCTCCTTTATAAAAATTAGCGGAAATTATATAGAACTATTAAATATAATAATTAAGGAAAATAAATTAATAATCTTTCTAAACGAATAGCAAGGGAATCAAAGGCGTTTTATAAGGCAGTAAGTTTACGGCGGTTGCTATAAACCTCCGCTTTTAGGCTCTTTAATAACTCCCTTATATAAGTTGTAACCTTGATAATCGAAGGCTTATATATAAAATCTTTTAGCCTCGTAATTTATAAAGAATTATAATAATTTTTAATAAGGATTACTCTAATAGCCTTCCTAGCAAAGTCAAAGGCGCCGGCCTTAATATATAAAAATAAAATATAAACGCAAGCGCGGAAAGTATATAGGGGGATTATATATTTATTAAGATTATAATATCTTTTATAATACCGGGTATAGATATAATTAAGGGCGGAGCTAGGATAAAGCAAAATAGTTTTGCCTTCGAGGGCGGCGGTAATATAACGTAAGCAAAAAAAAGGTATATTATATATATATTAATTATAACTATATAGCAACTGCAGAACAAATATATAATAATAATATATAATAAAATAAAATAAATAGAATATTATAAAATAAGAAAAATATATTAAAGTTTATATTTATAGAAAATATAAATAATAATAAAATAATATTTATATTACTTATTTCAACCTAAAAAGCTAAGTAAAAATAAAAAGTATTATATAAGATATTTATATAGAATATTGCAAAGTAAATACTATTACGCTAATAATAATATAATAAGAATATATATATAGAAACTATAATATAATTATTATAATAATATCCTTATTATTATTAAACAAAAGATTGATTATATTTGATATAAAAAGTATTAAAAGTATATAAAGCTTATAATATACTATAATATTTAAAACAATTATATATAAAATACTAGGGGTAGAATAGCTTTGGTAACTTATATAATAATAAAGTAAATAATTGTTATTATTGCTATATCTTATTAGTAGTACTTATTTATCGGGGTATATACGAGTATTTATTTATAATAATAGTTATAATAATAATAATATTATATATAATTAATATTTATTACAATACCGCTGGAATATATATAGCCTTATATTATACTTATAAAAGGTAAATATAAAGGTAATTATAAAAGAAAAACAAATATAAGAGAATTTTTTAATATTATAATTTTTTATATATTAGACCGTATTATTGATATAATAACATCGGTATAATACCGGAAAAAGGGGCTATATATAATAATAAATAATAAATTAATTAATATTTATATTATAGCTATTATATCTACCGAGCGGTATTTAAGGTATTATAATATTATATACTCTTTTCCTCTATATTTCCTATAAATTTGAAAGGTTTTTGAAATACTACGTTTATAAATATATATATAATAAAAGTATTATATATACGGAAATTACGTAAAGTATATTAGGACTCTTTTCCCCCTATAACGTTTATAATAAGGGGTTTTTAATAAGCTTATAAAGATACTATTTTGCCGTTTAAGGTATTAGGGACTAATACCTTAAAAAAGGGATAATTATAAAGCTATATATAAATCTTAATATTATATATATATTCTGTACGTATTTCGGTATATAATTAGAAATTATATTAATATTAAGCCTATTAAAGTAACCCTATATTTACCCTACTTAAAAGCTTTACCTTATTACCCTAGGGGTCCCCTATTCTTTTAACAATAACCGTTAATTCTTTTATCCTCCTAGAGGATAGGGTTAATAGCAATTACCTATCTATTGCGTTTAGCTTGCGCTCTACTATCGTAGCAGCTGCATCTAGTTATTATACTCTATATTGCTATTTACTATACACCCTAACAATAATCGATATATAATATTTCTATATATTATATATTAACTTTATATAAAAGATAATATTAAACGCTTTTATAATATTTAAATTTATTACCTTTTTTTATTTACTTTTTTATATAATATAAATCTTTTTAATAATTTAATAAAATGTTATATTAATAAACCTTTTAATTTTAATTTTAATTCTTATTTAAATATTTAATAATTCTTTATATATTTTAATAATATATTATATATATTTTAATATTATAAACTTTAATATTTTAAAATTTATATAGTCTTTCCTTTAAAGATTTCGGAATATTATTATTATTATTAATTTAAAATAATTTAATTATATTCCTTTTTTTTAAATATTAAAAAAAAAGACTTAAGTTATATTGTATAAAGCTATATATAAGTCTTGGTATTGTATATATATTCTATATATACTTCGGTATATAATTAGAAACTATATTAATATTAAGCTTATTAAAGCAATTTTATATTTATTTTATTTAAAAGCTTTATTTTATTACCTTAAAGGTCCTTTATTTTTCTAATAATAGTTATTAATTCTTTTATCCTTTTAGAGGATAGAATTAATAGCAATTACTTATCTATTACGTTTAATTTATACTCTATTATTATAGCAGTTATATTTAATTATTATATTTTATATTATTATATATTATATATTTTAGTAATTTTAATAGTTCTCTTTATCGATACTATTTAGAATAAGATAATTAAATATAATATATAATCTTTATAATCGAATTATAATAAAAACAGCTTAAATATTAATATAATTAATTTAAAAATATTTTTAAAAGAAATTAAAAATAAAATATATTAAATTAAATTCGAAAATATTCGTTTTAAATTATAACTTATAAATATAAAAGCTAATATTTAAAAAAAATAATAATAGAATTTGAATATAAATATATAATTTATATAGAATAATGATATTCTATATATAATAATTATAATACCAAAAGAACTTTATATTAAAGATCCTTTATAATATAAAAATAAATTATTTAAAGACTTTAATAATTAATTCTAAAAGTTAAAAAATTAAATATAATAAAGTTTTAATTATTTCTTTAATAATATATTCAAAATTTCCTTTGCGAAATTAGGTTTAAATAATATATAATCGGAATATATCCGGAATATTAAAGAATTTTAAAATAAGCTTTTCGAATATACTTTTAAGGCCTTTAAGAAAATATTAATAAATTTAATTTTATATTTAATTAATAAATTAGCTAAAATTATATTATATTATAAAAATATAAAATAAAAGGAGTATTAATTAGTTTATAATTTCAATATTTATCTTTTTAATATTAAAATATAAATAAATCTTAAATATAAAAAGAAATTATTAAAAAATAAGCTTTCGATAAAAAGCTATTATTTTATATTTGCAATTTAATAATTATAATAAGAAAAAAATTAAATATTTATATTAACTTTGTAATAAAGGCGTTTTACTTAAAATAATATAACAAAATTAAATAAAAATTTTTAAAGGGTATAGCAGAGTAATATATATATATTTTCAAAAATAAAATAATTTGTTCTTTAAAGGACTAAATTATTAAATTAAATCGGTATTAAAAATTATTTAATAATAAATATTAAAGGGATAGATTAAGGAAAACTCGATTTTAACTTAATTATAAAATAAAGAATAATTATAAGAAACTTAATAATTCAAATTAAATATTAATTAATTTTAAATATTTATATTCCTTTAAAAAAACGATAATTATTATAATTATAAATAAATAAATTATTAAATTAAGGATTATTTATTTAAAAACCTTATCGATTCTATTATAAAGACAGGAAATAATAAGGCTTTATAAATACCTTATAAGCAGAGCAATAAAAAAAAATAAAAGCAAAGTTTCTATTAAATATAAATAATACTAAAATATTTATTTTATAAAAGTTGAAACTTATTAAAATCCTTTTAAATAATAAGTTAATATTTAATTTAATTAGTTAATTTATAATTATATTATATAATTTTCTATATAAAAATTATAGTTTATTTATACTTAAATTAATTAATAAGTCGAATATATATTATTATAAGGTTTATTATATCTATTTTATTATAAAGGATAATTAGAGTTATTAAAAAAAGTATAAATTACTTTTTTATATTATAAATTAAATCGGGCTTTAACTAATTATTAAGGTATTAAGTTTTAAAGATTTCTATATATAAACTGACTTTAGAATAATAATATAGAAATTTTTCTTTATTATTAATAAATTTTAAATTAAAAATATAAAATATTTTAATAAAAGTCTTTTTAAATTAATAAGAGTAATTAGGATAATATATATAATACTATAATTAATCCGTATTTAAAGCGAAAAAGTATTTTTATCTAAAGAATTTAAAATTTATAAAAATATATTCTTTAAAAATAAAATATTTTAATTATTAGCCTTTAAAAAAGGCGATTATATAATAAAATTAAAAGGTAAAGATTTTCTTTACCGACTTATTTATAGTCTTTCTAAATTAAAGTTTAAGGAACTTTGTCAATATATTGATAATATAATTATATAAAGGATAATCTGCCCTTTAATATTATTAATAAAAATATTTATTATTTTTATATTTAAAAAGGATAGTATTTTATAATTATATATTAATTATACAAGTTTAAATATAATAATTAAAAAGAATAAATACTTATTCCTTTTAATTACAAAGACGTTAAATTATTTAAATAAAATTAAAAGGTTTATTAAATTAAATTTAATAAAGGTATATTATCGAATTTATATATAAAAAAGTAATAAATAAAAAACTATATTCTATATATAATATAAATATTTTAAATATTTAATAATATTATTTAATTTAATTAATATTTTAATAACCTTTTAAATATATATTAATAAAACTTTAATAAATTTAATTAATATAATATATATAATATATTTAAATAATAAATTAATTTATTCCGAA